>Ga0224511_10003407_pt1 | contig 11424 bp, 5 predicted proteins | sample SF_May12_sed_USG_2_FD_169988 | JGI IMG/M metagenome (GOLD analysis project Ga0224511, IMG submission 169988) | Sediment microbial communities from San Francisco Bay, California, United States - SF_May12_sed_USGS_8_1 | ecosystem: Environmental > Aquatic > Marine > Sediment | place: USA...
CCTGGTATTCTTCATACGTTTGCTGCGATAGACAGGGCAAACCCTTTTCAGATTTACACCAATATCCCTCGTTTTTGTGGTAGAAGCAGTTCAGAGAGATATGCCTATGAAACATTTTCCTAAAACTGTAAATGTATGTACAAGGCTTTATGTACGGGACATTTTGTCATGGTGGCCTTACACTTGACAGATCTACATAGTTAACAACGTTTTTTCTTTGAACATCTCTTCAATGTATATTCTCAATATAAACATATTAAAACCCAAACATATTAAAATTCTTTTTTTTTTAAACCTTTATTCGGTTGGGCCTCCGCGTATGCAGAAATGTGTTGTTTTCTTCAACCACAACGTGCTAATGAGACTGGAGTAGGGACTGTTTCCAAGCTGACCCTTCTCGTATAGCAGGTCGATTTACTGTCAGCTGGTCAGCTGCCCTGTCCTCATTCCCTTTCCCTTCTTTTTCATTGGCCGAAAGTGTTCTCAATGTATTAGAAAACTTTGCCACAGATGTTCCGTAACGGTTGTCCCCAAGATACCTTCTGTCTGGCTGTCTATAGACACAAAATGTGGATTTGTGATAACGTTCGATCTTTTGAAGCTAGGTACGTGGAATGTTAGTTAAGGTCAAACTCCAGGTCCCGTGATGATTTAAAAGCTTTTGAAGTGTAGTTGGGATAAATTTTGGTAAAAGTGGTAATGTGTGCATCGTGGAGTTGAAATTGTTGTTCAGGTTTTAAACCGGTAGGGTATGTGTATTGCTTGCAATGCTGTCATGTGTTTATTAAGCTTGGCTCTGATCAAACAGAAAGAAACAAGCTTAGACAAAGCGCCATGTTCGGTTTAGGTACACCTTAAAACTTGTGTGAGAGAGGAGTTTACCTGCTTACAACGTGAAGGGGCTTCTTTCCTGGTTAGTTAGGTAAGGTTGACTGACCTCAGTGTTGGAAAAATTGTAAACTCAATACAAACAAACAACAAGAACCGGCCGAACCAGGTGATGATTCCTGTATAAGTTGTAGTTTGTCCATAAAATGTTTACCAAATTTAGCATTAAGATACTATCTTCGTGTGAAGTTTCAAGTCGGTGGTTTTCATACTGCTGGCATAACATAGCCAAAAACAAATATACAAAATAAAAAAGGGCAGTAACTATCTACATAAAATGTCCCTTGTCAATACCTTTTACAATTTCATAGTGTCAAAATGCAAAAGTGTAAGAACTTAAACGTACTCCGGACCTTGATATCTTAGAGTTCATTTCTGTTATTTTTCTTTTCATGAAAATGACTGCTTATAACCTGTTATAATGTGACGACCTACAGAAAATGAACATTTAACCCGAATTATATGTTGATACTGGAGATCATGAATCGATCGTAGATAGCTCGTACTTGTGTCCCTTTGACTGCCTAACTCACACCAGAACAGGAATTGTGTCGAGCTCAACAGGTGGAATGTTCTCGTTGTCCCTATGCTTCTGTTATAAAAGCTTTTAAACTCAGTTTGCACCTGGTTTTGGTATAAGTGTTTAACAGTGATAAACATAGAGTTTTCCAATTGTTCAGGGTTACAGTCAGTGTTAGCTAATCTTTTTGAGTCAGTGATAGGCGCGGCAATGGGGGCAGCGGGATTGGAAAGAGTGAGGAACCACAATGTTTGGGCCAAAAGAAGGTTGAGCGTTCAGGGTAGATTGGTGTTGCTGTGGGAACTGTTGTATCGAACATTCGCAACATAACAACAGTTAAACAAGTCTATAAAATCATCATCTGGAAGCTTTTAAATAGGTCAACTTTACTTGCAGTTCTTACTCCCCAGTAGGTTTAAACTGTGTGCATAATTATTAAACATGTTCTAAGGGGTTTGTAAATATTCAAGATTTTTCGCCGTTTCCTCACGAACCTTCTTGGACAATTTTCCCGGATGTATATTATTTTAAGATTGTCATAATGGAACGCTGAAAAGGAAGTCCACCTTAACATCTTAAAAACTACATTAATACAACTGTTATTTCGTTTGTGTTTAAGTTACTGTTATTGTTTATAATGTTTTGTACGTAATAATAAAAATGTGTTTTGTTTGTTTTTATTGTTTTTTTTGTTTCATATAACATACGAACTACTGGTTGGTTGATTCCTTACAGCATTCCGATAATAAATAAGCCTTTTGATGTCATCTCACCTGACTTAAATGCAAGTGTAAAATAGAGATTGCCAGCATCGGAGGTTGATGCGGAAATCCGTGTCCCATATTCAATGCAGTGTTACGTGTATCGGAAGTAGCCTGAGCCGGCAGAATCTCATAACGAAGAATATTAGAATATTCTAACGGAAATACCACACAGCGAGCGTCCTTTCAGCAAACAAAAAGCGAGTTTTATCATTGAATGCTAAGTCAGCCTGGATTTTCATTTTGAACCGCATCCATTTTCTCTTTGAATAAGACATATCTTGTACATGTATGTTGTAAAACCAAAGACATATTTCTAGTTAATATCAGATACCGACAGTTATCGTTACGGATTAGACTAAACCGTTTAGTTCTACAAGTTTAAATATCAACAGAGATAGTAATAATGGCAATGATGGCAATTTCAGTTTTCGTTTGCGTGGTCTGCATTGTGATTGGTACCAGGCACATGACGCACTTCCTTAGGGAACCGGTAGTTTGTGAGGATGTGCTTGCGTATCCAAGATCTCCGGATTTACTGGAGGCGTCATATTTAGAGCAGTGTCTTGAAATCTGTCTTTCGAACATAACGTGTAAAGTGGCAACTTTTTTCAACGATTCAACTTGTAGGACGTACTCCGACACCACTAGCTGTACGCCATCATCTGACGTAGAGATCAAATCGTTTGTTAAAATTAGTTAGGTAATTGAGCTTTCGGTTTTAAGTATTTTAGGTGCAGTCACACTATGGCGTATGTATTGCGTGTGCAAATTTTTTAAAAGTGTATGCACATTTCAGAAATAACTTCGTATAAACACAACTTTCAACCCCGCCTCTCTACCACAGGCTTTAACAAACGTATGAATAACGTACCTTTAGCGTATTAAGCAAATGTCTAGCGTATCAGCGTATCCCGAGCGTTTTGCAAGCGTATGAGTAACGTATATTCTATACGCTCGCATACGCTGATTGAGCACGTCCAAAAATTAACTTGGTCTCTGCGTATAGCACAACGTACACCGACAAATGTCAGCGTGTACGAAACGTACACGAAGTATGCCTAACGTACCTCTAACGTATATCAGTGTTCGCTATGCGAGCGTATAAGCATACGCTGATGTCATACGCTGTAGTGTGACTGCACTTTTAACAGCAAACTATTTTTAAAGAAAAAAGTGTTTATGACCATATAAAACAATTTAACTTTGCAATATATTGCTAGTAGTAGTAGTAAACAGTATATTTATATGCATATGCTTAAAACATATTTCCATTTTGCGGAACATTTAGTAAATTAACAAAACAGATCATAAATGTGTATTTATCTTATTCTTCCTATGTTTTAGTTTGCATTTTATATGAATATAGTTATCTTCAGATGTGGCGGTAACAATGCCGAACAAGGTGGTGGATCTGGGAACAGTGGAAGAGGTAACAAGCATGGCCTAGAAACAGTGTACAGACTTAACATGAAGTGTGTGAAAACAAAACAATACAAGATTCCATGTTGTGGAATTAATGTTGTATATATGATTTTATCAGTTGTTACTTCCACTTTACCGAACTGCTTTATGGAGCCGTGTGCTATCTTGTGTAAAACATAAGCGTGCGAAAACTGTGGCAACTGAGAAAATTGTGACATTTATCAAATGTTTTAGAAAAAATGGGTAATGCATAATTAAGGAGTTTGTTTTGATACATTTAAACAATGAAAATTAAACGATCGCAGCGTTGCATTTAAAATAAGTTTGTTTTGTCACCATAGAGTTCAAACACGCAATTTTCTACCAAATGCTCAGCAATGCCAGTTATGCTTTGATGTTAAACACATAAGAGATTGGTAGGTATGGTCAGAATTGAGCAGTTCAGTAGTTACATACTTACTATACTACCAAGGTTTATCGATGTTATGGTCGTGTACATGTAACTGTTAAAGGGTTTCGCTGCAGTTTCCCATCTTTTACCTGCAATTAGATTTTGATGCAAATTTGTATACCAACAGCTTATGACTTAACTAAGTGAAGAAAACATATGGTCATCGGCTTTGTTTGTTTTTTTATAGTAGAATGTATAACATGGTATTTTGCATTTAATATAGGTTAAATTATATTGAACTAAATTGACATAAAAAGTAAGAAAAAAATAATATTTAATTGTCCTGTCTATATTTTTGTAAAACGTAATATCTGTTATTTCAAAATAGTGCAAAACAATTAGCAATTTAATAAATTTGGGTGAAAAATTTATCTTTTTATAATATCAGCGATTTTTTAACAACTTTTTGACACATTTTTATTTTTTTTCATTAATTAGCATCCAGATTTTAGCGAAACTTTTCAAATGCGTAAAACAATATGTTATTATCATAAGAATAAAATAAAATTGTGGGGGATCATCGCACTTTTAACAGAGAAGTTGTTAATAATAGAACTCATCCGTTAAGGCAAATGTAATAAATAGTATGTATATGAAGCTTAGTTATTGCGTTATACCACAAACAGTGTTTTTAAATTGTAGAAAATAATTGTTCTTTATAAATTTCGTATCCTGACCCGGGATTTTAAAATACCAAATGCTAAAACAGTGGACAGTGTCCAATTTCGGGTCTCGGCAGCCGGGGTTTAGTAGCCACAGAGCTAAACTCCCACACTTCCCCTTAATCAAACTCCCCGCAGCGGTTACTTCCCCTGATCAGTACAGTAACCACTGCCACTACAAGTAAATCCGGCTCCAGAGAACCGGATTTATTTTTTTCACTTTTATTTTTAAAACAGAATACTTTATATTATTTTAGTTTTCTTTCATTAAATTATTATGCTTTATGAACAAGAAAGTAAAAAAAAAATATGTTATAAAATTCTTTTGTAAATATTACTGAAGATATTTTCACTGTGACACCGTTTGTGTAGTAAATAAAGGCTGAAGTTTTGAATCAATCACGTATTAGACCATCGTCACGTGATTTTTGTGTTGGCAGTGGTTAAAGAAGCAAAGCGTGACGTAACCGCTGTGAGGAGTTTGCCCCTTAATATCTAACAAGATTTTGCGCACTCGATAAGGTTTCCCTGAGGCCCCAATCGCTCTTTATGTTAAATATATGTACATTGTTTTACTGACCTCCGTGAGTAACTTTGTTAGGTTTGAAAAAGGTAAGAATTTACCAAACAAACAAAACGCAGGACTTTAATTAATCGTATAGAAACAGGACTAGTAGAGGAGTTTAGTTTACTTCGCATTAACTCTCGGTCGCAAAATTATGCAAATCTTGTTAAAACTGCATGATTGACCAACATGATAACTGGAAATTAACTTATCATATACAATTGTTGTTAATTGTTATTTGACACGACGTCGCCGCAATTACTTAAGTTTTCGTTAAGTCATTTTATATTATGTTGTTATTCAGCGTCAGTCATTAAATAGTAAAGGTCGAACCTTGTTGTGTTTTTATTAAAAACCGAAGCACAATCTAAATCTATATGACGGCCACGAAAACAATATTGTATTTTTGTTTTCTTTGTATGCCCACGAAGGGTGGCATATAGTGATTGATTCGTCCGTCCGTCCGTCTGTCTGTCCGTCCGTCCGTCCGTCCGTCTGTCTGTCTGTCTGTCTGTCCGTCCGTCTTTTTTTTTGTCCGGAGTATAACTTTAAAACTATGCAAGGCATCAACATGAAACTTCATTATTTGAACTGGCAATACCTTACAGTAAAAATAAGAAATATTTTGTAGTTTTGTTTTGATAAAATATTGCAGTTTTTGACAATTTTAATTTATTTGGCATCGTTTCAATACTAAATTGAAAACATTACAGACTTAAGTAGTTGCAGGTATCCTTATTGAGGAGAAGTGCAGTGCACAAGAACCATAACTCAAAGTTTCATACTTTTGGAGTTATTGCTCTTTGTTGATTTTCATTCTTGAATTTTTCATATAGGCATTATCAGTACGAAGTCAAATTTGTTAGCTATGGAATACAGTTTTAATTACTGTAGAAGGCAGTTGCCATTTTTAGATGTAATTCTCTAAGAAACAAATTTAAAATCACGCAGCCTTAACACACTGTGCCCCTAATCATGTGTCATATCTGCAGTCGGGGGCATTAGTCACATTCTGTGACAAAGCTCTTGTTTTCAATACGTTTATTATTGCTATAAAACATTCCTGCAGTCCGGCAGCCAGCTAGTGATGTGTATATACATAACCTAACTTTGTAGAACGCATAATATGTTTTGGTATCAAAATGTTCGGGAGAGTGTACCCTCTAAGAATCTGCTGACCTACAAAAATACATAATTATAATTTACCAAATTCACAGGCTTTAACCATTTTATTTAATTTCATTTTATCTGCATCATCATTTACACATGAACATATGAACAACTATTTTTTCCCTATTTTAAACGACAAAAAATACTACCGAAACTGGTATTTTAATGATAATGTTATAAAAACAAAAACAAATGTATTTCATTTGTTATATGCATTTGGTCTGGAAAGAGGAGGAATAAAATAGTTTCTATCCATATTTAAAACACCTTTTTATACAATAAACTTGTTCTTGTATCTTTAAAATGACAACTGTTGCCATTTTATATCGAAAATGTGGAAGGTTCAATGTACTTTTTCAAAAGATGTTTGAAATCTATGTATTTCTTTCTTACATGGTAAATAACCTATTTAAAAAATGAATAACTAGAGTTGTATTTGAAATAAACACTTTAAGGCAAAAACATAATTATAGTAATGGTTTTAACTTTTCAGTTTAGTAAATTGTTTCCCCCTTATTTAAATTTGCTGCTTAAACAATAAACATAATAATTTAGTTGGCAGTAAGACCTACAATCTATTTGTTACTATATGTTTAATCTAGCTATATAATTTAAGAGTATAATAAACTGCTTAAACATTTAAGATAATCTTGGCTAACGGTTAGGGTGTTGATCTGTCCAGAACTTCTTGGGGTACCCAAGTTGTTAGTTTGAAAGAAATTCCCTCGGCAAATCAGATCTCTTCGAATGGTCACTGAAGAAGTCCTAAAACAGATATTCAACACACATTACCTTATGATGATCTTCTCTAAAGGCTTGAAGTGACTTATGATGTTTGTCAAAAAGGTAGAACGGGAAGGGTAGTGGACACTCCTTTTTGATGCTCTTAAAGCCATAATGCAAATACATTGCTACTCGACCCATCGACTATGCAAGATGTTATGTTTACTACCTAGTACATATGGATAATCTACCAAAATAATACGTTTATTTTCTATCCAGTTTTGAGGCTTGTGAACATATTATGAAACACCAGCCACTAAACCTGGACTGTGGAATAAAATTTGGTCTGATATTTTCATAGAAACTACTTTCATGAGGTATGGATATTGACCTGGAGGTCTTTTAGGAATCACCTTGAACAATAAGTGTTTCAAAAGATGGGTCTTAAATCCACACACATGCAGTTCTCACCTCTGAGAACTCAAGGCTATGAGAGACACAAATGGGGTTGCAACTATTACTCCACACAAAGAGAAAAACAGTGCCCCATTGGGGCTGATAATGAAAACTGTCAACATTTACGAAAGAGGAGTAAAATGTTGATCCAATCATTGCAAACTGAAGAGTTGATGAATATTGTTTCTGCAATTAGGACAGCAGCAAATTGTGTGTTTAAAATGACTACGGAAGAATTAATTGCCAGTATCACTAACAAAGCGGTTATGGTGAAGAGCAATGAACAATTTGGCGACAATTTAATAGACACACACTTGATATATATTGCCGTGTTATTGGACTTATGATATGGAGCCAAGCCCGCTTGATCTAAAGGACATTGTGTCACACTTGCTCTCTTCTGTTCCAACATCCATGTTTGACAGAAGTGTGATATAAATAAAGCAGCATTAACATGAAGTCCGAAAACAGGCTACATAATACAGAACCAACAGAATCAGATAAATACTAGACACATTTGTGATTGATGGGTGCGCATATGGGTTATTTACTGGCCAACCATTGGTAATCTGCAAACTATATATATACATACAATGGTGTTAGGACATACGTGTAATTTCACATTTGTACAATGTTTTCTTAGGGTTTGACAGGTACCACCAATGCAGCAAAAGGCCAGCGCAGGAACTAGACAAGCATGTCAGCCAGCAAGAGCCCATTAACTAGCACTAGTAACGTCCCTACCAAATCAGTAGTCCTTACCAACACTCATAACAAGTTGCAGGTACTCTATGAAGACATCAAACAAAGAACTATTTCTCATCCAGAGTTGAATCTCAAGCTGAGAATAACCAGTGTTACAGGGCTCTTTATGCCCGTGAGCTACTATTTAGTTGGTCTTCGTCTAATGTTACTTAATGGCCTTTAGATGTTATGGTTATTTCTTAGTGTCCAAAAGAACTACACAGTTATTGCTTAATTTTTATTACGCAATCAGTTAAGGGTTTCTCTAAACAAATAATTATTATTCACATTTAACAGTTGTAAATCAACTATGTTTACTGGCAGTAGTCTGTCTTACAACACAAGAGTTGATATCAAATCAGGGTTAATGTTAGTTCAAACATGTATACCCGTGTTAGTAATTCATTCCATTTATTTATTATTTGTGTTTCCGTGCATCTAAGATTAAACCAAACATAAACACTATAAATATACAAAGATAAATTATGATACTTTCAGAATACACATATACATCAAAAGAGATACATAACAACAGAGTAAGCTTAATACAGAACTGTTATCAGTTGTCAAAGGTGTGATACACTTGAAACATAAATTGCCTTGACAAGATTTTATAGCTTCTTTAATGTGATTGTCCTTCATTTGGGGAATACGATTATAAGAGTCTTTGCACTGACGTGTTAGAATATGGCCAAACATGCATAATTTCAGAGTAAGTTAAGTAAATATTATAATTTAGACATTTGGCTGAATGTAATAAACGTGTTATAAAAAGTAACTTAGGTCCACATGTGCTTCGATACGTCATGTAAACTAGTAAAAAAGAGTCGCATTTGTTCATGGTTCAACAAATCATAGGCACTGTAGCTGATGGCACCAAGACAAATGACAAGTAAAAATTAGTTTTGACGACACTGAATTTGTTTGTACTACACCTTACTTGCTTTCAGCTCAAGCTATCATCAAATGTATTAATGCAATGAATTAGTGGGAACACCGGCGTGTAGACATAGGTACTACGGCAAATTAAAACAAATATACCGTGTGTTATAATTAAGTCAAACGAAATTAGTTTTCTTTAAACAATGCATTGTAATGTTATTATCTGATTTTAGAAGTGTTCAGTTGTTTTTAAAACGAGCAATGTTTCTATAAGGTAAGGAACAGTGGAGTTTTATAGTGCATTTGCAATTGTCAATAAATATGTAATGGTTTTATTATTACAACATTAATAATCATGTTTTTCATGTAATATGGACCATTTTTGCGGCCATATTGGCAGCCATTTTGAATTTAATAAACGTGTGAATGCATGTATACTAATACACTTACAGTGAAATTAGTATTAAACAAGTTTTATGTATTCATGCAGTCATCAAAAATAATTATTCAAATGTGCTGTAGAGCAGCAACCGCCAGAAATTTAAATATGGCGGCCATCTTGGAGGCCATCTTGAATTAATCAAAATGCTCAATGATACAAAAACAGGTTTATTGCATGAAATGGTGTTTAAAATATGAAAAGAAACTATGTATAGCAATTCTACTATATAAAGGACTTATTCCAGACAAAATGCATTTTAAAATTGAAATACTGATAAGGTAATCATAAAAATACCAGTTTCGGTAGTAATTTTTTTGTTTAAAATAGAGAAAAAATAGTGTTTCATATTTAATTGTGTAAATGATGTTGCAGATACAATAAAATTTAATAAAATGGTTAATGCCTGTGATTTTTGTAAATTATATGTATTTTGTAGGTCATATATAAGGTCAGAAGTAAGTTAAAAATATATGGCGGCCATCTTGGACGCCATCTTAGATGTTTCAAAATGCTAAAGGGTGCCAGGGTGTCATACAGCAGATTCTTAGAGAGGACACCTTACCGAATATTTTGATACCAAAACATTTTATGCGTACTCCAAAGTCACGTACCCCCCTCTGGCTGCCGGAGTATGTAGTAATACGTAAGATTTATTTTCATTTTTTATTAACCAGATTTTCAACGAAAAAACCGGGTTATTGTAATGCCGTAGTCGGTGGCTTTTGTGCGTTTGGGTGGGCGGTCGTGCATGCGTCAACTTTTGGTTTCCGCTCAATAACTTTAGTTTGCTTTTGCCTATTGACACCAAACTTGCCGTATGGGTAGCTTATATCAAGAGGCAGCTTGAGATTGCTAGCCAGGTTTTTGCGATCAAGGTCAGGGTCACTGTTACTAAAAATAGAAATTCAGTTTCTGCTCAATAACTTTAGTTTGCTTTGGCCTATTGACACCAAACTTGCTGTATGGGTAGCTTACATTAAGACGCAGCTTGGGATTGCTACACATATGTCTGTAATTAAGGTCAAGGTCACTGTTACTAAAAAAAGAAATTCAGTTTCCGCTCAATAACTTTAGTTTGTTTTGGCCTATTGACACCAAACTTGGTGTATGGGTAGCTTACATCTAGATAAAGCTTGAGATTGCTACCCAGGTATCCGTGATTAAGGTAAAGGTCAATGTTACTAAAGATAGAAATTTAGTTTCCGCTCAATAACTTAAGTTTGCTTTGGCCTATTGACACCAAACTTGCTGTATGGGTATCTTACATAAAGGCGCAGCTTGGGATTGCTACCAAAGTGTTTGTGATTAAGGTCAAGGTCACTGTTACCAAAAATAGAAATTCAGTTTCCGCTCAATAATTTTAATTTGCTTTTGCCTATTGACACCAAATTTGATGTACGGGTAGCTCACATGAAGACGCAGCGCTTGGGATTGCTACCCAGATGTCTGTAATTAAGATCAAGGTCACTGTTACTAAAAAGAAATTCAGTTTCCGCTCAATAACTTTAGTTTGCTTTGGCCTATGGACACCAAACTTGGTGTATGGGTAGCTTACATCTAGAAAAAGCTTGAAATTGCTACCCAGGTATCTGTGATCAAGGTAAAGGTCAATGTTACTAAAAATAGAAATTAAGTTTCCGCTCAATAACTTTAGTTTGCTTTGGCCTATTGACACCAAACTTGCTGTATGGGTATCTTACATAAAGGCACAGCTTAGGATTGCTACTAAAGTGTT
>Ga0224511_10003408_pt1 | contig 11422 bp, 6 predicted proteins | sample SF_May12_sed_USG_2_FD_169988 | JGI IMG/M metagenome (GOLD analysis project Ga0224511, IMG submission 169988) | Sediment microbial communities from San Francisco Bay, California, United States - SF_May12_sed_USGS_8_1 | ecosystem: Environmental > Aquatic > Marine > Sediment | place: USA...
TAAAGATATGTGCATTGAAAGAATGTTGTAAACAATGTAGACATGTCCAGTTTAAGGGCACCATGACAAAATGTCCCATACACCAACGCAGTAACACAGTTTCTGTGAAACTATATAAGTTACGACTTGTGTAAAAAAGAGTCATGTAACTAGATTGTTTTATCTTCTACAAGTAACGGGATTGATGAATGGCCGCATACATCATGTATACTGGGCGAACCGTATCGATCATTAAAATGGCGGATTAACAAATCAGCAGACCTGTCATTATTCTAGGCAAGCGTATTATAGTGAAAAATTAGGTTATTATTATATAAAGTGTATGCTCATTCGCGAAATGAACACTAAATAAATCAGAACTGCATTAAATTGACCTATCGACAGCCCGCCCTTCTGTCCTGGTTTTCATGATTTACGCATCGCTTGCCTGGATACTTATTATAATATGAAAGCCATATCGATCTATTATAATATTACTAACCAATTATCGGACTAGGTGATGGTGATAGCGATTTGCATAGGCACGATTGACAAGTGAATACAATAGATGGCCCGACAAAGCTGGTCCGTCAAGACGCCATTTTGGGCGGGCTGTCGATAGGTCAATTGTAAGCGTGTACTGCTTGTCAATAATCAGATGTTTCAAATAGCTTGAGACCTAAAGACGTCGCTCCCCTTAGACGTATGTTCTTATAAACGGTCATTGTCAAAAGTAGTAATGAAACATATAAAACTAAAGGTTAACATTTACTTTCAAACATATCGTTCTTTGTCATTGTCAAGAGAGTTATTATTTCCGGAATTAAATCTATGCTAACAATCCTATCACAACGAGTTGGCGTTTCATTAAAAAGTGTACAAACTAAATAAGGTTGTATACAATTCAATATATTAAGTCTGTATCTTGATATCTTTATAAGCGGTCACCCATTTTGCAATATGTAAGTAAACTACATAAATTTATATTGCAAAGGAATTGCAAAATTGCGAGACAAATATGTTCTTGACCAAAAAAAGCACGTAAAAACACAACAACAAAACACAAAATCAAACATAATAATCCAAGCCAGAGCCAAAATTCGAACTCGCACCTCAGTCGAATGCGTTTCCTCTGGACCACCGAGTCAACTGAAAAAATATGGATTGATGTCAAGCTATTTAACTGTTTCAACGCAATGTGTCGAAAAGTAAAAGACAAAGCCGAATTTACGGGCCACACATTTTCAATAAATTAACTTTTTCAGTAATATTTTAACATGCTTTAATAACAGCATTTTCTCATAGCTTGGATATATTATTTACACTGAATGTTTTAATTTGATATGTTAGTTTGAATGACTATTAAACTTTATCAAGAATGTGTTTGTGTGTTTTTCGAGCTTGGTATATTATATTCTTCAAATTGCCTCGGGTAATTTTTGGCTTGTTTAGCTGGCAAACATAAGTTCGTCGTAATATGTGTCGAGACTACACAATTTATTTTATTCTACGCTATCATATTATGTGATAGATACTACTTAAGTATTTTTTTCAATTAAAATAACATAACTCAAATTCATTGGGATTATTATACTTAGACAATATCCAAATAGAAGGGTTTCACGTAGCTTTGCTTTAAAAAAAGTAGGTCAAAACTTTAGTAAAAATACTACTAGCTGCAACATTGTTGTTAATGAGTTGTGGTTAAGTGTGAACGCACTAATACGTATGTGACCGAATAGACTCACATTATCACATACATGAATGAAACCAATATGCAAACTGCGTCGTGAGCTCTTAAATCTAATGGGGATCGGAAATTAATGAATAACTTATTATGTCGGTAATCAAGTTGATAAATATGGTATGACACTGTGTCCTTTGTCGTTCAGTTTGTAATGATCTAATATGAGCTCATGCACGTGAGTGTGATAATTTGTGATTAATGATTTGTTTCCGAAAGCAGTGTATCAGGATAAACTTAAGAACATGCTAATATGAAATTGGGCTTACGATCACAACGGAATTTAATAAACTGAACTACTTTAAAAACGCCCCACATTTGAAAACGCCTTTTAGTCATTTTATTCTAGAAAGTATCAACAATTTGTTTTATTATTGTGTAGTTTTATTTTTCTGGTATTTTGGGACCACGCATTGTATGTTGATTACATTTGAAAATAGGGTTCTGCTCATGCGCTAGTGGGCGTCAATGGAGTGACATTTTACATTTGCATTGATGGACAGCTTCAAAAAACTGATGCTGCTATTTTCCCCATGCAAACTATGCTTCCTTAGGACTTATCCTTTTTCCGATTAAATACATTATCAATGCTCTCTTGTGTAATCAAACTGATGTAAGGGAAAGCCCTCAGGAAGCATAGCCTGCACGAGAGAACAGCAGCCTCGGTTTTATTGAAGCTGTTCATCAGTAGTTATAAATGATGCCACACCACTGACGCCCCCTAGCGCATGGGCGGAACTCCATTTTTAAATGTTAGCAACATACATGTGCACTCAATGATCCCTGAGGACCAGAAAAATATAACTACACACTAATGTAGTAAGTCTCCATTATATTGCCCTAAAAGGAAGCCGTTATTCATGATATTTTCCTAAAATAAAATAAAATGATCATAGAGGCTCATATAACCACAGACACGCAATCTAAAATTTTAAATAATTATGCCGCAGCACTGAACACGGCAAAGCTAAATTTAATACTAAAGAACCCCTATAACGCCAAACTGCAAACACTGCAGAGTTTGGACCAGGTGTCACTATCCCTTTAATAACGCTTTAACGACTGCATGGACAGACAAAAACATACCAGACTCATGTAGTTCCAACTACCGGATATGTGGTTATCGCATAAACAATACATAAACTAAAAGAACAAGTACTTTCTGTACTGAATTTGTAGTCGGCTAAAAAGAACAAATGCTGTTCTTCCAGCCATTGACTCAACTCTGTCTCTTAAGCAACGTTAGAAACCCAGATTTATGACATTACCAAGGCTTTCTATGCGTTTAAATATTTGAACAACGATACTGACGCAGAAACTTTTTAAGTTTCCATTGGAACAAAACAATGTTAGACATTAAAGCATGGTTGTGCATCCGAAACAATGCACTTGCAATTTTACGATTACTGTTTATAAATAAAACTCTAATGTGATAGTGATTATAGGTGGCCCGTAATAAATTACTTCGCTAATTTTCGTTAACTGTATCATTATGGCTTATCAAATTGAAAATAAAATTGACATAACACGCACACCCGGGAACGCACACAATTACTAGTATCAATCAGCTAAAACAATTTACCTATTTATTATATATTTTATCAATTAAGCAAATACGTCAGGAAAATTGATATTGATTTGCTGTAAATATTTAAGTGCATATGGAATTATGGATATAGGATTGTGAGTACAACAAGCACATGCTTAGAAAAGAATAAATGAACGAAACAAATAATCGTGCTAGAACGAATAATAAAGTGTTGCGTTGGAAATTAGGGGCAGTGTATTTACCATTGAAATAGAAAAAAACAACTGTTGCGTTCTATAGTTTCTCAGTGTATTCTGGGCATATCCTATAACATTGCATCATTTTGTATTGTGGTTGTTAACAACCTTGTAACAAGTATTTCAAAGTACGTTTCTGATAAAACTCCGTTTATATCTAATGCGTAAATATTATTTGTAGATACTTGTGTATAAGACGAAAGTGCTCTTTTCATTTATAGTGTGCATTGTGTAATGTGCAAACATATTCTTAGAATATCATACCGCAATAAAACGCTGGATTACGACACAATGGACCTTTAAACAGTATGATCATTTATGTTTGAATATGTGTTTTCAACAGACCAAAATAACGGTTTAGCTATTTAGTTCAACTGCAATCAGCATGGGCAACAACAACTGGAATGTCTCAAGTGTGACACATAACCTCACTACAAGCACATCGCCATCAGCATTTGACGGACCAGTAATAACGTCTGTTGAATTTACGGTGGTGGTGTCAGTTGTTCTTGGATTGATAATATTATTCACGATAATTGGCAATGCCTTTGTTATCGCAGCCATTGTACTAGAAACGAACCTCCACAAGGTCTCAAACCTCCTTATCTTGTCTCTGGCGGTCGCTGACCTTATGGTTGCTTCGATCGTCATGCCAATCAGCGCAGTTAATGAGGTTGGTGATACCGGTAGCATGGAGATGTGTATTTCCATTTGTATATGTGTTATATGCGGTCATTTTACCGCAACTGAAAAGCAAAAAATGTATGCGTGTTGTAGGTCAAAAAGTAAACAAAACATTTTTTATTGTCACTGATTTTACTTCTAAAGTACTTAAATACATACTACTATTTATGAGTGTATTTTATATTTGGAACCAAGACAAAAATGTTTATTGATAACATTCCATGTTGTGACAATACATCAATACTTCAGTTAGTATCTATTTTACGTCACATGTCATATATTTTTACCTAAACGCATATACTAGTAATCAAACTAAGCACAATTATATAAACATTAATTTAGTTTCTGACAGTTTTATTAAACACATAAATCACAAAACACATAATCACGTATGTTAATGAAATACTATAAACACATTTATGAACATTATTTTAACAAACATGGAAGAAGTGTGGCAAAAACAATACAAAAATATAGTTATTTTCTAAATGTCTGTTGCGTCATGGTGCTGTACGTGTTTTTGTGTCGTTCTGTGTGTTAGTTTTTGTACGGACCATTTTGTCATGGTGCCCTTAAACTTGACATATTTACATTGTTTATTTCAACATCTCTTTAATTTATGTGAACATAAATAGTTGTTTCCTTTTATCTTGTCGCGTGCTAATAACCATGATGCCAAATGTGCAATATTCATTTAATATTTAATAGTAAATGATAACAGAAAGAAGTAGTATCACGTAAATTACACAATTATGTAGTATTTCATTTGAACTTGCTTTAATAATTTTACACTTTGAAATAGTTCACTTGTGCAATTACATAACATGTTCTGTGTAGACAGGTGTGGACTTAACTTAGGGATAAACGTATAATAAAAAGTACATACATACTGAATGGAAACTGTCTTGTGAATGAAAGTACGTAAATACATCTGTATTCCAGTCCTGAAATACAATTACACATTCGCGAATGTTCAAGGAAATGAAATGCCCAATTTATGGAATTCAAAATGTTTATTGTCGTAACAAAAATAAACACAAGCAGGTACGTGTACATTTTAATTATAAGGCATATTGTTTTCTTTCATAACTCTAAAGGAATGTTGGACACTGACAGTGTAACGTAAAAAATGAGTTCACATATTATTCACGATTTTATCCACCGCCATGTTCGTTTCTCTAAGTTTTAAACACCGCTTTCCTTTCCTCTTGGAGTTGATCTCTGTACCAAACAAATGTTTGTCTCTACTCGTACGTTGAACTCTGATGTGGGCTATTTAATTATTATTGTTGCACGGTGACCCACGACGATGTTTTAATTACTTTGACTGAACTCCGTTCTTTACCTCTTGGGGCTCAAGCTTTGACCTTTCATTTTCCTTACTGTCCACGTTGTGTACGTTTTTTGTCCGAATGTGCTCCCCAAGAAGTATCATTCACAATTGATTTTTAGTGCAGTATGCGTAGACCTCTTGAATATGCACCCGAAACCACCACATGACCCTTCCCCACTCCCCTCAAAATAGCTACGCAGGCATGAATACAGTCCAGTATCTATTACACCAAGATAAAAGATTGCTTTGTTTATGTATAATGACGTAATCGAGTTTGTCAAAAAGTGAAAAAGTGAGTTTGGCATTCCGACATTTTATTCTACCCGCAGAATATCTTTTTTTTTAAATCGTACCATTGTAAATTTTGATTAATTCAGATACTACAACCATACGTATATAGTTTATAAACCAATCTTCATTGTAATACATTACCGACGGGTGAAGTGTGAGAGTTTCTTGGTTCTAGTATGCACTAGCGGATACAGGGGGGGGGGCGCAATCATTTGCGTTTGCCTAGGTTTGTTTTTGTCTGTTCAATAGTTGTATTCTCTTCTTTCAATCTTCGCATTTCCATCGACGCCAATCTTAGAGTTAACTACATGTATGTCATTACACAGAGTTGTTAACAATGAGGTATGGATGGCACAAGTGTTCAGTTGTAAAATCCTTACCGGGAATGTCCCTGGGTTTCACAGTTGGACGTCTTGACCCGCCTTTTGGAAGATGTTTTGACTGTGTTAGGTGCAACTAAGGGGCCAGTCTGGGTAGAAGCTGATGCTGATGCGTTCTAAAAAAGCTCTTTCATTTCAGCTTACACCTTTAGGCGCCAGCTAAAATACTGTACTCACTGCAGTACCATTGTCATTACATTTGACTGTTCTTCGACAGCCTGGCCCTGTTTCAGTACGGCCTCGTTTGAAGCTTTTAAAGATGCTTGGTTTCCAAAGCAGATGGGCCACCTTGAACACTAAAGCAATGAGCGATGCTGGCACTACTTAAGGTACATGTGTACTACTGCTGTCGCTAACGATGCTGCAAGTTCGGGCACTGGTTTTGGCCGTGGTGCGCTCACTGTGGATGAAAGAGGGGACGCTTATGGTTCTACACTCCTCAGGTGTGGGAGTCGAGACCAGTTGTGTCAACACCTCTGGTTCATGTGCTGCCTGCTGCGGGTGAGGACTGCCGTCTTTGGTCTATCAGCTGCTCTTGTTACCCCCATGCCGAAGCAAGGATGCTCTGCTCACACTCTGAACGCCACGTAGTGGGTTAGGGCTTATTTTCCAGACTCAACAGGCTGAGAAATGGTCGAGGAGGCACAACTTACCGGCTCATTGTCCTGCAAGTAGACATAACATATATTAAGGGGGGTAACAAAACATGTTCTCATGGGGTAGGCATAGACGAACGAAACATGCTAAATCCAACACCCAACGGCGACTCGACCTTTCTTGAAATCAAAAACCAAATCTTGAAAACTTGAGTTTTTCTCAACCACACTCGTATTCAAATTAAAAAAAATATGACAAATTTTAAATTTGGATTATCGACCATTCATGAATATGCCCAACCTCCATGTTGCTCTTAGCCATGTTTATATACTTATATTTTTAACACTTAAAGTTAACTTGAATCAGATAATCTTTATACATCTAAAGTTTCTTGTTTATTGTTTTGTGCTTTTTTGTTCAGACCTTTCATTGTTTTTATTGTGCCCTAAAACTTGCTTTGGTGGCTTTTTCTGCAACATGTTTTTATAAGCATCACTTAACAATTATATAATATTACATTATATATTATGTTATAATTTCAGGTCAGCAAAGTGTGGTTCCTGGGATCGGCAGTATGTGTCCTTTGGACGACCATGGACGTCCTGTGCTGCACAGCGTCCATTCTACACCTGGTTGCCATCGCCATTGACCGCTATTGGGCCGTCACGAATATTGACTACATACTCAATCGCACCCCAAAACGTATACTTGTTATGATAGCGATTGTTTGGTTAGTGGCAATGCTAATCACAATCCCGCCTTTGTTTGGTTGGCGTGATGGCCATGACCCAACAGTGACCGGTGTGTGCATCATTAGCCAAGATCCCGGATACCAAGTGTTTGCAACTACAGCGTCATTCTATTTACCAACGTTATTTATGTTAATTGCATATGCCAAGATATATTTCGTAGCTAGGTCAATAATAAGAAAAAGGAGATCTGCACATGCAGCTAAAAAGACAAGCAATGTAAACAGGAACAGTGCAAACATAGTAATCGCAACTACTAGATTGTCAGCAGCCTATTCAACGACAGTCCTAGACTCTAATGTATCCGTATCAAGGGAACTTGACAGTGCGGACACCATCGATGAATATCCTATAGACCATACATATGTTACGAAACGCAGGGACAAATTGGAAATACGACGTGAGCGCAAAGCAGCTCGAACATTAGCCATCATTACTGGCGTATACATTGTGTGTTGGTTGCCCTTCTTCATTATTGCTCTTCTGAACCCCTTTTTAAGACCGGATGCCATCCCTGCGCTTATATTCAGTATTGCTATATGGCTCGGCTACGCTAATTCACTTCTTAATCCTATCATATACACTGTATTTAGTCCAGACTTTCGTGCAGCGTTTCAAAAAATACTTATTGGTAAATATGCGTGTAACTGTTGTCGACATAACACATAATTTGTTAGCAATGTGTATTCAGTATATTTAAAAGATGTATAATCAAGGCTGCATTTCAAAAACAAATACATGTGTAATGTACTGCACGGTATGCAATGGTGTAGTTAAATAATACAAGTTTAATGTAGCACTAAATCATTTGAACACATTAATATAACATCTATATGAAATGAGGCTCTCTATTTCAAAATGTATAATTAATATATTGTAATTGAAACACTCCATAAACTTTTGTTATCAACTATATTGCAACCGTTTCCCATTGTTATCGAGCCGGTTAGATCGAAATAGACGTCAGTTTTTATTTGACAAGTCCGGGCTGTAACTTCATAATGGGTTGACTGACATATTTGATACTACACTTGTTGAGTGTCGCACATACTATTTCATATGTGTATCCATGCTCGTACCTCGCCATTGACTGATAGATTTTAAATTTACTTTACACAAATGTTGAAATCGTTCAGACCGAGTGCCGCATAAAATAATGACCATTACACTATTACAGTTATTGGCAGATATACATATTATGTAGACGTCATAATTCACACTTGGTCAACAATTAGGTTCTCTTTGATGATTGGTACTAAACAAAGCGCTACGCCATGTTCAGATGCTATCAAAGTTGCCTCATGTGAGAAGCAATTGGACGCTAAGGAAGTTCATGAGCTAGAACTATTTAGGTTGAGAAAGGTTGCGTCCCCCACCCACGTGTGACTAAGTATTCTCTAAAAAAATCAAAATGTTTTTCTGCCTAAAGTTTACTTCATTTTATGCTCGTTCCACAAAAACTAATACCTAAATAAAATTATGGAAAATTTTGAGTTTACACTTTCTTGAAAGTATGCCCCTATTTTTTATTTTGAGGATAACATTATTATTATTATAAATTGTTTTCAAAGTACACTGGCATGTACATAAAAATTGATACTTTTTTACATATAAAGTTTCAGGCAGTGTCATTGAATTGTTTTCACAAAAGTAATTTTTTCTAAGAATGGTATCTTTAAGAAAAAAATCTCAAATTTCATGAGCGTCGGTAGATGATCACATTGAAGTACCTACTAACTTATTAGGATTTGTTTTCTACGAAAAAGACATTCATACATGTATATATTATTAGGCAATACTAATATTAGGCTAAGAGAAATAGAGGTTCAAAATTGTGTTTGTCTCAAAAAAGCAGGCAAATAGGGCTAGGGTAAGCTTTAAACATAGTAACACCTGCTATTAAGGGCAAATGTATTGGTTATGTGAAAGAAACAAATGTTAGAACTATGTTTGTACAGTTAAACAAGGATGCATTTGAGAGTAGCATATTTGATGATGAGGGTGTACTCACATTTCGTGATGTCGATAATAGTGTTACTTCCGCCTCGTCGCTTCGACCGTTGAATGGCAAAAATGACTATGTTGATCGTTATCGTGGTTGTCAGGTCTCTCAGGTTCACCCTGATATGTTAACGAATAAGGTCCATGTCCCCGCTCTACTTCAATCTATGATGGCAAAAAATGCATCTATAGGTCAAAACATGAAACATGTAGAGGGGACTTAGTGAATGATGAGAATGCCTCAGTCAAATGGGGCTTAGGTTGGCAGGAAAGTAAGGTGTACCAAATGTAGGTATGTGGGTAGCCATTATAAACTGTACAATGAGGTTGAAGACAAGGGTGTTGGTAGAAGAAAGCTCAAATCAATGTGCAAATAAGGTCAGTGATGTCTTTCAATCCATTTATGAGAACAGTATGAAACAAATTCGGGGTGATCTGGTTAAGTAACATGCTAAAATAGGGCAACAGGATCCTCACATGTTTAATGTTGAAGGGGCCAGTTGCTATAACAATCCATTTTTTAACTCTGTTAAAAAAGGGTGGTAACAACTGTACTGGCCTAGGAAGAGCGTTGCGCTCTTCCTAGGCCGGTACAGTTGTTACCACCACTTTTTGTGAAAATAACCTTAGCCACAAAAACATAGGGGTTCATGTTGATAGCAAACGTTGTGCAATAGGTTCTAGGTTGCGAAATAGGGGTTCCAAGATTCTGTGACCAAATCATAGGACTTATTGTTCTGCCAATGTCTCACAAGATCAAGCAATAAGGGATAAGGGCAAATGGAACCGTATTGTTGCCTCTGACATTTCGAAGGTGTTAAAAGTTTCCAATTTTACTTGATGGGGACTGCAGTGGTTTCAAAGGGGTAGAGAGTTATCAGAAACACAATTTAGGGCACCTTAAGAACTTGCGACACTTGGGCAACTCTCTTCGGCCTGGACTATATAATGCACCTTTCTCAAAGTGCATGTTGACCGGCCATACGAAATCAAATATTAGGAGTAGGTTTGCGCTCTCAGTTAAGTCGCCGTGATATAATACAACACAATGCACCGTTCCGCAAAATTTCAAACTCGTCCAATGTGGTAGATTTGCTTTGATCCTGTGAAGGCCTGTGACGGGGTCTTTATTTTGTGTTTTCTAGGTCAGATTATCACCGTCCTGACAATTTAATCGTAATCTATTGGATTAAAATTGACCATGTACTGTTATAAATGATAATGATTGACATTTGCGGAACGGTCCATTGTAGCAGTGTTGTCAGCCGTATTACAGTAATCAACCAGCCAACTATGCTTAGTATATACTTAAGCCAGTACATGTAATTATGTTTAATAAGTAACAACAACATTGATGTGTCAATCGACATGTCGATCTTAACGCGCGCATCCTTGTCGTATGACATGCATCCGTGTTTGTATTTCCTAACCGCGTCCTTTCGATAACATATTATCAGCATGATCAACACTGTTTTCAGTCTATTTATAGCTACGCGGCATGTTAAAAGAAAATGCAAAAATGTTAACCTATGCCTATCTTAAGAGCGTATAAACCTTGAAACTAATACAAATGTAATTGCATGTGGTGCAAATATTTGCCTGCTTTAGACTTTTGTTTTGAGCTAACTGCATATATACCGAAAACCTTACACTGCTTATATCTTACATAGATACATAAAAAGTGTTACAAATTGTCCCTTTGTATATTGTCAGATATTTAAAATTTAATTAAAACCCAGAGACTTAACATACGTGTTTCGTCATATGCAGTCGATACAAATAGTTGCCGGTTTGCAAAAGCCTCAACAATAAAACATTTGACAAAACGAACTACAACAGAAACAAATTCAAACATTTATGTTAACTTAAGTTAACTTGC
>Ga0224511_10003409_pt1 | contig 11421 bp, 7 predicted proteins | sample SF_May12_sed_USG_2_FD_169988 | JGI IMG/M metagenome (GOLD analysis project Ga0224511, IMG submission 169988) | Sediment microbial communities from San Francisco Bay, California, United States - SF_May12_sed_USGS_8_1 | ecosystem: Environmental > Aquatic > Marine > Sediment | place: USA...
TAAAAAAGTTTACGCACGACGGACGACGCACGACGGACGACGGACGACGGACGACGACGGACGACGGACAAAGACCGATCACAATAGCTCACCCTGAGCACTTTGTGCTCAGGTGAGCTAAAAAAGGACAAACAAAATAAAGCTAGTTTGAGAAAAGCGGAAGTCCACTTGAAGCATAGTCTTCAAGAGGACAGTAGTAGCTTTCGTTTCATTGAAGCCGTTTATCGATGGAAACGAAAGTTGCAACATTACTGACGTCCCCAGTAGTGCATGAGCGCGGCTTTCTAAACGACAACAAATCATAATAACTATTAAATCATTAATCTGAAACAACATAACACAAAAAACATTCAAGTTCAGATCGTTTCCTTTGATTTTACGCCATATAAGATTTAAGCACTAAGGAAGGCTTTAGTGTTCGCTGTACGTATCAGTAACATTGCAAAAAATCATTTTAAACTATTCTTAATATATCAATTTCTAAGAATGCCGTGCACAGAGAAGGCGGTATCTCCACAACGCGGTACAATTTTTACCACTCGTTAATTTACCGCAGATGGTGTTACAATCCAACAGCAATATATCATTATGTCGAAGATATACCGACATCTAATGAAATCTCGGTATCGCATAACCTTTTCATTAAAAGATCCATCTTTGAAAGTGGTATCAACTAAAATTATGATATTAAATAGGCATGTTGCAATTCTCCAGAATTACCTTTTTCTACGATATATATATATATATTTTTTGCACCATTTTGTTGGAATAAAAGCAGCAATGGCATCGATCTCTTAACAATCTTAACTGAAATGTATAAAATTTGAAAAACTTGAAAAGTTGAATTAATTTTGTTTGTTTCACAACAATGTATCATTTACAACGTTAGTATTAACTATGCAGCGTGTAAATAATAACACGATATCAAAAGTTTATTTCAAAATAAACATTTACATTCTTCGTTAACTTTTCCTCATAGCTTTTAAATATGAATTGAAATTCTAACAACAACAATAAACCCAATTAGCACGAAGTTAAAAGGATTTTACTGATCTGAAATGAGTATAGCAAGCGATAGTAACATAAAAATGTGTACTGTATAAAAGGAACCACATCCATGTTGGATATGCATCCAAGAAATCACTCTAAAGTTCCTGACTTTTATATTTCAGCATATTTAATTAAAAAGCCTTCGTTCGTTCTATTTTGTTAATATTACACAATATACCAAAATATACGTCTAGAATGTATTTAGTTATTCTAAGCGATTATTCACCATTCGTTTTAAAATTAATGCAAACATCACATGAAAAATATACCCATTTTTGTCTTTTTTGTGCAATTTGATAGTTATGATGAGTTATAGGTAGAAATTAAATGATCATGAAGAATACATACAGTATTATTAGATACTACATGGATATTTATTTTCAAAATCAAAAACATTGTTTGTTAACATGTTATTTAGGAAAGTTATTGTGAAACATACTCTTGTTTGTAAAACATTAACACAGGAAATAGTAAACATTTTCTGAGATACTTAACAAATTTCTTTGAGAGGTGTTTCCACAACAAGTTTTTTTTATTGTCTCAGACTTTCAATATATTACACAGACACATATTTTATTAACCACTAGCAATTGAGACAAAAGCAATTAACCTTTGATAACCAAAGTGCGTAGAGATATTGCGTCGTATAAATTTGCCTTTATGGTTTATCAATCATTTATTCAGAATGTTTCATTAAAATATTATTTTGTTACAAAATTAAATTTTGATTTAATACCAGAGGAAACATAGGTATTATTTCGAGTCTACGCAATTAACGTACGTATAATAACGTTTCTAACGTGTTTCCGTTACATATTTGCTTGCTTGCTTCTGCGTTTTAGTTTACCTTTTTATCAAACTGATGAACGGGAAAGTCCACAGGAAGCATAGACTGCACGGGAAAATAGCAGCCTCAGTTTTATTGAAGATGTTCATCAGTGGTAATGAAAGAATTAAAATGCCACACCACTGACGCCTTCTAGCTGACATATTTAGGCGATAAATCCACATGATCAGCGTTTCTGGGTTCACTAGTACAACCCAATTAACTCTACAAGAAAATAGCTGCTTCTTTAGATAATGTACTATCGCAAAGTCTAGTGTCAATCACCTCGGAAAAGTTTGTCGCACCCGATAAGGCTCAAACACTGCCCTCGGATTCTGAGTCGAGCGCTTTACAATTTGATCTACCGTGCGGGCCCGTCCAATTCAACACAATATAAGAATGTTCATCACAGTCTATGATGCGTAAGAATATTGTACAAATATATTTCATGCTGTGGGAAGCCATACCGTTCTGGCGTACCGATTGTTTTAATTATCGTTCACTTGCTTTTTCTTCATACATTTACATTATTCGGCAACAGGCAAAGGCTTACAAAATAAAAACATAACTTATTTACTGCAAATAGTTTAAAATAAACTTTTGCTTTTAAATTAAGCTCATTTTGAGAGAACAGTATTTTACAATTAACATTTGCTTCTATGTTGTTTTGGTCAGTTAGAAGAAGTGTTTCAAGAAACATCCGCAGGAAATAGATACACGTATCTCCTTAAGACATGAAAGCATTTCTTGAAGGTAATTTGGAAACAAAAAGTGCAGGAGGATTAAATTGCACATACACATGCAAAAATCACCATGGTTTGATGACTTGTATGTTGAGACACGTTACCAAAATTACATTGAAACGGATGATTTTCACAAGATTTGTACTAACAAAACAAAAGGCGCTTTTATTAAGAACTGATATTGTTTGGGAGCAGAACAAGTGATGTTAAGACTTAGTGTACATTGGAACACATGGCTTCTGTTTGCCATACGCCAACTTCTCAAAGGCTTTTGTCGGATGCAACACAATGTTAGAATATTACAGAATATTACAGAGATGCCTCTGTAACGTATTGGAAAGCCATATAACTAAAACAATGCCACAAATAAAAGAATATTCCATACGACTGCATCCAGAATAATTTGGGAAACCATAATAGTCCCAGTAAAATATATAAACGGAAATTATCAATCGCTTGTCTCGTTCTTATACGTTTACCTGTTTCTAAAACAAACACAATAATGCTTAACTAAAACAGTTTATAAAACTGGTAAATAAATATCAATACTTAAATACATCATTTCCTCTTTTATTTACTCACTATGGTGGTAATTTTAATTGTTAAACAATATCCACATAAAATTATTTTGAATCGTTTCAGACACTAGATTAATATCTTTGAAAGGTGTTTTCGTATCAAGTGTCATATTGTATTAGACTGTCTATTGCATAGACAAATATTTATTAACCAGTTGCAACTGCGACAAAAACAATTAACCTTGGGGAACATGGAAATGGGGAGACACGTTATCAAACATTGGATATTGACACGAACGAATTTCGCAGGAATCGTGTTAGACAATCATTTTATTGTAGTCAATTTGGAAGAAGGCGTTATTGTTGGAAATATTATTTTGGGTGAAAATATTAAATTCTGGCGTAATTTTGGCACTGCTATTTTCGTATTAAGAGTACAAGCAGATTCTGCCCAATTACTGCGGGAAGGTTAACTAAGTATGGACAGTTCCCCAACCTTCAGTCATGACTATTTATAACAGTATATGGTCAATGTTATCCAATGGAAAAGCGTATTTCCTGTTTGTGATCAACCCTATCACACGAACAAATAAAAACGTACAGAAAGGGAATGAGATTGATCAAGTTTTGCGAACCTGTCCCATACCGGTACGCACGGAAGCGGGATGTATGTTGCGCATGTGTCTTGGTTTGATGATAAATGTTAAATAGAAGACAACACTTTGTCAAACACAAGTATGTCGAAAACAGTATTTAAATTATCAAAAATTACATTTCGTACAAAACATTAAAATACCTCTTTAAAATCAATATGCTACTATGCAGTTATTAGAATTATTTTTCAACAAATTAATTATATACAAAGCTCATGCGAATATTCAAGAGCAGAACATATACACTACTTTATTACAGAAGTACATGGCATCTTTACACTATTTATTCTCGGCATTTCCTGCCGATTTTATTTCTGTGGCACTAGGCATTAAGGCTTTTGTGTTTGCCATATGTGTACACTCTACCAGAAAATAAACGTAAAAGTACGTTATTAAAATGCTTTATGCACTGCTTACGTTCTCAATTTGGTGCCATTGATATATAGGGTAACAAAAAGAAGTGTGATTCAGGTAACCACTTAAAGAGGTCGATCCTGATTAACATAACTCAAATTATAAATAGGTGACACATATGCAGTTTTAAGACAATGTTACCATTTTCTTACCTTTTACGTAAACATCTTAGCTTGGCATTTTTATATTTGTTATAAGACCTTATATCATATATTATATATGTGCTAAGTGTAACAATTTACTGATTTTCCTAACATTATAAACAATGTATAATCTAACTCCAAATGCAAATATAGACAGTGCATAATAGCAAACCATTCTAAAAATGTCAAGTGTGGTCATTGTTGCTCAAGGACAGACGGAATTAAAGAATCAATTTTACTTATTGAGTAGGAGAGGGAAATTGGTCTCGATCAATTAGGTGTAATGCTAAACACTACTGAACCATGTTGGTGATTGGTCCAACAGGGTCCCACGGAATTTAAGCCTTTTTAAGACAAAATTCAAGGACGTCGTCACCGTGATGGCGTGGTGAGTATTTACTGTTTACAAAGGTTTGCTTCCCATGCCTTAAAATAAAAGGGAATTGCTGATTGTATTCTTACTTTACGCCGCCTGTAAACGATGTGGTGCTCATATTAATAATCCATGCTCTGTAAGAACGTGGTAATAACTATGCCATTAAGGTCGAATGACGCATAACTTAGTCACAATGGATGTCAAAGTGATCACACATGGAACCTTTCGTCAGCTATTGGTGATTAACAAATTTATCGAGTTTCAATGTTGTATCAATAACAAGGTTGGAGAAATTGTCAAATGTCAAATATTATTAAACGTCTAATGAAAGGTAATTAAATGTAAATGTAAATAAAAATGTATACAAACAACACGGACACCGACGAGGAAACCGACATATATGTGACCGGAATAGGCTCATTGTTTCTTCAAACAGTTGAGTTAAAGATAGAAAAACAAACCCACAGAAACTTCTTAGCGGCTACATAATGATATACTATTGACATAAGACAAATCTGTAATAATCTTGTCTGGAGACGACAAATTACTGAGCTGATATAAGAGTGTTGACAACCTAATAACTGTTATCTAGTTTGTGTCCAAATAATGCGTCTGCAGTCTTCCGTGTCAAGTTTCCAATATTTCAAAATGTGTGGTAGTGTGAAGTACGTAGAAGTAACAGTGCCACAATTGAACTAATATATATCTAAACTGATGAAAGGGAAAGTCTGTCTCAAGAGAATGTTTCTATTCTTATGGAAGAAATGAGAAATGGTACTTCCTAATCAAATGATAATAAGCTACGATCTCCAGATAATAAACAACAGTTATAAAAATATCTTGTTTGAAGCCTTTTAGATTGAGGTTTCGTTTTTTACCATTTCATTGTTTTTCTTTGGTTAAAGCACATTCCACAGACTTTAGCCAGACCAACTTGTTTATACAACACTAACGACATCAACCATGAAATTTATTGCCTAATTAAATATGTTCATAAACACTTGTACATGAACAGACTGTAGCCCTAGTTTAGCTCTGTCGGTCGCGCAACGTACTCTTCATACGAGGTCAGGTGTTCGATCCCCACCATTAGCTGAAGGCTTTTGCGTGATTGATACTAGACACAGTCTGATTCAGTTGTCATTCAAAGTTAGCTCATGTGATGACACAAGCCGTTAATTGCGGAGTAATTAGGTTAGTACTGGTGAACCCAAGGACGCTAGTTAATTGAACTGACCGCCGTGATAAAACATAATCAAGGTTGAAACACTATCAAAGGCGCAGTCACGGAATACAATCACACAATACACTTTGTATCAAGCATTCACAATTCCTATTTTTCATTCATTTACACCTTACTCCCCGACAACAATGCCATCCAAATGCGATCCTGATTTATTAGTAATTTGTAGGTCGACAACTGATATCTATTTTATGCATAGCCTTCCCAATCCCAACGGTTATATTTCAATGTATTTCAATACCACGAATGACATGTATTTAAGTTCTATGCAAATGTAACCAAGCAATTTTCCGCCATTTGTCATACCAAGTATTCATTGAGATTATTCACAAAAACGCTGAAATTAGGTCGCTAGCTGTATTGCTAAGTTCTCTTTAAGTAAATTTTGCAAACGTAGAAATATTACATTTGTTTAAGACAAGACAATCACAAAGGTTTATAAAGAAACAAATTAGTAATTACCACTGTCAAGAATAAAACACATAACAACTTTGATAAATTTTAACTTTTTTAATCAAAAACAAAGCTAGAACTAGAACATAGTCATGTCAAACGTTTGTTAAGTGTATCAAGTCAAGATTGTTTTCGTAGATGATAACCTTGGTCACCAACTTGCATTATGCATCTTAAATGTCTGTTGTACATTTTAGAAACCGCATGCATATTCTATCAACCTTATTTGAAATTCAAATGGTCTGCAAAATGGTCGTTACAACACGAACGACATTTAAAATTATCACATTTTTTTTCGATCTCATTTACATGTATATTTACGTAAACTGGACAAAATTTTGTTTTTGTTTTGAAACTTTTGAACACCCCCGCCCCCCCAAAAAGAAGAGAAACAACAAGAAAACAAATACCCTTTAGCTTGTATTTATTTTGCTATATGATTATGGAAGCACATTACTTTGTATGTGTATACACTTATTTGGCTCCAAAACACGGATACATAGTTGTATCGTTGAATCTTTAAGTTGTAACATTCTTTCTTTAAACATATCTTTAATTTATATTTGTTCAATAACTTTACAAAATTAAACATGAGCGTTGCTCGAAAAAATAATGATTTTCATTTTACATTCATGTTCATCATATTTGCAGGAAGCAAAGTGATTCAAATGCGATTCTGATACATTGACGTCAGTTTCTTGTCAAATGATATACAATGTATTCATAGATTGGCAAATCTTAATCTGAGGAGAATCAATGTCATTAAATTGAGAAATTGGAAAGCCCTCAGGAAGCATAACCTGCATGGGAAAACAGCAGCCTCGGTTTTATTGAAGCTGTTCATCAGTGGTAATGAAAGATGTCACACCACTGATTTCCCCTAGCGCATGGGCGGAACTCTATTTTAAAATGTAAACAACGTACAATCCATGATCCCTGACGGCCAGAAAACTATAACTACACAATGATGAAGTACGGGGCGACATTGTACAGCCGCCACACAGGCATGCCTTTAAAGACATTGTTCAAGGACGACTTAGTGAATAATGGGTATAATATGATATCGCCCTAAGCTCTGAATGTGCGCCATAACTTAATATTCTCAAATGTACTACGATAATAGCACATGGAAAAGCTTTAGGAATGTGCTTTGGTATTGCTTAAAATAATTATAAAAATACTTCATTAAATTAGGTAATCGACATGTATGTTATAATATTGTCAATTATTCTATTACGGAATTTATTTCTAATTTCTATTAATTGCCAAAACATGTATATCGTGCTGAACATATGCTTGTATATGCCGGTATAGTGCTAGTATAAGTCCCAAGAGTAACAGTAGCCTTTTGAAAGCGAACCAAACATTGGAACTACTACCAACTACCCATCTTTCCATTACGTTATTTCCATTGGCAACTATCGACATGTTATATTTGACACACACAAAAGGGAGATTTCGCTGTTCAAATTTAGTATGATTATGATTAACACTTATGCTTAATGTACCCATTTTATTTAATGTGTTTCTCAGCGAAAACACAATAGCGTGTGATGTTAAGTAAGTATTAAGCATGTAGGTTTGTGTCCTTATTTAACAGCAAGCAAAGTTCATTTAGCAACAAACTCATTTGTTTTTTGTGGTAATAGTGTATGTTATTTGTTAAGCTTTAAAACTACCGATACAAATTAAACAAGTCGAGCTTGTATCAAATATTAACGCAACTTAAGGTAAGATCATGATAAAATATTACATATTTTTTTAATCAACAACGTGTGGTAAAGACTTAATTTGAAAATTGATGGATTTGTCTCCATGCAAAATGCAAGTGTGTAAATGTTATTTTACACGGATGTGATCAATTACTTAATGACGCTTAATTTGTTTAGAAGAATGGTGGCCATGGTGTCACCATGCCAATACATATTACAGTTTTTGAAGCTAAGCCTCGAGAGAATCAAGACGAGACACATAAAAGGTTTTATCTGAAGGTCTATTTTCGATTTAATAATGTCTAATTCATCTTAATTCCCAATATGTGTCATATCGCACTCTTTATTTTGCATTGGATCATTTGCCATTCTTGGTCGCTATTGGCATTGCCCTGAGGTTGACAATTATATCTGGATTTGGTTTTGTGGCCTAAAAAATGTCGCCTCGTACAAAATAATTGTGTAGTTATATATATAGTATATATAAAGGATTTTGTTAAATATCACATATTATTGATGTGTGTATATACAATTGAAAAGCTTCTAACCAGAAGTGTAGTTAAGTGCATATGTATGTTCTTTTACATCACATATGTAGAAAACCGTACTCAAAAGGGTTTGTATCTATTGTGTAAATACCGTACTCAAAAATGTTCGTATCTAATGTGTGAAAACCGTACTCAAGAAGGTTCGTACCTATTGTGTATTTGGCGTTTTCCAGGCGAACGATGCATCGTTTTCGGCAGGGAACTCCTGAGGTAAAACTGTGCTGTCGATACAACTCCGATGAATCACTATTTTCCTCGTTAATAAACAGAAGCTTTTTGTCGTTGGTGTCATAATCATTCGAATTTACACATTTTTCGCCCATTTCAATGAATTGTTGCACATTTTAATTCCCTTTCAGTGTAGACCACGTTATGAGGTATAAAAACACAACTCATTTGTATTTTTCAATTCCATTTGATAGTTGCACTTAGCTGCATCCCAGATATTTTTGAAACTATTTTTCACATTATTATGCGTATTTGTTCAAAGAAACAATGATTTTGATGTATTTTAATAACGTTTGCATTCATAATTTATACTCTCTATGCTGCGTTACGTTTCAGTTTCAAACTGTTACGCGCACATAAATCCAATTGTTTTTGTAGGAACAATACATAGCTTTACGACATATCCAACAGGGTTACTGCCTTTGACCTTACATATTGTATTTTGTTTTGGAGCAATGCATAACTTTACCAGCAACGCTACTCAATATGATAGCAAAAGATACATAATCAATGGTTCTTCATTTGACATAAACCATATGCTGGTAAATTGTCTGACTCATAAATCAGATGCAAGTAGCTCGTTGAGATTACACTGTGATAAACGAAATCATGTTTACTAAATTACGATCACAATTATCCTATTCAAGACTGCTTAAATGTAAGTATATACGGAAGTGTATAAAACGTTATTTCAATTTAACAGTTTGATAGTATCGTGAAAAAGATTACTTTTCTATTAGTGATCTTCATCAAGGCACGTAATAAATATCAATGTGCATCTTTATCAAAACATCGAAAATACACATGCTCGTTTGCTTAGTTAAATAGAATTACGTATTCAGAAGTGGGCAAGTTATCTTGGATCATGCAACAGTGCGTTTAGTTCAATATATTTATGATCAAGTCAGCATAAAAACATTTGACATTTGAAAATACATCATTTACAAAAAGTTATCCAAATAGTTATTATGTTTAGACTCAGTCGTTTACTATACCAAACGTTGACTGCTTAAAAAAGAAGTCATATTTTATGAAATTAGGATACATAGGGCAAATCCATACAAACAAACTAAAATTAGATATTAAGTAACCCATTTCTTCGATTAATACTTTAAAAAATGCACACGCAAATGTTTATTTTTCTCTTAAAAGGAAGTACGTCTAACTAGTAACACACAAGTATGATCATCAGTACGTAGATAATTTATAAACCATGACTTTATCCCAGTAATAAACATCATAAACACTAACTCTCATTGCCAAACGCGTTAATACGTTCGTATTAGACAGTTATATCAACCTTCCGAATAGTATATTAAAAAAATAATCAAACCTTGTTCAAACAGAACAGTACCATTATAAAAACCTTCCTAATTAATTATTAATTAATCCAAGTGGTAACACATTTCCATATTTTCTAATCCGCATTTATGTCACCAATACCAAAGTGAAATGTGCTTTCTAGGAAACGATATTGCACTTCCATACAACAAGCTTGGAACTACTTTCCAATACGGCGAAAACGCAATTTTCATAAGTTGCATATTTTTCGGAGAGGTTTCTCGCTAAATAACAATCTTATCACAGGGAATATTTTGTGAGACTCCGGGCAATAACAAAATGGTCAGTCAATAAATAGAGGATTTTGGAAAGTTCGACTTACAAAGAAAATTAAAATTGATCCGTTCAAATATTTATTAAATAAAATAAGTGCTAGTATTGTAACATAGTCGATTTAAATTAAGCTAATGTTGAATAAAGTATTTTATTTTAAATTGTAATAACAATACTAAATCGCATCCTAAAGCATTTCGATGTTTCATTATCATGTTACATTTAAGAATTTTGAGTTATTACGCACATTTAGAGCTCAGGACGTTGTCGCATTATTCCGTTCTGAAAACTCATGAATAAAATGACCATTTATGTCATTTTCCCATTTCAACTGGATAAGAAATGGCAATTTCGTAAATGCCAGCATGTGTTGTTTTGATTCTAATATGTGCGTCATCTAGTTTCATTAAAAGCATTAATATGTTCCAGAGTATTGACTCCTTTTGAAATATAACACTTAAAGATATTTCATTTTTTATGTAATTAAAACATGCAGAATAAAAAGCGTTGGCGTAAAATCGTTATCAGTAAAACATTTGCTAGATAGGCATATAAAGAAAACGCGTTACAAAGACATTTATTGAAAAACAGTGACTAGTTGCAATACGCCGAATATCATTGTTATTGTATATAATCGCTTTTTATTATATGCTTTCCGGTAGTTTATAGAGAAATATCCGTGAAATAAAAACGGTAATACACTGTTTGAAACAGTGACTGATAAAACCCGTATCAGTCACTGTTTGTCCGATGCAAGTACTACTTTCAACCCTATTGGGAGCCCCTCGCAGGATTGCCTCCCTTACCTTCCATACAGTACTTTAAAAAGTGTCGCTGTTAAAATTTATATGAAATATCGATGTTTTTTCTGTTACTTTCATGAAACAAATTTAAAACCAA
>Ga0224511_10003410_pt1 | contig 11421 bp, 6 predicted proteins | sample SF_May12_sed_USG_2_FD_169988 | JGI IMG/M metagenome (GOLD analysis project Ga0224511, IMG submission 169988) | Sediment microbial communities from San Francisco Bay, California, United States - SF_May12_sed_USGS_8_1 | ecosystem: Environmental > Aquatic > Marine > Sediment | place: USA...
GGCAGTAGAAGTTCGTGTGCAGCAGGATGTGGGTGCTTTACAGTAAGATGTTGTAGCTGTGTACAATGTTTGATTGATAATTCTCCGGCAATGCTGACATGATCCAGTTTAATATGGACGATGTTTTCTGGCAGCACGAGTTCATGCTCTCCAAGGTGTGTGTGTTTTATTGAGATCGAATGAGGTTGTCCAGAATGATATAATGAGAGCGTTCCAGTCAGATTAACGTCGTCCAAGCCAATACTAGTAAGGTGGTCTGCAAAATACAAAGAAGAAACAAAAACGCTTTTACCCATTCAAGAAAACATTTTTAACTAAGTTAAATGTTATTGGGGAATAATAACGTAAACTGGGCCTATAATAAACAACAAGTTTCTTTTCGTTTGCTCAGTACGTGTGTGTTTGTGTGGTTAAAATTATTAACAAGAACACTCAACTATAAATATCATTTCTTCTTCAAAATAGAATACAGCATTCAACTATATCAGTAGATTATCGCAAAATAAATAGTTTAACCAATTGTCGACCACAGGAAGAAGATATCCTCTAAATTAACACACTTGTCTATGCATTTTATTATTTTAATGTTAACGTATCCATGTGTTGATTTTTCATTATGAATCTATCCAACACATTTTTGAAAACAACATGATTTTACCACTGTGAGCATCAGAAGGTCTAGCTAATGTGTCGTCCATTTCTTTCTTAAATGCTCCCGTTAGGTCTCTCGATTCCAAATCCTTGCACTCCCTATGTTCCGCTAATCCACGTTCAATGTTGCCTTTAATCAAATAATGTAACACATTGATCTACCAATGTACATATGTATCCATATTATGTCATGGTCATAAAAAGGCATACAAATAGGTTATTGCTATATAATTGCTATATAATTAAAATGTCTTGTAAAATACGATTCCAATATAGCATTAAACAAAAAAAACAACAGCAACAGACAACATCTGCTCCCCGTACCTTAAAGCACGGATTTAGTTAAAATGGGTACACATGTACAAAAGTGTATATACGTTATAACTAAACACTATATTTTACTTGCGATTTTTAATTTTAGTTTAATCAATTTGTCGTAATGTTTTACGATTCAACCTAAGATATATCTTCTTAAGAATAGTATATTCTTTAAAAACATATGATAATTTGCATTATAAATATGCTATTTCTACTTACCGTGTTTTATGTTTTTAAACGCCTTTCTTACAGCAGTGTCAACTGTATCAAGGCTCGGAACAATCATGCCCTGGTCAGATGAAGCAACAATGTGTCGTACACCATTTACCAATAGTGTTGACACATTTTCTTCCTCTTCATCTGTGCAGTTTTTTAATCTTACAAGAATTGAACTGTCCTCTGAAACAGGCACACTAATACATAAATGACAACATTATTAAATTTTGATAAGTGGTAACGGCTAGCTTCGAACATGTTTTTAACGCACAATGTATATGAAACAGTAATAAATGTTATTGTGATAAATGTTTGTAAAGTCCAAAACAAGACCCGGATAAGGAAGTAAATGGCTATTAACTTTAAACATTTTTGTATGCTAAGAGTTCCAGAATGGTGTCGCCTTTACCATCAACACTAGCTGTTGCTCTTGCTGTGTTTTCGTCTGCCTCTTTCAGCCCTTCCGTATGGTTGATGAATTTGCCAGGCATGCAGTCCGTTTGCTCAGGTAGATCGTCCACTATGTTTTTTTTAAACAGAGAGAGTATAGTTTATGCCACTGTTCAAGTATGCCTAAGTGCTTATCCAGAAATTTATTTTGGTGTTTCCGTTACTAAAAGTTATGTTTTTCCATTTAAAAAATAAGCTTCAGAGTGCTGATTTCTTCAAGCGAACAATTAAATAGCGTTATAACGTGCAATATTCTTTAAGTCATATTTCAATATGCTCAAATGATATTTACTTCGTTTTATTAAATAAACGTAACGTAGAAGTAATAATTTACTTATTAATCAAATCAAGAAAATTGCATGTATTTATACTAGTATCACCTTGTAAATTACAGGGTCCATATTCCGTGTCTTCCGTCCCTTCGTGTATCCCTCCCACCTTGTCGCTTAATTCGAAATTTGTGTGGTGTTTCATTTTCTCAGCCAGGCCATGTTCGATAGTTCCTTTAGCAAAATAATATTTAAAACAACGCACCACTTTTAACCCCTGATCATAAACGAGAGGCCAATACAAACAGTTTTTTATCACTGACGTTCTACATGGCTATACACTAAATATGACATTTTTTATTAAGGTAAGACCTTTGTAATGGATGCAGAGATTTGCAGCTGTGTAGAAGTTTCAAAAAACTTTTTTTATTGAAACATACGCCATTTACAGACGATCCACCACACCGCTTTTCACAGTTTTTTCTTTTTTGATTTTATAAAAAAGATTGAATTTTTTTATTGTATTCATATAAAATAAGATGTAAAATTATTTCCCTTTAATTTAATTTAAGCAAATAAAGGGAATTTTCTATGATTGAACAGTAAAAGCATACTAGTAATATATATCACATTTTAATGAAAAAATCTTGTTTATATTTTGATAAAAATACAAATGTGTATCCTGCATAGTCCTTTACACAGGTTTTACCTTTAATGCTTTTCAAATAGCTTTTGACCTTACTATCATGAGTTGCAGTTGTGATGTTGCCGTCTGTATTCAAACTTCCCTGGTTCATCAGTTCTAAATGCGCGTTACCCCCTTTCACTGGTAAGTCTTTCAAAATATTTCCTTGAATACAAAAATATGAAAGTCAATGTAGAATAAAGATTATATCTAAAACGGCACGAGATCAGTTTCATCAAAATTGTTATGAGTGGATTGTGGAGTGGAATGTGGAGTGGAGTGGAGTGGAGTGTAGAATAGTGTGTTTATTCTTTCGAATTTATTATAGTTTAAAACTGATGAAAGGAAAAGCCCTCAGGAAGCATAGCCTGCTCGAGAAAACAGCAGCCTCGGTTTTATTGAAGCTGTTCACCAGTAGTAATGAATGATGCCACACCACTGACGCCCCTAGCGCATGAGCAGAACTCTATTTTCAAATGTAAACAATATACATGTACACTCTATGATCCCTGACGACCAGAAAAATATGACTACACAATGATGTAGTACGGGGCGACTTTTTACAGCCGCCACACAGGCACTTAACACCAGCTGTATTAAGTAATATAAATCTAGCAACATTAACATCGGTTTATAAGTGTTGTTCTCTTTTCTATGCCGAATTGTCTTTTATTCATAGATGTGTGATATTGGTTCAAACATTTATCATAATTATATTTATCAACATTTCTTTGAAAGTCAGTCCAACAGTAAACGGTTTTAAAGGCATATATTCTAAGTAAAGAAATGATGAGAGACGACAGACGACGGACGAAGCTTAATGACAAAGACCGGTAAAAAATAACTTATTCGAAGTCATTTGTGGTCATAGCAGCTGTTACAAATACTAGTATGTCATGAATATTAGTTAACATAATACATAATAGGATTAGAAGATGGACTCACTTAACAGTTTGAAAACTTTGCATTTGCATATTATAATTTCTATACTGATTTAGATAAGCTAAATGCAATATCTTACCAATGTATTTAAAGCAATGTGCAAATTGGTCTGCGTTCATAATTGCTTCAAGAACGAGATTTGGAAGATTATAACGTGTGCGAAGAAATTCTTGAATTGGTTGTAAACAATCTGTCACTTTGTTGGAAAAAACATCATCAAGGAACTTCAAAAAATTAGGAAAACTTTTGAAGTTGAGGTACAAAATAACACATCCTTCCTCAGCGTTTGTGATAGAGGCTGAAAAGAAGATATTTTGAAATAAAAGTGGAATTAAAATGCGTGCATATGGTTATAGCGTTAAAATTATACGTTAAATGGACGTACTCTATAATTAACATGTATGTAAACACTAAGTATTAAACAAAACATCGTTGTCACAATACATTTGAGCTGTTCTTATGTAGACGACTTTAAGTACATGTCCGACTGACTCTACTTGATAAATGAAAAATAACTTTAAAAAGTGGCAACATTGTCGAGCCCGCAGAATAAGGAGTGTGACATTTTCCCTGTCATACCTGATTTTGACCAATTTCGACCTATCACTGCTGTATTTGCTTAACATTTAAGGTATTTATGTGTTTTGTTTCGTACATCAACTTTATTGTATATATGTGCTGTGTCAACACGACAGTCCGTCGCATTAATGTCCACATATGTTACAACAGGGGTCAAACGAAATTTTGACCAAATCTTACGTTTGGCATTGATTTTGATATTTAACATTTAAGCCTGAACAGATCTTTTTTGTATACATTGTATATATGTTTCTCCCGGGCGACAACAATACATTTTTCATGGTTAATTTAAGGCCAGTACAAACAATAGTATCACCAAAACTGACCTTTGACCTCTTAATGTGACCACACCTTGTAGGGTTACAATATAATTCTTGCGCGCGGAAGTTTGTTTTATTGAGGGTAACATTATACTAAGTTATTTTGAAATTTGGCAACCTATAGTATAGGTCTATGAGGTAAACTGCAGTGTTAATATATACTCAATAAAACTTACATCACCAATTTTGATTATAAAATAATGCTTTGGATGTGGTGCCATCTTTGCAATTTCATAACATTACTTTGATAGCATATATTTTTACGAAATCTTTGAAAATGAAAACTGGTCTCCGTTATATCTAAAATAATGTTCGACGTCTAGCCTCGTGTGTTATAAAGAATCTACCAGATATGAGTGAAAGATTAAACATCAAAATTGATTACTAAAAATATTACAAAAATGAATAAATAAATGCAGCTCATGTACTACTATTATTTCGAAGGAAGATGTCATGACACAGTTATATGTAAAATATGAAGGCAAGTAACATTTTACATAGTAATAAATTGAAAAAAAATGCATAGGTAATAATCTAATATATTTCCCACAAACAATACTATGTCGAAAGTGTTATTTGTCATATAATATTATCATTTATTTCTAGTGCGAGGTTTATTTTTATCGTCAAAATGTTTGATTACTGATTGTTTTGTACTAAAAGAATCTAGCAAAAGGTACTTCTCAACCAGAAGTACATAGATTTAGCATGTCAACAAACCAAGTCTTCGTCTTAAAGTTACATCGACTGTTTACATTTCATGTTAACTTAACCTTCATCAGCTAAATAATAATCGTATTATGGCATTTCAGCTTACCGTGTTTTATGTTTTTAAATGCCGTCCTAACAGCATTATCAATTGTATCAAGGGTTGAATCATCTATACCCTGTCCACATGAAGCTAAATTACTTCGCACACCATTCACCAAAAGCGTTGAGACATTTTCTTCTTCTTCTTTCGTGCAGTTTCTTATTCTCACAAGGATTGAACAGTCATCTGAAACATGCAGCCCAACAAATAATACTGATATTCAAAGACAAAATGATGCAGACAAGGCAGGATGTGCCATAATATAGGGCACTGTGTCAAATGGCCCGTATTGATACAAAAAAACAAGGAGAGTAAAACAAGCAACACTCATAACAAGAAGTTACAAACTTTTAATATGTAAATGTTTAATATTTATGAGAATAATTCATTTAACAGATATCGCCTGGAACTGTCCATTACTTCTATGGTGGTGGTTAAACCAGTTTTCAGCTATATAGCAAACCTCACACTGACTTAACATATATGGGAGGATTATTTTATTTAAAAGGGATTTACTCTCTATTCCCAGGCTTTTTTCTAAAATAAAAACAAAATAATACGAAAGTGAATGGAAAGTTTATTTCAAAACGGGTGGAAAAAAGAGAATCCTAAGCCGAAAGGTCTCATTCCTGTGAAAGCCATTTATGGTTCATTGCAGAAATGCCACGCATAAATAACTAGTGGATATTACTGATTTGGTCTAGAATCAATTAGATTACATATTCTTGAAGAGAAACTTATTTCTTGTAAGTGTATTTAAACGCGTCCTTGTAGCACATTCTGATCTTTTTATACTAAATCCAAAACTGAATTGCTTTGGTAAAACAACATTGCTCATACCTGGGGGCGGTAAGTTTTCCTGTGTCTTTTGTGGCAGTCCTGCTTTTATTTCATGAAGATCCTGTACAATCCGTTTAAAATATTGTCTGTTTGATTCCTGCATACTTCTGAGGTCTAAAAAAGTTTAACCAAGTTTAAAGCAGATTGCTATAAATAAAAATCAAACAAAGTCACGTTATACCCTGGAACATGCTATAAATGTGTCTGTTAATTGTTTACGTACATTAAACGTAAAGGATGGAGCATTGTTACAACTAGTAGAGAAGTTTAGATTTTATTTCACTCTTAGTTTTTCGATGACAACCAGTTTTGAAATAAAACGGGAATTGAAATATTTACTTCAAAACTGGTTGATAAATTTTATTTTATTTCCCTTTTCGTTTTTCGATGGCAACCAGTTTTGAAATTAAACGAGATTTGAAATAAACTCTTAGAAACCAATGTTTCTGATCTAATTGAAATTAAAATAAGTTGAATGTCGAGATTTGTCATGCCTGAAAGACGAGAAATTATTCAAAAAAAGATCAAACTATGTCTTTGGTTGGGATTATCACAGATTTGAAAAATGCAAGTAATTACTTTTTCTTTGTTGTGGGTGGATTCGAAAAATTCAAATACCAACCTTTAATTAAGTCATCAATATGGTTGTCTTTGTATAGGTTGTGGAAGTTTGTATGGATCTCAATTATTTCTGTCGCCATTGGCCTTTCAATATTGTCGATATCTTCTCGCACTATGGCCTGCAAACTATTGTCATTCAAATATGCCACAGTGTCTGTGATAAAATCCCCAATTCTTCTGCGGTAATCATTGTATTCAGTTCGCTTGACGAGAGGTTGTCCACGGTGACAGAGATTATCTCGCATGTCTTTAATGTAGTTCAAATGATCCATGATCCGATTCAAAGGACGATTATTGTGACTTGCAGTAAAGTAAGAAGTCATATGATATAGCATCCCCAGATCCCATTTATCTGTATTCGTGCCGCTGCCGCCGGGTGGATAATATTTATCTCTGTTATATCTTCCATGTTTAGTTTGCAGAATTGCCCGTTGATTGTTATGTAAAAATCCATCGACGCTTAATCCGAAATTTGTTTCTTGAAGTCGCCTTTCAAAAAATGCTCTCATTAGCTTTAGACATGGCTTCTCCAAGAAAAGAATAAGTCGTGTAAAGTTTTCTTCTTCCAAAGTCTCTTGACAGAATGCCATACTGCAGATTTGTACGAACTAAAGGGCCATCTACAACAACCATAGTAAAGTGAATGATACATATTTTAAGGGTATCAAATTAGCTTGAATAGATTCTAAGCTAGTTTTGACCACCGATCTAACAATTATATTTGATGTAAACAATTAAATAGTCTTAAGCTGATTACAATTAAGGTGGTGCAACATATTGGAATACCCAATGCATGCCCCAAAAAGTCCATTTGTTATTTTCAAAAACTAGATATGATATTGAAGTGAAATAAGCAAATTACTGTGAGGTTACCTCAAAAGTACCAAGTTTTATTATTAAAACATAAACTTAATTGTAAATTAACCATTAATTAGCCAAAACAGTGGATTTTATGCGGCGAGCAGAACTCAAAATCTAATAGGAGCATACCGTTCACACGTAGGCATGTAAAACTCCATGCACTAACGGAGGTAATCTTAGGGTTTTATCAGTGAAACACCAATAGTTTGTCCAAAAATGAAAAGGTTAGAAAGTAGGACGTAATAAAAAAATTAGCCAAAATTGATTTGTCTTTTTTGGACAACTATTGATGTTTATACGAAATATTAAAGAAATGTGTATTGCAATGTAAGGACAAAAACGTTTGAAATTTGTTTGTTTTAAACCACCTTTTATTATGCTGTAACCTTTGAAAGCTATACACCGGAACTTTTCAAACAACTGAATAGGAGATAACATAGAAATAAATGAATACTAAAAACATGAACAAAGAGCAATGTCTCCGAAACAAGATGAGGCCGAGTAACATTTTTCATGCTTTGCATTTTCATCAGTATGATTTATTTTATTACAAAAAAAATCTTGTTAATTGCCCATGAAGGTTCAGAATTATGTCCGGACAAAATTCCAAGTCTAAAATGAACAAAGGGCAATAATTTAAAATTAAGATGTGCACAGACGGGCGGACGGACATACGGCCGGATGGAAATACGGACGGACGGACGGACGAACAAAGCGACGACTATATAAAAATAACAAAATAAAGTGAATTATAAACACATTGCCACCTATTCAGATAACCAATTCATCCACCTACCTCAAATAGCTCTTGAGGTTATCATATTATTAATATTGTTAACATTGTTTAACAGTTTCTGTTACCTTAGTAGCCCCACGCTGTCAATTTCAGATAAAAAAAGGAAATGTGCGTCATATATGCATTCCTACATACATTGTATTTAAATACCACGTTTTGTGCAACTAAATTAACTAGGTTTTCTGTAATCACATAGTCCACATTTCAAAGAACAGCTTGACATACGGACATACAAACAGATGGAGTGAGAAAATAACACATTACCGCCTATTAAAGATGCTAGGTCAGTATCTTTATACCCTTTTAATCGGTCACAAATTTTGCAATATGTTAAGTAGGATAAATAAATTAACATTGCAAAAGGAATTTCAAAACTTTGCAACAAAAAATGTGTCTTTGGACAAAAAGTAAAAACACAACAACAAAAAAAACAAAAAAACATCAAACAAAAAAAATCTTGCCTGAGCCGGGAATTGAACACGGGACCTCTTGTATCCAAACTTGGATCCAAAGCGGATGCGTTACCACTGCACCACCGAGTCAACTGAAAATGTCGATTGTAGTCAAGCTATTGTACTGTTCTGATGCAATGGGTCAAAACCTAAATAAACAAAGCAGAATTTGCGGGCCACACATTTTTATCAAATTCATTTTTTTCTGTAATATTTTTGCATGCATGAATAACTATATTTGGCAGTTTCTTATATTGACGGGAGTAGGTTTCACTGATTAAATATAGTTAGAATTTCATTTACCTTGCTGAAAAAGGGTTTACATTATCAAAGGATCTACATATATATTTTTATTAATGAACAAACGGACGGACAACGTAAGGACGTTTTCGCGAATGTTGAGATTATATTCTTTTGTTTTTTAGAATATTGAATAAGATTATTTGGTGATAATCAGGTTTTGGCTATCCATTTCATAGAGGTAAATTGTTAAATAATGTGTATTCTTAAAGATGATATGCCGGTATCTTTTATGTCAGAAATGTTTACATCTTACATTTTAACCATATTAAAGCAGTGAAACCAACTACCGTAAAAATGACAAAACGTAAACTGTCAAGTATAGTTATTTCTGCATGTAAAGATATTACAGAAAAATGAACTTTTGGAAGTATGTGGTCCGCAAATTCGGCAATGTTTATTTACAATTCGACCTATTACCTCGAAACAGTTAAATAGCTGTCTACAATCTTTACTATCAGTCAACTCGGTGGTGCAGGACTAACGCATCCGCTTTGGGAACGAAAGGTCCCGGGTTCAATTCCCGCCGGCGGCAAGGGTTTTTATGTTTGATTCTTTGTTTTGCTGTTGTGGTTTTACTTTTTGTCCAAAACCACATTTTTGTCATAAAAGTTTACTATGTCTTTTGCAAAGTTAATTTATTTAGTACACTTAACATACTGCAAAAGTTATGACCGATTATAAAGAGGGCATAAAGACACAGACATAACACCTTTAACCAATGTTGTATAACGTTTGTATTTGTCTAGATACTTCTAGAAAGATAAGGTAAGCATAGATCATTTTGGCCACAGTCCCTTTAACATGTTTGTCTTAATGTGTTAGAACCAATGGTCTTAGGGAGATAATCCATTTATATTTTTTCGCGAACATGAAATTTAGTGGTTGTTAGCCTGTATTGTTGTCCGCCATTTTTAGCACCGATGCATTGATTTCAAGCGTATCTTTCTGAACCTTGTTGAGGCTATAAATGTAAGTGTATTTGCTAGTAATATGATTAATATGATGGCCTTTAATATCTTTTTGTCAGTTATTGCAATGGTTTTGTATGTAAACGTTATTTAGACGTGTATTTCTGTGAAAATGTTCCGCACCTTTCGTACCCTTCTGTTTCGTACCTACTGGCTTCGTATTATACTGTTTCGTACATAAGCGTTTCGTGCAGTCACTTTGTAATCTTTGCATTGCTGATGTTTTTACCATCTATTCTGTAAAGCATTGATATTTTTTACTATTTTAGATATGAGTTTTCCATTATTTTCTCTGAAAAGTGTCTGTTGTTAGCTTGGTAATTAGATTCTACATTTTGTGTATCTCTGGTATCTTTTATTTAGTACTTATGATTTTCTTTGTTAATTTCAGTCTTTACGATAATAGCTCCTCGAACCGAAGTCGTCGTTCTGGTACAGTAAAGAATTTAGTCTAACAAGTCTTCAACCCTGACGAGCAAGATGAGCTCCGCAGACAAAAGGCAGCGTACCCTGACTGAGAAGGGGGAAGAGTACTACCAGCATAGAGTGTCAGAGAAAGGCCAGAAAATTGAGCAGCATCGAGTGGTTATTGTTGAGTTGTTGAGAACATTAGACAAATGTGTAAGCATCGAAGAATTAAAGGATGCAAATAAACGGCTTCTCCAGGCCCATGGGGGTTACAGCGCTCTGGTGAACGACTTAACAGAATACTTAGAAGGAGAAAATGCTGAGCAAAGTTTGGCGAAGCTAGAAGATATAAACGAATCACATAAGACATTCGAGAACATTGTAAATGGGGCCGAGTTAAGTCTAGATTTCAAGATGGGTCTGTGTACTCAGCTGAAAACAGAAGTCAGAGAACAGAAAAACAAAGACGTCACTAATGAACTGTCTAAGGTCATATAACGCAAAGACTTGATGCTTAATCGTTTAATAAATTTTGATGACAAACCGGAATCATACAGCATGTGGAAAACATCTTTTAAAAGTGTGGTCCAGGAAGTGGAAGTAGATGAAAGAGAAGAACTGGACCTTCTTGTAAAGTGGCTTGGGCGGGACTCGGTGCGCCACGCCATTAACATTCGTGCATCTAGCTCGCAAGACCCGAAGACCAGTCTAGACCGGTTGTGGCAGCGATTGGACGAACGCTACGGTTCGGCTGAGATCTTGGACGCCTCACTGCGAAAAAGGTTGGAAGCCTTTCCAAAGCTAGCGCCCAAGGACACCAACCTACTGTATGACCTGGCCGACCTGGTAGAAGAGAGTGCAAGTCACATGATCAATCAACTATACAAGGATTTGCTGACTTATTACAACACCTCCATTGGTATTGCGCCAG
>Ga0224511_10003411_pt1 | contig 11420 bp, 4 predicted proteins | sample SF_May12_sed_USG_2_FD_169988 | JGI IMG/M metagenome (GOLD analysis project Ga0224511, IMG submission 169988) | Sediment microbial communities from San Francisco Bay, California, United States - SF_May12_sed_USGS_8_1 | ecosystem: Environmental > Aquatic > Marine > Sediment | place: USA...
CTTTTTGTACACTAGCACTGAAAAATGGTGATAACATAACATTACAAATACGCATTCTATTCCCGTATGCTTTCGCCTAAATTGAATATATCGATGGCAGTTCTTCCGAAAATAGAGTTAATCAGAATTGCTATCAAGCGATGTCGACACCATGTCACAATACGTCTAGCACTGAACAAAGGTTATAGCATTACTTTATACTTACGCATTATATACCTCTACCACTAAAATGGGGATATTAGAGTTTTACAAAAAATTTTTTATTCCTGTATGTTTTCCGCAAAGGCTTGGGGTATTTGAGAGACAATTTCGAGTCATTCGGTGCCAGATCTTGACAAATATTTGAGTTGTTCGACCGTTTAAGCGGGATATCTTAATAGGGTAAATAGTATGTCCACTGTTAGGCAAGGTCGTATATAAAATATTGGTTAGATCATGGTTATTTCATGGCAATATCTGCTTACCTGATGTCATATTTACATAATATAAACAGTACAATCAACGGGAAACGTATTTGGATATCAACGGTATGCATGTCGTTATGTCAAAGGAATAACAGGTGTATGATCTTGCATTATTTTTACTATTGAGTATGAATTGCATACAGCGGTATAGTACATACATGTACAAGCGTATTTTGATCAATCATCTTCAGTGCTAGTGTAGAAAAAAAGTCCAATTAAGAAAAAAAGAACATAAAATGAAAACAATCAAAAGAAGCACCCAATATATTTTGTTATGTGTCAATGTCATGCTAGACTCATTGACATTTTGATTGCCCTTTCTTTTCCAAGATTAAGTCTAAATATACGTCATTTGGCGAAATCCCTCTCGCACATGAACATCGTCGTAAATGTATGGAAACAATTTTATATTGTGCCTGTTGGAAGGCATCAGTTTTCTGCTCATGCGCTAGGGGGCGTCAGTGATGTGGCATTATTCATTACTACTGATGAACAGCTTCAATAAAACCTAGGCTGCTGTTTTCTCGTTCTATGCTTCCGGAGGACTTTCTCTTTCATCAGTTTAATATTAATACAGTAAATTAAGGTTCGTGCAACTGTTTGCTACAAATGCAATTGTTGAGTTGATAGAAATTGGGTTATATTGTTACACAAAATAGCTAAAACGTAGTTGAAGGGTAAATTTTAAACCTTAGGCAACGATAGTCCTACAACTTGTTGTGTAAAAATATTATTCTGTTTCGATAACATATTAGCAGATTGTAACACAATCGTCATGCAAATGGATTATGTATTGTACATTAAAGTTGCTTCTGCTTGCGTTGATGTATTGCTGTACGTATTATGCTTTTATTTATTAAATCCCCCCTTCTTATTTAGTGTTACTTGTGTCTAAGAGGTAATTGTACTGAAATGAAGTGATACACATCTAGAGAAAAGTTAAATAAATAAACGCATGCAACTTTATAGACACACATACCAAGTAATTTGAGGCAAAACATAGATTTAATCGAAATTTAATAAAAATAATTATAGCATCGAATTAGAGATTAAAAATCCATTTGTTGGTTTTCAGGTACTCTCTTATCGCTACGTCCAGGAAACAAGACAGAAGAAAAAGTAATTTCCCTAGAGGTTAAGTATTTGTATTATTACCAAATACGATAATGTAAACACATTTTCATAAATCACTTACAAGAAAAAGCATTTTTTTTTTGCAAGACATAATCCATTTGAATGATGATTGTGTTACAAATCTGCTAATATGTTAACGAAACAGACGAATATCTTTTCACATAAACAACATGTTGTAGGAATATCGTTGCCTAAAGTTTAAAAAGTTATCTTTTTCGGTACGTACATGAAACATTCTTGGAAGGACAGAGAGTTGGTCGTCTTTTTTTAAGTGTGTGTTTAACACATCTTTGCAACACACGTGTGGTATAACAGCTATTGTATTGAATATTTCCGATACTTTTAATTATCTGTTAGCTATTTTGTGTAACAATAAAACGAAATTTCTGTCAACTCAACTATTACATTTGTAGCAAAGAACTGTACGAACCTTAATTGTAATAATGTATTATAAAAATGATGTTTATAAGCAGGCATAGTATATTAATGTTTCCTGAAAATTACGACGATGTTTTGTGAGATAGAGATTTCGTCCAAAGACGTATATTTTATACTAAATCTTGGAAATGAAAGGGCGACCAGACCCCAATCAGTCTAGCATGACATCGACACATGACAAAATACATTGGGTGCGTGTCTTGATTGTTTTGATTCTTTTTGTTTTCTTTTTTCCTGAAATGGACTTTTTGTACACTAGCACTGATTTGAATCCAACGAAAAAACCGCATTGATGTATTGTACCGCTATTTCATATACACAGAGTAAAACAAAGCAAGATCAAACAGCTGTTATTACATAGACTTTAACACATGTATACCGTGGAAATGCCATTACGTTTCCCGTTCATTGTACTGTTTATATTATGTAAATATGACATCAGGAAAGCAGACATTTCATATGAAATTACCATGATCTAACTGAATTTCACAGACAACCTTGTCTAACAGTGGTCATACTATTTATCCTGTGACGATATCCTGTTACATGTACGATATCCCACTTAAACAGTCGAACAAGCAAAGACGTTTGTCAAGATCTGGCACCCAATGACTCGACAATTTCTATCAAATCTCACACGCCTTTTACGAAAGCATACGGGAATAGAATGAATGCGTATTTGTATCGTTTTGTATCGCCATTTTTTCAGGGCAAGTGTAGAAAAAGTCCATTCCAGTAAACATATGAAACAATGTGTATAACTATTGCAACGATCATACATGTGGATTTTTCGATGTTATAATCAACCGAGCGTGTTTTTGCAGGTATTATTCAACGTCTTCAACTGAAAAATGTTATCATTTCAGTACTGGTATACAGGGACAAATAAACAAGGATAGCAGTGTGTTGTCTAGTAGCATTCCTCATCTCATAGTAACGATATCATTATATGCTGTAGAAATAGTGAAATTATCGTTAAGTTTTTCCTTTATGTCAATCATTTTACAAATTATTTCAAACAATTCGTTGTTTAACTGATCAATAGCACATATTCTTGCGACTTCGCTTTTGCCTTATAGCACTGAGTGTATCTATACTATACACTTGTTTGACATAGAACTGACATAGAACCATTATTTGAGTTGTGTTTTGTTTTCCTTGACATCTTGCGCTACTTTGCTTTATAATGAGCGTGAGCGTTGATGTGTCGCCTCTATACATGTACTATAATTTAGCCTGTTGATTGCGTGTATGCGTGTATTTGTTCCAGAAAGAACAATCCTTAAGAAGGCACAAAAGCTTTCATTTTTGCATGATTTTTTTATTCTAGAAACATACAATTTGTGTATATAGGAATACATGCAATCATAAAAACGTATCGGTAAAATATAATTACTTGCTATATACACATGTAATTGTCGTTGTGAATGCAAACTACCTCTACATTATGTAAACCCTTACAATTTATTTGAATCATAATTTCGATCTGCGTACTTATAACAACATGTTAATTATTTATCAGTTATATATAATATATTATTATGTTTAATTGGGCGTTTGTTTAAATTACAACTGTCAAATGCTAAAGTTTAAAAAGAGATCTCAAACACAAATAATTCTGTAAATGGAGAATGGTGTTAATTTTACACACATTCGCCCGTGTCTTCGATTTTGCAAGTTTCTGTGCAAAACTACAAGCAATGCAAAACAACGAAATTAGTTGTATTGGTGCAGTATCCTCAAGCGACAAACAGATCCACCATTCAATAGGATTTGGCATTTATGTAATTCAGTGCCGGGAACATTTAACATATAAGACATAACATTGTTGTAAAAATGAAACACAAATCAAACTTAGAAAAGTTATAGAAAGGTATATAATAAAAGGAACAATACGTAAGCACATTGATATGTCGGTTTCGGTCGTGCGTGATACGACTTTACACAGACAATTCGAAGTGATACAAACCTATGTATCAACATGGTAACATACTATTCCGTTTATACCACACGGTTGACTTGTTACGTGTTTTATGTTATTTAATTACTACGTACTGACATTAACATCAAATTACTATGAACTAACACTACCCGAAATACAAAACTATGTCGCCTTTATCTGTCTTCTGTGTCTCGGTTTTTTGTCATAACGTGGAAAAGGTGTACATAGCCTCATCTTTATCATTGTTAAGGTCAACGTTTAGAAGGTCAATATTTAATCAAGTCAACAATCTCCACAGAAAGCGAAATAACGATCTTGACAAGACAGTGTATCATGTGTAACGTTTTTTACGTAGGAACTCGTACTTGATACACTAATGACCTCGATGTTTTCTTCTGTGGGGAAGAATTGTATATAGACCCATCTTTGTCATCAATAAGGGCAACGTTTAGAAGGTCAATATTCAATCAAGTCAACAATCACACAGAACAGCGACATAACGAACTTGATAAAGTTGGATTCCTATGACAAAAACATGTATCATGTTTGACGTAAGTTAATGTACATGTAGTCACTCCTACTCGAAATCCTTGTTTGGAAAATCAATAGAACACTTTTTAAAAATGAAGTTTATATATTTCGGAAATATATATATACACTTACACATGTTTTATTGGCGGAAATATGTAGCATTATTTTAATATAAATAAAAGAGATGTTCAGAGGAAGAATGGTGTAAACAATGTAGACACGTCAAGTTTAAGGGCACCGTGACAAAGGGCCCGTACACAGAAAAACACACATAACAATACAAAAACACAAAGAAAACCAAGACGCAACAGACATTCAGAAAAATACTTATTGTTGGTGTTTCTCGGATTTTTCTTTCTTTATTTTATTTATTTAATTTCTTAAATGATTTTCCCAAGAAATGTTGAGTTACCGCCTTAGTACGGTCAATGACTTTCATTGGGAGTTTAAACTAGTTTTAAGATATAGCAAACATCACACTTTCTTAACATTTTTTGGAGGAGAAAAAGACGAAAACGCTTAGTTTTTAAATTTGCAAACTGACAAGTATTAAATGTAAATGATTCTGACATTGTATTATTACATTACCGATTTACGCTAGAGGATACTGCACTACTATCACTATTACAACCATGTTTCCGTTTTGCATTCCTGGAGTTAAAGCACAAGAACTTGTCTAAACAAGAACATAAAATGGGGGTTTATAGTTTTAAGCTGAAGCAAACCTCACTATGTCTCCACATTGTTTGGAGAAGAAAAATAAATAAATGGGCATTTTCTTTCTCCAACCACTTAAAAGATTAACAGAACGATAGGGAAATGAAAAGAAGTAAAATTAAAAAGAAAGGGGTGAAAAAAGGAGAATCCTAAGTTCGAAGGTCTTCTGCCAGTGAAAAGCGTCACAGGTCCGTGGTAGAAGGTCCAATGCTAGAAACAATAAATGGTAAAGTTATTATTTACAACATAGTATACATTACTAACTGTCGACACTATTTTGTGTCATATGGCCACAAGAAAAGTTATTTACAATGTTATGTATGTTTTAAATGTTCTTGAAAACCTACATGTATATGTATTTTACATGTAATAGGACTATGATAACGGATTGTACGATTGTATTAAATTAACTTCTTTATTACTTTCATCATTTAAGACATTTAAGATGTCATTTCTATTGTGTGTAAATTTTATTTAAAATTAAGTACAACATGCATAAAAATCCGTGATGTCGAAGTACAACTTACACATCTGTTGTTTCTTTTTATATGTATTCTTAATCTACTATTTCCTAAATATGCGGAACAAATGCAAAATGTAGGTGTTCTTTAACACCGGTAACACCTCAAAAGAAAAAGTAAATTGGATAGATTAACGACGCAACATATGTTCATCAAGACCACAATGGAAATTTCATTAACATTACCAAATTTATTTAGCAAAAACGTTTATTGAACGTCTGCGACTGGCGAATATATCAAGCAGATAGACTTTTGTGCCAAAACAATTGTATGGATTGAGATAAATCTATCAAAGGCTTACAACAAGTTGTGTTGCTATCGTTAGCTAACATTCAAGACTATATCTTAATACATTTCTAACGGAAATTGACATGATTATGTATAATCTAGTAACCCATACTAGTGTGTGTGTTTTTCGTTTTATTTTTTTATTAATAAGAATTACATTATCGACGTTATTTGAAAGTATACATTAGAATATACATGTACATGTATAACATTCACAAGCTGTTTTTAAATACAATATGTCTATTAATATTAACCAAGCAATATTACGAATCAGCTGAAAATGTAAACTAAATAAACTTGTGTTATCTATATGAAACTTTTGCAAAACGATGCCTATAAAAGAAACGTTTTAGACACACGTTCATTTTTTAATGTTAATAGTCTGACATTAAAGACAATGTTTTGCCTATGATATATGTATTTTAGTTTCTTTCATTGCCAAAGAATTGCACATATTGCATTTATAAATCAGTCTGCCAGTCTTCCATGTCATAACGTTTCTACAACAACCACAGAGTGTTTAAATCAAAATTGGCATGGGCTTTGATTTTAAGAAAAAAAAAAATTAATGCAGACGCACACGATCTTATGTCGCAGATAAGTTATATACAGTGTAATCCATGTAGAAATATACGGAGGTTAACGTTCGGTGACTGGTTATCATTAGAATTAAAACCAGCGTGTAAGATGTGCGAACTATTTCACCACCACAATGTGGGCAACATAATAAAACGCATTTACTCGCTTTTTGAATGCATGTCCTCCGCTTAAGCGCTAGAGGCGTCAGTAGTGTGACATCTGTCATTTACATTGATGAACAGTTTCAAAAAAGAAACGAGGCTGATATTTTCCCATGCAGAACAGTATTCCTAAGCACTTTGACATGTTATTATATCAATGTTAAGGGGTACGCAGGTGTTTGATTAAAGGTGGGTTCACACTATGAACGTTTGTACCAGCGTTGGCCAGCGTCTGAAAAGTCTAATAAATGAGCCCAAACGTCGGCGAAATTACGTATGCGAGAAGGATATTGTTCATTCACATTACGAACGTTTTATATCCGTCGCAATTCAACTTTTACGAACGTTTCCAAGCGTTTGACTGCGTTTGACAGCGTTTGCTAGCTCTTGGCAGAGTTTACCGGCGTTGTATTTATTTTCTATTAGCGTAGGCGAACTTTTGCCAACGCAGATGTAGCGTATGTGCAGCGGTCACCGACTTAGTCCAACTTAGACGAACGAATACTCAGCGTAGGTAAGCTTGAAATCCGCGTAAGGCAACGTCTATATATAGCCGAACTTTTGACACTTCCTGGCAGTCTTATTTTGATTGAAGAAGTGGCAACATCTATTCATATCCCTTCTGTGTATTTGGTTGCTGTAAGGCTTAGCTGTAGACATGCCAGGGAGAGGCAAAAAAAAACAAAAGAATGTGTCATTGAAGAGGCCTACCAAGAGAGACGCGGACACAGTATCATTAGAGCAAGCTGTTGCTGTTACTATGCTAGCCCCTTGCGTTACCCTCGCGTTCATATCGTCGGGTAGCCGTTGGCCTCCGTTGGACAAGCGTTCGGTTAAGTTAATATCACCACCACCAGCGTCTCAGTCGACGTTTGCCAACAGAGTCCTACTTAGGCAAACTCTGTACAACTTAGGCCAGCTTTCAGGAACGTTTACGAACGGAGCACAACTTACACTAACGTTTTATTTCCAAACGTCGGCAAAGTTTTTGCATGTTAAAAATTTTCAACAAACACAACGTTCGTCAGCATTCGCCAGCGAACATCACCTTTTATAAACATTTACTAGTGGAGCTGGACGTTTGTCCAAACGTCGGTCTAAACGTCGTAGTGTGAACCCAGCTTTACAATAACATGTTTATATTTACAATAGCAGGTACATTGTAACATTGTAACATTGTAACGACACTAATGGAATTGTTAGGTGGAAGGAGAAGATGGCGATACCCATCAGTTTCAAGGTAAATCTCCTTTCATCGTCAAACATGTCTTTATTGTTTTTGTGGCCCATGTTACAACCAACATTTTGTTGCACCCCTCAATACAAATATTGGCATTACTCTTTGCAATAGATTGCAGAAAAAATGCGTAGTGGAGGGTTTCTTTTAATTCAAAACCGTGGTTCAGAGGGGAGGAATAAATATATCTCCACTTCAAATTTCTCTGCAGGTTCACCTAACAAACTATGGAAGTTAATATTATATTAAGTTTGTTTCTAGTGGCTGTATTTTAAATTGCATCAACAAAACAATATAAACATGATTTGCACAGTATATACCTTTACATTGTGTGTTTATTTATCAAATCATTGTAATTATACCGAATATTTTTAAGTATTTTGTACTTCATCTGTTCTGGTGTAAAGTTGGAGTAGCCAGCACTACAGTATTTAGAATGTTTTTTTAATGTTGCAAATATTCACTTTCAATGTTTGCACAAACCACGTGCAAATGGGAAACCACATTGTAACAGTTTTGCCTGAAAATATATCGATTTAATTAAAACACGCGTTAGAGGTCAAGAACACTGATAGTTTAATAATATTGCAACTTACAGCATACACATGCGCAATTTCATAAACTAATTATACGATATTTTTATTCTAAATGGAATAACTTAGATATAGTTTATGCCTCATTTTGAAGATCGGACGTTGATTTGCAAATCTCTGAAATCGTACGACAGCAGTTTTATTTGAAACCATAGCATAATGCTCGCATTTATCTGTTCAAATTAATTTAATGGCTTTATTCCTTACTCTTCATTAGCAAATATTGCCGCGACTTAACTTAATCCCAACAACATCATCGTTCTTTATGTCTGTTATGCAGCAAACTTGCTTGAACTGATAGCCCGTATTTGTGTTGCTTTTCCAGACTACTATCGCTATGTTGTTATTTAATTAGCGCCGTTGTGTCATATTTAGACCACATTTTATCCTGATTATTGCAAGTATGCCATATTTGTCCCAATATTTTTTTTAATAAAGCTAGTCTATATCATAGACTCACCTGATTAGTGTTTTCGATGCAACATTAAAGTTGTATAGTGCGTGAACATAATGAAGTATAAGATGTTGAACAATTGAAAGTCCGATGGCGGTAAACATATGACACATGTTCATATAATAAAACGTTGCATTTCAAAGGTTTTTTTTAAACATTTTCTTTGCAAATGCATATGCCAAACTCCGAAGTTGCTTTAATTAGGTACTGACTCGTACAAAAGAACACTCTTAAATTCTTCAACAAGGATATTGTTCTAGAATTGCATGTATGTTAATCAATACAATTGACATTGCATACTGTATACTTAACAAGTGAACTGTGTTAAGCTGTCACATATTTAAACTACATGAATCAATGTTATTTAGATGCATACGAAACATAGCATTACTTTTTCATTAAAGAACTGGTAAAATTAATTTATAAAGTCATCATTAATGCATCTGGTTATTCTCCGCAAGTTTATTTACCGGTATAGATTTATACTATTACAACATGCATACTTTTATGAAAAAACATAATAAACATATTAAGGATTTTTTGTTAATGTGGGAATAACCAGACCGAATGAAAAGGAATTAATTCAAATATGGATACGTTGCAGGTGCGTTTAACATATAGTGTATGATTAAAAAACATTGTACATTGTACAACGCAGGATGGTTTATCGTTTTACAAATGTACACACTCTAACAAGAAGTTCATATAAAGCCATGTTATAGAAAGGGAATTACCAAATCGTCTTTGTGTGGTTGTGTGTTTAATGCAGATACTTATTTTAAGTAGAAATAAAATGAATTATAATTCTTGCAGAAATACATTTTTTTTCTATTTGAAATAGTACAAAACATTTAACGCACATGAACATTTAAAATGTTGTTATAGCATTACAATAAAAAGCATGTACAAATATAATATAAAGAAATTATATAGTGTAGTTATGTGGTGTTTACAAACATAATTCACTGTAATATGTCATATATTTCCTTATTTTATATGTATTCACTTGTGTGCGAACTACAATTGCATTGGAAAAAACCCTTATCCTTCTTCAGGGCACCAGGTCAGTATTCAATCAGCTTAGCAATCACAACAGAATAGCTACATAACGGCCTTTATTAAGTTGGTTTCTTGGACAAAAAACGTATCATGTTTTACCAACGCTTCACGGAGTTTTGCTCAGACTACAAACACATTTTCTAAATATATTTATGTCTACAAAAACAACATCACATTTTATTAAAACCATATCTATTACTTTTCACATTAGTACTGTATCACGAACACACGGATAGGAATGTAACATGTATGGACATAATTTTGTTATTGCGTTTTTCCTAAACTTATCCAAATGAGATTTTGTGTGAGCAGTAAGTGGTAATTACGAACGTAACATGCATAATTGTCACCATCAAAAAGTTGTCTGTATGTGATTAACTGATGAATCCAGTATATCGCGCTCTTTAAACCCTTTGTTGTCTAGGAGTTATCTAAGATGTAGATTTAAAAAAAACTTGAATAGTATCGTCGTTTTATTTAGGATTATTTCTTTGCGTTATAGGATATACAATTCACTAACTATCAATAACAAAATGTTAACAAGTTAAGAAACTATAATTGATGTATATTTGAATGTAATATAGGACACATGTAAAACTAGTCTTTACATAAAAGTGCGCATGTGCATCACATATTACACTGACATTGGAAACTGATTATCGTTGTATTTACAAAATAATATATAGAACGGACGTTGTAGACATAGCATATTTGGCCAAGCTTAAGGGAACCATAACACATATTACCCGTACAAAAACTAGCACAGAATAACACGCGAACATGACGCAAAGAACAAAACAAATGTTGTTGTATTTTAATCATTTTAATCAGCCCCTAATCTAATCATGTTTGCAAGTGATTTATGTTAATGTGTTTACATTATAGTATTTGCGAATAATACAAATACTTAACCTCTAGGGAAATTTCTTTTTCTTCCGCCTTGTTTCCTGGAAGGAAGCAAATATAATGTACATGGCAACCAACATATTAGCTTTTAGTCCTGTTTTACTAGTTGTGTGGTATATTCTTATTCGATATTACTTCGCTTTGTTTGTATTTGGACTTTGATGCATTTATATTCTTAACAAACTTGTCCCTAGATGTACATCACTTCATTTCAAAACAATAACTTCTAAGATACTGCCGACAATTAACAGTTGGAGATTTAAATAACATGACACATCCATCAATACAACAACACTAGCAGGCGCACATTTCATAAATTAGTTGAACAACGATTGTGTAACAATTCTGCGAATGTATTAAAGAAACAGAAACATGTACACGTAAACAACAAGTCGT
>Ga0224511_10003412_pt1 | contig 11419 bp, 13 predicted proteins | sample SF_May12_sed_USG_2_FD_169988 | JGI IMG/M metagenome (GOLD analysis project Ga0224511, IMG submission 169988) | Sediment microbial communities from San Francisco Bay, California, United States - SF_May12_sed_USGS_8_1 | ecosystem: Environmental > Aquatic > Marine > Sediment | place: USA...
TGTTTAAAGAAATTGTTGACGCACGGACGCACGGACGGACGCACGGACGACGGACGACGGACGCCGGACATTGAAGGATCACAAAAGCTCACTGAGCACTTCGTGCTCAGGTGAGCTAAAAAACTAAAGCCATTAGCGAAAATGACTAAATTCATGCTTAAATCAGGTGATCATGGGAATTCTCAGAATGGGAAAAACCAACCATGTTGGGGAAAAAACAAAAACCCACTTGAAAACAAGACCACTCCAGATCATAGCTGTGGTTGTAATGAAAATATTTGCCCATTTTGTGGCTCTGCACTAGGTGGAATGACACATACATTTTATGTTGAGCTTTTTGAATTCCAAACAATCTGACAACTTCATATGGTACTGCGATTGTTTTAAAAAGGAAGTACCAGGGGTACGGAAGGTACTGAAAATGATCAACACGGTAAAAAATAGTCAGAATGAATTGAACGATAGGCTTATGCATTTGGAGCAAAAAGTAATGCTCTAACCCAACAGAATCTGGGTTGGGAATACAAGGTTGATCAAGCAATGAATGATTTTAGAGAAAGAGAAAAAAGGAAGAATTATGATTGTGTACAATTTACCGGAAATTGCATCAAATAATCAAGTTGATAAGGAAGAGGAAATGAAGGTTTTCAATGCAATTGTGAAGTAATGGAAATATCTTACTACATAGATGTTGTAAATGTTGTCCGTCTTGTTAAACGAAACAAAGACAAAAATCGCCCCTAAAGGTCTCCTTTGTAAATGAAAGTCTGAAATACAAAATTTTGAAAAATAGTGAAAAAATAAAAGATTCTATTTCATTCAGAAAGGTAACAGTTACCCCAGACTACAAGTTCAGACAAAGTCAGATTAATAGTCAGCTGAAGGATAAAGTATCAAGGAGAAGGGTGAACGACCCTAGTTTCACGTACAAGAAACTGAAAGAGGAATTGGCAAAAACTGACTAAGCAAGTCTGAAAATTAACATGAAAAATGAAACCAGGCCACATGTTAATTCATCAGCCGATATGAATGAGTCTACTGAAACACGAAATTCGCCAGACAGACAGGTATTTAAAAACAGTCAGAAAAGGCCTAGCATGATCACCAGACAGTCTACACCAGCCAACCAGCAAAACGCAAACTCTGCTAAGGGTGTTCAGGGTCGAGGTCCTTCTTTAGGTCGGGGCTCTGCGATGAGCAGCAGACGTAAGATGAAGGAAGCGATAAAATTGGCAGTTATAGTTCATTGGTTTCTTGTTACAGTTTTAACTCCAGTTCTGACTTTTAGTTGAAACCCTCCAAGATATGGATATTGATAATTTTTTCTTAAGATATGAGAATGTAAATAATTGTTCTGACAATCTCAACTGAGTTAAGTAGCAATGCTTGTGAAGAAGAATGTGAAAGTAGGAGTAGCAATGTTTCTGTAATCAGTACGGTATTGTATTCTAGTGACGATAATGGGGAAAATACAGATAACGGTACTGATAATTGTGGAAATAGTGTAAACTCTGTTCAAAGCAGTAACTTTGAGAATTGTGTGTTATGCGAATTTAGTGAAAGTAGAAACTCTACCTTCGAGTTACAAGAAAGTGACCATTTGAAATTTCTATATACAAATGCTGATAGCATTTCTAATAAATGGACAGAACTAGAGGCATTAACCTATATTCACCAACCTGATGTCATTAGTATTACTGAAGCATTTCCAAAAAGCTATGAATCCTTGGACATGTCCTCGTATGCATTAGAAGGATATCAGTCTTATGTTAACCAGAAATTTGCTAATGTTGGAAATAGGGGTACGTGTACTCTGTTATTTATTAGAAATAACATTGAAGTTATAGTTTGGAAAGATTTAACAATATATCAAGTAATGAAGCTTGTTGTTGTGAAATTAAATTGAAATCAAGTGATAAACTACAAGTTGGTCTAGTATACCGATCCCCAAATTCGACTAATGAAAACAACCAGGATCTTAACTTGATGATAAGTGAACTCAGCAATGAAAGGCAATCCCGAATAGTTGTAATGGGTGATTTCAACTACAGAGACATTAAGTGGGAACATTATGTATCCACTTCTCCAGAAGGTCATGGTAGCCATAACTTTGTAGAAAGTGTTCGTGATGCTTTCCTCAATCAACATGTTAACTTTAACACAATTCGTGAAAAACAAATATCTATCATGTTAGTCAGTACCAACGACGAGTTATCAGTTGATAAACTGCAACACTTTCCTCCACTTGGAAAGAGTGACCACATAATGTTAGCTTTTATTTTTGACTGTAAGTGTAACCCAAAATGAACGGTCAGAAAATACCCATTACATGTATATTTATGACCGGGGTAATTATACCGAAATGAATGGAGAGCTGAACAAGGTTGACTGGCAGAATGAATTTTCAAGACACATCTTTAACTGAAAAGTGGAATATGTTTAAGAATAAAATACATTAATGTATGGACAAACATATTTCCAAAAAAAGCATATCTTGAACAATTCAAAGAGAAATAAACCAATTTGGATGACCAAAGAAAGCTTTGAAAGCTGTGAGGAAAAAACACCGTTCATGGCAAAAGTATCAACAAACCAAAGAGCATATTCAGTTCCAACATTACTGTCGGGACAGAAATACTGCCACTAGAGAGTGTCGAAAAGCTAGAAGTGACTTTGAAACTGAAATTTTAGGAAAAAACACACACACAAGTCTTTCTTTAAATATGTGACCTCTCGGAGAAAAGTGAATATGGGTATATCTACACTAACTGATTCAGATGGAAACATGGTTGAAAGTGACCTTGGAAAAGCAAATGAACATAATAATTTTTATAGTGTTTTTTCAATCAGAACAAAGTTTTGAAACTACTTGAAAATCTGAATCCTACTAAACCATGTGGTCCATATTTTACATCCAAGAGTTTTTAAGGAACTAAGGTGCTCAATTTCGAAACCATTAACTTTGATTTTAATCACTCCTTTACATATGGAGAACTTGTTCCACAATGGAAAACAGTTAATATAAAAGCCTTATACAAAAAGGGTCTAGCGACAGTCCGGAAAATTACCGACCTATTAGTCTAACTTGTGTGCCATGTAAAAAGGAGAAAATAGTGCGTGATGCTATAGTTGAACATATGAACAGTAACACTTTGTTTTTAAACTCTCAGTATAACTTTAGATCTCCACTTGATGTAATAGATAAATGGACTATATGGAACGATGAGGGAACAATATTTGATTGTATTTATTATGATTTCCAACAAGCGTTCGATACTGTGCCACATAAACGTTTATTAGTCAAGCTTCAATCTTATGACCTCACAGGAAAACTACTTATTCGGATAAAGGAATTTCTTGCATATAGAAAGCAACCTGTTATAGTTAACAACAGTTTGTCAGATTGGACTGAAATAACTAGTGGAATTTCTCAAAAAAAACCTGTTAGGGCCAACGCTGCTCCTCGTCTTTATTAATGATATAGAAGAGTCAATTGAAAGCACTATTCGATTATTTGCAGATGACTTAAAACTGTATGGTCCACTTACCTCTCAAGTAAATGACAAAATTAAAAGTGAAACGGACAAGTTAGTCCAATGGGGTGATAAGTGGCTGCTGAGTGTTTTACATTACATTTTGGACATGATAAACCTGTAAATACATATTATCCCACCAAAGACGGAAGTAAAAAGAACGTTAAAACAGTGACAAAGAGTGTGATCTTGGAATAACTATTGATACGAAGTTAAACTTTCGTTTTCAAATGAACAATTGCATTAACAAAGCAAATACAATGACTGGACTAGTTCGCAGATCATTTCTGCATCTAACAGTAAAATCCTTCCGGAAAAGCTATAAATCCTTTATTACACCACATCTTGAATATGTGCTACACTGGTAAATTTTATGCTTTCAAATTTACAGTGTAACATTACTTTTTCAAATAGTTTTAGAACGGATAAGACTTTCATATTATTTTACTTTGCTTAATTTAAATAATCGTTAAACGCATCTTAATAACTTCCTGCATCATTTTTGACAACTTCTGGTAATTGCGGGTTTGAAACAGATGTTAATCTTATCTTTTTGTGATTTTATTGTTATTGCTCGCACCTGTCACCAAATGACATAATGACTGATAATTACGTAACCTTCAGCTATTTTCATCTATTGCATTAGACTATATATTTGAGATTTTGGTAGTAATTGATATACTTGTGTTTCGTACAGAATACTGTGACGAACAAGGAGTGTTTTATTTTGAACACAAAATAACACTTCGAATTGTATGTTGAAATCAAATATGTATATCAAGTTGGAATTGTAATATAAGATCAAGTATTGTTGCGGAAAATACAGAACTGAAACCAGTTGGAATTGTTATTATTTATTTTTAATAATTACTGTTTAACCCACGAGTACATCTTAAGGGTGATTGCTGAACTCAGTTTTCACCGGGTTATCATATGAAAATGTTGTATTATACCCTAGATTTAAGAAAGATATTGAAGCCCTTGAAAGAGCCCAAAGAAGAGCTACGAAATTAGTGAACTCTTTTAGAAATCTACCATATCATGAAACACTAAATACCTTGAAAAATCCTACACCATCATACAGAAGATTCCGTGGAGATATGATTGAAGTATATAAATTATTGAATGCTTAAGAGGATTTAAGCTTTGAAGCATTTCCCCAAAGAAATACACAGTCAACACGAGGACACTGCCATAAACTTAAAGTTTACTCTTACAAGAAAGATTCAAGGAAATATTACTTTTTCTAGTCGTGTAGTTACTGACTGGAATGATTTACCTGAAAATGCTGTAACAGTGCCGTCCATCAATACATTTAAGAACCGGCTTGACAATGTCATGGAGAAGAAGCTTTACACAGTTCATTCGGAAAATACCTGGTTATCAGACATTGAGGGGGTTACATAAGTTGGAGCAACTTGCGAACCTTTCTACAGATGTAAGATGAACTAATTTATATAAATCTTAACACAATGATAAAACTGATTTGAACTATTCATATAAATACTTGCACTTTACATTTAATGCAGCCTAAAATTAAAACCGATGTCTTCTTTTACAATAAACACCCTGGATTTTTCTCCACATGCAAGCTGTTTCCATGGCAACCCAACAGGAGGCTGATATGAAATTATCCATTTGCATCCTATCGTCAGATGTGTACCTGGCTATTAAAGTCGTATTGAGGGAAACGCTTTTAGGCAAAAGCGAAAGATAGATAACTATCTCGGAAATGCTTTTAGAGTAATTTATGTCCTGTTCTAGCTTCACCAACTTGAAGATGATTGAACAGATTTTAATATTCAGTGAATAATGAATAAAAAAAATTTGTAATCGACGAATATACAAAAAGGATTTATTTAAAGGGTAAATTTGTATATGGTTTAAAATAGAAATTTATTGATAACTTAAAGCTCCTATTCCAGTCTTGATGGATTTTAATTTCCAAAATCAAAACAAATAAAAACAAGAAATGTCTTTAAAAAAGACAAACGGCGTAGGACTAAAAAAAGGAAAACAAAATAAAACAAGGCTAAGTACTTGTAGATAAATGACAGAAAACTAAGAATAATTATTGTCAAGGATCAGTGGACAGCTATTTTGGAAAACTTTGTTAGAAAGTGATGTCTTAAAATTCCATTAACATGATTAAGGAGATTTATTACTTGTGTAATGGCAGACAGAGGCAGGAAAACTTGCAAGTCTTCTCTTACAGAAAGCACATACTCAAGTTAATAACATTAAATGACATTTTTTAACTCAAAATGTGTTGCGTTATATAATCTCTACTAGACAAATAAACTCGTAACCGCAAACATAGACAACAATAAATATAATTTATTTATAAAATAAATGTTTTATTGTTCCTGGTTTTATTTTAATTCATTACTTACAATAGTGGAATTTAACCTCTTAGATTCAATTAAATTCCAGAGTTACATCTAACCTTCTTGCAAATTTTACAGCACAAATTTATTTCATGACTCTCAAAGTGTAAACCCTGGAATCTAGACGTAGTGAGGCTAACCTAATAATTATTGTGTAATATGTCAGACTTTTACTTTAAACCGGTTCACATCTGGAGACGTAATTCATTTTATCCATAAAATAAAATTTCGTAAAACAAATGCACTACAAAAGTGTGGCCTTTAGTTTTTCGCGCGTATCAGGTTCATCCAATCGAAAATGGGATTTTCTCTGTTTCCCCACACGTCATTTTCAGAGCTTAAGAAATCATCCAATAGAACGGCGGATTTCTGAAACCCCAGATAGACGTCATTATACAGAAATGTAGGTCAAAAGTGAGCTTAGACAGCTACGCTACAAACAGTAGTATTTCACAGATAATTATTATCAATAGAATGCTTCTTTGATTTACATTGAAACTCCTCCTTGTCGTTAGAAAATCGTGGAACAAATACGAGCTTTGTCTGGTCCTGAAAGGATTTCCCGGTTTATAATTTAACGGAATTCCCTTCGACGCGCACCTTGCAAGATCACTCATTCTCATTTTATCGGCCAGATTTAGCTCATTTTTTATTTTTACTGAAAAGGCTCAATTACTGCCCCAGACTTATAGTATATATTCATATAAAGATATTTTGTACTTGGGCCCAATGAAAAATGTTGATTGTTTAAATTTCTTTGGTATCGCAATATAATACTTTTCTGCCGTAAATTTTACGTGACAACACATATTATACATTTAACGCAATATATTGACAAAACATATTTAGTAAAAGAAATTTGTGCATCTGTTTTACTGGAATTAAACATAAAACTACTTTTTGGAATAAAGCATTTTACGCAAATAAAACGATATGCCATAAGAAGGCAAATGAATGTATGTAAACACATTTTATATTTCAAAATACAATATAATTTTAAAGATAGCAATGCCTGTGTTATTTTTCTTTTTTCATGGTCACGTAAAATACACAATTTTCAAGGACAAAATATAAAAGCAAAATTAATAAGTAATGTTTATGCAAAAGTAACAAATAGTACTTGATTACCGTTTTGTGATAAAACCTAAAACAAATGCCCTGTTGAACAAATAAACTCACTTTAAAGGCGCATTGGTGTTCAACAATAAGAAATTATCCCAATTGTTTTTACAAGAAATGTGTGCATAAAAGTTGAAAATCAACCGTGTTTTAAGCAAATCTTTATTGTTGATAATTACGGATGGAAGAATAACAAGGATGCAGATGGATTAAAAATCCGTGGTTTTACCATGCCGTTTTGGTGCCTCAATTCCGCAAGCAATCGCTGAGACTTGTAAGCTTCCGTAACAGTTCGGATTATACCTATGATTAGACGTTTGGTGCATTCTTTGTGATAAACCCATTTCGATGCGTAACGCGCATGCGCGTATTATTTCCGTAAGTCTCCGTTATCGCCGATTGCTTTTCGCGCCAAAATATAAAACATTTTTCCACTGGGCTACTGAAAAAATATTTTATATATTTATTTCATTTTTATCTTAACAACAACTTATAATTTAAACGAAAGTAGGCCGTCAATAGTAATGGTATTATATACTGATTTTAATGGAACACTATGTTTTTGATATTAAATTTGGTGATTCTGAACACGAATGCGCCTTTAAACATAACGCCATATAAATTTGAGCTTTAAAATGTGCTTATATACATAAGACATGGTTTTGGTCGATTAAATAAGAATGAGTAAGTCTAGTTAAAATAGCGCCGTGCAGTCAATCTAATTTTAGGATCAATGTTAACAAAATAAGGCGTTTGAAACGGTTTAAATTTATTGCAAAATAAATGTGCTATAATTGCAATTCTAAAGTGACGTTTCTTTAAGTGAGAAACGCATCAACAAATTTATTTAATGTAGCTTGATATATATATATGTTATTTTTTTAAATCCTTTGCTGACATTTTATTTTGAAATGTTTATTTTAACAAAGGCTGGAATAGGAGCCATGATCCTACACAGATGTCAAGGTTGAACAAAAGGTATTAAAATTCACACTTTTAAGTAAGTAGTTCGCATATTATTTTTTATCCTAATTTATCTAAAGTCCGCGACTGTTATAACACAAAAGAAACACTTTTGTTTCCAGCACATTCCCGGATGCTCCGGACAATATCATGTGACTTTGTATGATTTAAGACTAATTACATACTTAACTGATTTTTTTACATTGTAAATCCTTATTGTACTCAAAAATTTAATTTAGTGTTACTCTTGATATTGGTAGAAAACTGAATTACCTTTACTAATGATATAAACAATCATTAAAGTAAGGATTTCAATTATGTAGACTTATTTCATTACACTTCAATGGATAATGGAAAATTGCATTGATTTGATATCCTGAAGTAAGCCTTTGAAGCTTAATAAAGTAAGCCAAGTTAATTTTAATTATCTGGGAAGGCAAAATAAAGAAACATTACATTGTAAGTATGTATGTTTTATTTTCTCTAAAAGTATCACAACGTTCACTATAATGTTTAGCAAAGTCAAGATACCCTAATATCTTTTATCACACATTTAAGTTTTGTTACTGTACTGTTGTAAATGTGCTTAAATTTTTGTCAGTTCAGCATTTAATTTATATTTATAATGCATTCCCCTAAATGTATTGCTGTATGGTGAAAAACAGACATAAATTACAACCTAAAAATAATAATAAAACACCTTTATCAGAAACAATGTTTTATTACAAAGAAATCAAATTAATAGAAGGATTGTAAAACTAAAACTAATACATAATATAATATTAATTGAAGTGATGCTCAAAAAAGTTGTTGTAAACAATACAGACATGTCAAGTTTCAGGACACCATGACAAAATGGCCCGTACAAAAAACAAACACACAGCACAGCACAAAAACACACAAAACACCAGGAGGCGACATACATTCATTTCTGTGTGTTTTTCCCCGGATTTTTCTATTTTTATTTAAAAGATGTGCATTTACTCTCTTTAACCAGGCCAAAGCGAGTAAATAAGCAAATATTGACAGACAGTTAATTTTAAGTTTAACTTGTGTAAGACTACATTCTTTATACGTATCACACAGATCATACATACTAATGGCAACATTGTTTGGGGCAGGATATTCGACTTGGAGAGCAGATACCGCTAATTCAGTTTTGTTTATTTGACAATTCAAGGTTCATAATTCAGGAGTGGGGGATTTGGCAGGTTATAGAACTTGGCGAGATATTATGTACACCAACATATTCACTAAGTTTGATAAAGACCGGAAGAAAACTCTTTGACTTAGAGAGCGGAAACCCTAATTTTGGACAATTGAAGGGCCATAATTCAGGAGTGCCTATGGGGGATTTGGCTGGTTATAGAACTTGGTCGAGACATTATGCACATCAACATATACACCAAGTTTGATAAAGACCTGATGAAAACTATTTGATTTAGAGGGCGGAAACCATGTGGACGCCAACCGCCCGCCCGCCCGCCCGTTGCAGGTGTTCCCATAATACGTCGCGTTTACAAACGCCCAACTTCATACTCATCGTTTTACTAAATCTGTCAATTTTGACAAATGCGGTCACGTGATTTGCAACACAGACTGATTTCGTGTGCGTACAGTTTTATTTACGGAAATCTATATACGCACGTGTTTTTGATACGCCTATACGAATCCCTAAAAATGTTTGCGTATTTGGACGGTCTGTGCGTAAACGGCTGGCGTATCGTAAATCTTTATAAAACGCACCCAAAATCTTAACATGATGTTTGAAATAAAATTCGTAAAAAGACGAGAATAGTGAAAAAATACAGTCATACATATTTCTAAAACACATAGGATTGACTTTTATATAAAAATGGTTTAACATGAAGTAGTATACGTATACATTAATTGTAAACAAGTTAAATTTTAGCAACAACTGGTGTAAATTCACTCCATAGACGGATTGCGAAATGCATTGAATGATTATTTTGAATGGACAGCGATTTTGCCAGACACGCAATTATAATATAATGACAAGTATTCCTTTTTAAAAAAACTTGATACTATTATTATATTGTGATTCTGGTCATGCAAATATGCATACCTTTATTACTTGTAAGACTTTATATTATGTGTATGATATGGAAAGTTCGCAAATTGTGCGATTTCTTATTCAACGTAAGATCTTCATTCTAGTATCTATAAACTATTTTGGAATGTTAACCTACACTAATTATTGGCTTGATTTACTGTGAAGAAAATGGAGTAAACTAGTAAAACAGTTGCTTGTATATATATTAATAAACGCTAGTGAAATAAAAAGACGAAAAATGAGCGTCGTTTTGACGTTACGTTTGGGTATACGTCTGTACAAACGCTGTGACCGTTTGGTGTGACATGGGGCTTAAATCATTTAAAATGAATAATATCATGGCGGTTTTAATGAATAGATTGTGCATGCTAAATAATATGAATAAAGATCTAAATAAGAAATGCAAATTGCCATTGATAACCTGATTAAGTTGCACCCTTTGGTTTAAAAAGCTTAACTAGTATAATCTACGCCAGTGTATTTATAATGAGCTGCGTGGTGTAAGCAGGAAGGAATACGAATTTACATAAAATCTATATAAAATTTCCCAAAACCTAAAAACAATAATGAACTGCGCTGGTATTTATTATGAAATATATTTCTAAGAATAATAAACAATATTCAATAAACTGGACCAAATACAAAGACTGTACTGTACAATATGTCTGAAACAATTAAGAAATAAAATTTAATAATGCACAAGAATAGTATACGTTATAAGTGTGAAAGCACTGTTATTTTCCATATGTCCATGATTCTATTAAACTTGTTTGTGAAAGGTACATGTACATGTTGCTTCCTACTCTACATAGTTATTTTATTGTTGAAATTAATAGACAGATATTGATGTATTTGAGTTTAGTTGAGATGCAACATTTTAAACACAAAACAATATTTTGAAGCAAAATTAAATTAAGAGATCCATGTACTTCAAGATAGTTTATGTAATCTTTAATATTAAGATGAGGGATACAATTAAGATAAAATGTGTTTTTAAACAATTAAATAGATCTATGCAATAAGTGACACAGGTTTGCAAATCGATCGCCTTGCTGTATCGCGACCCGGTTCGTCTCGCGACAAGGTCCACAATACATAGCCCTATTTCAGGGCGTTAGGGCGTGTCGGACCGTATTTGGTACAAAAACGAATATGGTACAAATTTGTACCATATTCGGCCGAATATGGTACAACTGTCTAATTGTACCATATACGTATCTGCAGTTTTGGGGTAAAATGCTTGACCAAATATGGTACAAACTTGTACCATATTCGGATGAAAAATGTACCACATTCGTTCCGAATATGGTACACACTCATCATCGTCATCATCATCATCATCA
>Ga0224511_10003413_pt1 | contig 11419 bp, 6 predicted proteins | sample SF_May12_sed_USG_2_FD_169988 | JGI IMG/M metagenome (GOLD analysis project Ga0224511, IMG submission 169988) | Sediment microbial communities from San Francisco Bay, California, United States - SF_May12_sed_USGS_8_1 | ecosystem: Environmental > Aquatic > Marine > Sediment | place: USA...
AAATAAAGCATTTGTCAGAATAATACATCAATCTGTTTCGACATAAAAACCAATCCACTAATGGAATACAGCATTAAAGGATAGAGATGTAAAACCCAGGCATCAAGCCTGCTGTAACAACACCGCATAACGAAATCCGTTCTTTGTCTAATCCCCTTAAAAGCATAGTTATGTTAAAACTGATATGTCTGAAGAGTAGTAACCCAGGAGTTTGATAATGAAGTGCTGATTGATATAAAAACGCTTAAGTCTTTAAAGACCAGAAAAAGCCGATTCCATCATGACAAATGTCATCTTCAGCAGGAGCAACCAATAAACCTCTATTGTAAAAGATATCTATCTACGTGTATATGTTATAATGCATTGACGGGTTTACCTTGGACGAGGAAGAACGCCGTATGCCCATCTCAAAGTCCGGCTTCTCTATTTCTGCTTCCGGTATGTCGTGGAACGGTATTTCCGGTTCCCGTGGACTCCCCTCGGGGCTCCCCTCATCATCATCTTGGTCATCCGTCGGCGAATTACGGTCGAACGGTCCCGTATTTCTGAAATTGATAGGATATTTGTTATAATTATTTCAACAATAAGAACAACAACAACAACAGTCGTCATCATCATCATCATCATCATCATCATCATCATCATCATTTAAATAAAATTGAATTTTATATCCAACAACTACGTGTCGAAAAGAAAACTCTGTTTTAGAACTCGTACGGTCCGATATAATTGTTGACAGGTGCTAGAGCTCTGTAGGTTTAATAAACATTCTCCTGTACTAGTTATTCACATATTTATCGTGACTTTGATTTATGTAAAATATTATTGTCTGTCAGATAAGATTTTTAAAGTTCCTTTGAATAATTGACTTTTATTTGACTTAATGTTCTTTACGTGAACATATGTTTCTTGTCATCAGTAAAGATGGAATTATATAGTTTACCACATTGAACTTAATTAAATTTTTAAACCTTATAAGAATAATAATGTTAAAACATAAAAATATAGTTTACAGTTTCGTAATACTCACACATTATGGCAATAATGTGCGATGTCCATATTCCTATAACATTAAAACCAAATCCTTACGCAAATCTCTTACTTTTAACTTTCACATATCTCACATATATGAAATATTAACACACTGTTAGGAATCTAACACAAAGTGATAATAGACCATGCACTGATTTATAACGGTCAGTCTTGAGACCAAAAAAACTTCCATCCAATGTTGGTTAACGTTATCTTGAATAATCGAAGCCTCTTGAAACGTTTGAGTGCTTTATTGCATATCCACAAACAGATGATAATCTCAAAATAAGACTATGATTAGGACGCTTACACCTTATTGACTGTCAAATCAAATTAAATTTACATGTATTGGTTATTGGTAGAATAAGCCATAATTAGTTGACTTCAGAATTTAACATATCAAATTACTCGATATTCATAATTTGTATGCGCTTTATCGTAACGTGTCGGTTCTAATTACATGTTTATTTGTTTATATAAGTTGCTCCACAACAACACAGAAAGTGAACTTTTGTCGTATTAAAGTTATATAAGCGTGTCTGTTATTATTATAAGTCACGTGCAGTTTTTATTCTGTGCGTTTTAAAGTTAACATTTATTTGGACAGCACTCAACAACCACCCAGAACGTCGCACCCAAAAACTGACGAAACGTTCTGTTTTATCCTAAACGTTACCTTTGTCATCCACGAAAGTACAATAAAACTGTATCGCCGACAACCACAGTACTTTCTTCCGTAACATCCCATACATACCGTGGGCAATTTGACTGGCAAAATCTCGTTTTTCTGAATATACAGGGGAGGGGAGACCAATCTTCTTCCAATGAAATCGCATGTAACAATTAAATACTTTTCCATTAAAATTACGTCATACTGGGATTTTCTCACTTAAGGTATGACCTTCCGAATGGATTCACATATTTGCAGCTAGGAAGAGATTTTATAAACCTTTTTTATTTAAATATATGCCATTTTAAGACGATCCACCGCACAACTTTTCTCAGATTTTGGATTTTTGATTTTATAAACAAGATTGAAAAGTTTCATTTTATTCATATTTAAGGGAGGTAATAAGGTGTAAAATTACTTTCCTTTAATTTAATTTAAGCAAATATAGGTAACTTGCATTTTAAAAAGATTTTTCTACGGTTGAAAAGTAAAAGCATAATATATATCACATTTTAATGAAAAAAAACTTGTTTATTTTTTTTTTGATAAAAAATACAAATGTGTATCCTTCATAGTCTATTAGGAAGGTCATACCTTAAAATAGAAACCAACGCACATGTTCAATTTCTCAAAATGGTTGCGCCTTAGTTTTAATATATTATATTTTTTAATTTCTAATTTAAAACAAACGATTGAGTGTGGCTTCTGCCTTTCGGAAATTGTAAATAAAAGATTGTATCGAAAAGTTAACAGAGAGTAGTTTTCGTGTGTTTTGAAGAAGATTGAGTTGGAACAGTCAACGTTATTTCATTGCCTAGTTTTCCGCAATGGTTTCCTTGCGGAACCAATGTCACTGCATTAATAATCATTCATGATTATGAGATTGTCCTAACCATATGTCCCGCGGTACATAACGCAACATACTGTAGCGGAAAAGGACTAGTCGGTTTAATAAATGATCTCACAAAGGGACCCCAGATGGGCCAAGTTGACGTAGCTAAATGGACTTCAGTAAGGCTTTCGATGGGGTAGATCATGGTTACTCATTAAACTTCAACATTATGGGAAATGAAAAAAAATACTGCAGTTGATAAAAACGTTTTTCGATTATGAAGGAATGCAAAGACAACAACGGTTCGTAATGCAGTGTCTGACACAGCCGAGGTAATTCCTGGTGGCCTCCAGGGGTCGGTGTTGGGCCCGTTGTTGATTTTCCTTTATTTACTAGTAAGCAATGAGATCTATTTGCCTATTAAATTTTATGGCAGTAGCTTGAAGACTTATTGAGTTATGCTCCGGACAAAATTCAAGAATGAAAATGAACAAAGAGCAATAACTCCAAAGGTATGATGCCTAAAGTAAACCTCTCCTCTATAAGATCTATCTACCTTTGAAGTTTCATGTTGATGCCTTGCATAGTTTTAAAGTTATGCTCTGGACAAAAAGGGACGGACTGACGGACTGACAGACGGAGGGATTGACTGACTGACGGACGGACGAGTCAATTACTATATGCTATCCTTCGGGGGCACAATATGGTACATAGACTGGTCTCATCAAGTGTGCAGCGTTTTGTTGACGACTGTGTGGTGTACATGAACATCAAGCCAATACAGGCTGCCATAGCCCCGCAACAAGATTTCAACATCTGCTGTATGGGAACAATCATGGAAAATGTTCTTTAACATATTTAAGTGCCAACTCATGCACCTTTCTTTAATAAATATAAAAATAAATTCCGAAGACGTATGGGTCGTAAACCGTCGTTTTGTAGGCCGTACAATTCTCGTAGACACTACAGGTTTCATCAGCACTTTAAGGCCTAGTAATCATCAACCGTCTGCCGTACACCTGGAAGTTTTCTGTCAAGAACTCCGCTACACTGCAAATGAATACAAGCAACCATAACAGCATCGTTCAGTTGGCTTGCAGTATCTACGACGTATACCAACTGTCTGAGTCTCTCACAGTCTTTAACTAGCAGGAAACAAGAAAAAGTAAAACAGAGGCTGTTTTACAGAGACGGTCTATGTTGAAGTTTGGTGTGATATGCAAATTCATGAAGCGTTATGGAAAGTGCTTTTTGTCATGAAATGTTCACTTGGAGTTCCAAGTGTTATGCTTTGGGGGAGTAATATTTTAGTCTATTTCAGGTATACTGGGCGTGTACGCAATTTCGGCTACTTTTGGCAGTTTGTTTAGTAGTGTATCTAAATAAACACACTATTCATAATGACGTTTTTGTAACCACCTCTTAAATCTACATTATTTCAGCTGTACGCAAATATTCGGTCACTAAAATCAGCAAATGGGAGATGTGTATTCAACTATTTTTAGATTTAATTCTTGATAAAGACAAATATAAGCTGTCACTGGAGTTTGACGCCATTTTGGGCGGGCTGTCGATAGGTCAATTGCGTTCATGTCCAGTATTTTTGCTTTTCTTAAAATAATATTTCCTTTTCTTAACATTGTTCTCTTATAATATGTTTCTTGCAAAATATTACCTGGATGTTTATTTAGATCTTTTTTTGGTTTAAATTCTTTAAGAATCTACAGCTCAGTCATGTTTGAGCGACATATTTCCAAACAAACACCGGCTTGTTTAGGAATTCCTTGACCTTAATTTACATTGGTGTAGCGGTACCTCTTGTGCTATGATGGCAGGTGGCCTTTAAGGCCGCGCACGAACTAATCGATTCGACCATTGTTTCTGCCTTTGTCTGACTAGTCAAAATTGTAATCTCAATTCTTAAAGACCAAGACAATCCATGACGCTTTAGTTTCTACTATTTATTTACTGCCATTACATATAAATTCGAGTATCGCTCTTCGAGCCACTATAGTCCAAACTGCCTGACCTCAGGTCTACCTGGATAAACAGAGCAGGAAACAAACAAAAGAAAAAATACTTCATTATTTAAATAAGTTTTAAATAAATCCTACATTAACCTATTCTCAACAAACTTAATAGAGAAAAATAGAACGTCTCCTTTAATAAAAATGCAAAGACTTTCCTAGCCCTAAAAGTGAAAGAAAAACATGAGCGTTCACCTAAGGGTCAACAACTGTAACAATACTCATAAAAATGTTGAGTGTCCACCAAAGGGCTTCCGACACCGTCAAGTTTAACACTACGTGTTTATACAAGAAGATATTATCTATTGAACAGAAACCGAGACTCCGAGACTATGTCATTTAATTCTTGTTGATAAACTTAATTATAAAATATTGAAGTCTAAAAACATGTGTTTACACAAAACATGTCTTTTAACTTAATATTTAATTCAAACAGGTCACATATTATAATTACAACATGTAATTAAGGTGAAATTAGCAAATAAATAATGACTCTCGGGAAAGGAATCTCCCTTACAGATGTAATCTGTGTTTAATAATCTAGGTCACCTGTTCACTTATAAAACTGGCCCTTATTATAATAATTTACAGTTCTGCCATCGTCGTCTTTCTCTCAACAAAATGGCGACAAATATATGGCGTTACTTCACATTGCGCATGCGCGACTATCCTTGACACATTTCAATAAGACTTGCTAATATATATTCAATACTAAGTAGTATAAATATATACCCACTACTTAATACCGTCATGAAAATATTCAGGTTTTGCTGAGAGGTTCTTAATAACTTGCCGTTATTTTCTTTAACTCATGTGTTTTCTATTTGACCTTTTTCTTTGAAATTTTACCTACACGCTGTTACTATGTTCTTATAAAAGATAAAAATGTACGATATACCTGAACAAATCTATAGGATAATATTAATTATTTTTTTATCTATTTTTGTTTCTTTATTTGATTTATTGAACTCTAACTGCCATAATTTCTCTTGCATATAGAGCGGGGGTACAGGTGAAAGACAGCCAACGGCATGCGATGAATCCGACTTGGATGACGCTTACTGTGGTAATGACGTCAACGTTTCCGCCAACTTCAGGTGATTCTTCTTATATATTGTTTTCAGACGCAAATGGTGAGGAAAAAATGTATCGTTGCTGTCGTGTCAAATCCTCGTTACTTCACTTTTTTGAAATTTTACATAAGAAACAAAAAGTCTAGATATACATTTTTTTGTTGTTTTTTTGTCACCATTTTACGAAACTTGTCAAAAAATGCTAATGAATAATAATGTTTGGGTACTTTTGAGGACAACCGTTATATTCATGTCAAATTGAGACTTACGATGTTTTGACGCGAAACAATTTTCGCCAAATACATGTATCAGGTTTTGCCCCATGTTTAAAAACAATTGATAAAATGCATTTATAATGTAATTGTTTTCTTAATGGGCAAAAATACACTTGTTACACAGGATATTCTTTGGACTGGAAAAAGATCTTTCTGCATGCACAAAGTCATAGTCATATTTTCTGGATGAATTGTCAAAAATTGGGATTTTAAATAAATGTATTTTCCTTTCATCAGTTTAATTGTCTCTCAAAATATTGTATATCGGTGATTTACGAGGGCTTGAGCCGCTTTTAAAAATGTTCTGATTGGCTTAGAAGTACGATATTTTGACACAATGCGCACAACTGTTAACTGTTGTGTGTGCTATCAAAAAGTCATTTTCGGCAAATGATAAAGTTACGAGGTTTTGACACGACAGCGACGATATTTGAACATGTCTAACAAATAAGCACACAGTGCGAGCTTGTGGAGGAATTAAAGTAAAACAAAACCTTAAGATGAAAAGGAAGATGATGAGGTTTGTTAGCATGCGCTTCAAACGGAAATCCGCACAAAGCAAATAGTATTTTAGAAGTTATCAACAAAAATTTAATTAAAAGACATTAGCATTTGATGATAAACGTGGGTTTCAGGGGCAAACGAGTTATAAAGGAAATAACATTTCATAAGAACATTAATATATAATACAACTTTTTCATCACTAATGTGCCGCAGTGATATTGAAGACCCCGGGTGGAAGACAAAGAAGTCATTTCCGGCGCCAGAAGCAGTGGCGTCCCTTGTGGTTGACCTTCACTGGCGCACTGTTTACATCCTACACGAGGCCTCTACGGGTAAATTATTCATATTGTCCCCAGATTGTTAATACAGAAAATTATTTTATCAGACGGTTGTTTGAGAAATAATGTACAAATTAGCGTGGAAATAACGGTATAGCGGTAAACACCAATTTCATTATAATTATTTTAATACGGTCATAAAACATTGTTGACCGCATCTTTTATATCGGTACGTTTTTCTTTAGTGTTGACCTGTATAAACAATTTGTAACACCAAGTTATCATTTCATGACGTCATTTACTCACCATAAGAAAACTATTTTATCAGATGTTTGTTTGAGAAACAATGTACAACTAAGAGTGGAAAATTACGGTTAACAGCTGTAAACACGAAAATTATTTCAATTTGGTCATAAAACAATTTTGACGGCATTTTTTTATATCGGTACGTTTTTCGTGCTCAATATATGTAAACAATGTACAAGTAAGCGTGGAAAATAACGGTAAATAGCGGTAAACACGTAAATTAATTCAATACTTATATGAACATTTTGATTTTTTTTGTTTATATCGGTATTTTTTTCGTTCAAGTGTCGTTCTATAAACTACCTGTAACGTTAAGTAAACATTTCGTGACGACATTCAACCACCGTGATACATTGGGGTAATAACGAAAGGAAAGCTTTGTACTTTTGTCAATGGGAGTGCCTAAAAGTCATTGTAGAAGCGTGCTTAACCTTTTAATTCGGTTATATACATACGTCTTGTACATACTAAACGAATAACACAGTAGTACAAGTCATGCATTATGCTTAAAAGACAGGTATAACATTTTATTTTTATGTTTTAGCAAACGATATAAAAAGGGTAAGTATTAACATGTTCACGTTTAAGCATATCTGTCTAGATGCTGAGTCTACGCGTCTCACTGACCTTCTCTCCCAGGCGGGCGTGCTTTTCGCGCGGTTTGACGTGGACACATTGAGCGACCTACACGCGCTATATGACCAGATGTACGCAAAGGCCGTCCCAGCCGCCAGGGAGATCGACGTTGTCGTCATGTGTACTTACAAGTGCGTGCGCAGAGTCCTGCAAACGGTGAGATTCCAGATAGCAGGCGTATTTTTACAACAAATACATTAATTAAATTGGTCATATAACAAGATTCCTACAAGAACGCAAGAAGATGCAGAATTTTGTAAGTTTGAGATAAACCATATTTGCAGGCGAACGCCAAGCAGCCAGCGCCGAAAACGTTGATAAAGATGTTCACAAGGTGGCTAGTGGCATTGTACGGCCACAACAGAAGTGCCGAACTCGCGCTTCAAGCATTCGCAAACGACCTCGACAACGTCGCTATCTTAGCCATCCCAGAGTTCAAAGCAATTGGGCAAGGTGCCTTTCGAGAGAAACTTAACTCACTATTGTTGGACCGGTTTCAAATGACTCAGACAGGCGAAACAATTGACTTGAACATGTTTCTAATTGACAAATTTTCCGAGGTAATACAGGTGTACGAATACGCAAAACGACAATTTTTTATCTATAACCATAGTTCATGTGAATTACAAGTAATACACTTATGAAAACTTCCAACGCCCCCAGATATACAGTATATGTAGTTTTGAATCCTAGCATTATTAGGAAGAGTATGGTTATGAAATTCCACTGCCGTGCAGCTCTATCATCATAGAGCGATTTGTAGAGTTATCGAATTTTTTTTACCTTCTTTCACAAATGGAGTGATTTTCATATGTCTTTTTTCCCTGTTAATCATCTACTGTTTACAACCAAATTTGGAGTATTTTTGATATCAGTGTATTATGAAGAAACTTAGCATCAAAATAATACGTGACGCCCGCAAGTCATTTAAAAAAAATAGTCATTTTAATTAGATATTATGTTATTTTCCTGCACATAATGCGAAAATCATGTAGATGACTACTGCTTATAACAATCCCATGTGTTTTATATATTATAATAACAGTTCTTTGTTTACGTGAGAAATACATTTGATGCGATGCCGCAAGTAGTCATTTATAGACAATACACATTTTACAAAAAATACACGCAACAATAACTATTATTCTATTTTGCAATTAAAAGGGTGCTCTTGGTTTAGAATATTGAATTCGCATACAAAAACCCCACTGTAAGAAGTCAATCATTACCTTAACTTAGACATGTTTCTTGCACCAATACGTCTACACTGCCAGGCATCCATGCTGTCGGATATGCGTGCACGTTGCCAGTGTTACAGCCTGGACACGCTGCTATGGACGGCGGAAGGGCGCACGTTTTCCCCTGTCGGCTACGTGGACGCTACCGGCCGCGTGCACCTGCAGTCGGTCGTGTTTCTTAACACGCGTCACGGCTACAACAGGCGAAAGTTCCTCGTCTCTACACTTGAAGTTAGTTCTATCAATTAATTTGTTTGTTGTCAAAAGTCAGATATAGTTTTCATCTTTTTATTGTTTGATTTCTTTTAAATAATTCTGGCAATTCTATTTTGAAACATTTCTAATATTGTCTAGTTTTGCCTTTGCCCTATTTTGTTTAACATTTATCGAAATATATTAATACAGAGTGGTGATATCGACAGCGATAAAAGATGTCGAATTAATTGGCAAGACGACAATATCATAATAAAAAAGGAATTACAGTGGTCCTAAAAAGGGTGCAACTACAAATCTCTATGTTCCGGTACAGAATGGGAATGTTCGAGTTCGTCGCTAAATAACCCCATTGGACAAATGTGACGCATAGAAGCATGTACTCATTTGAACACATATAATTATAACGAATAATTGAAAAGTTTGAATAAATAGAACATTTTTCAACACGAAATAGTTTACTTGTGTATCGAAGTCCAGATACTTTTATAGCGTAAGCAAATTGAAAATTACGAGGTAAAAACCCAGAATACGAAATAGAGAGCATGACTCATGAGGTTATAACTAGCATACAAAAAATAAACACTATATATTTTGTAATCATATTCACAAAATGTTATTAATAACCGTATTTAAGCGAGATTAGTAATTGACACTCAAAACAGAGTTGGTCTTGATAAACGAGCAATGACTTTTACATCCTTAAAATTATGTCATTCAAACATGACACTTACATATTTACGAAACAAAAATTAAAGGAACCAATCATGAAACGTTATGAATGCCTTGATAGGTTAATTCCACCCTGAATTGTTATGATTTATAATGTAATCAATAAAAACCAACAAGGTATACAAGCATACTCAAATATCTTAGTTCTAAGATGACCTATAATGATATATTTTTTAAGATAAGACCTTTGTAATGAACTAAGAAGGATACACATTTGTATTTTTTATCAAAATATAAATAAGATGTGATATATATTATGTTTTTTACGTTTCAACCATAGAAAATTCCTTTTAAAATGCAAGTTACCTTTATTTGCCTTAATTAAATTAAAGGGAAATAATTGTACACCTTATTATCTCCTTGTAATATGAATAGAATGAAACATTGTTTATATCTTGTTTATAAAACCACAAAAAGAAAAAAACTGAAAAGCGGTTCGGTGGACCGTCTGTAAATGAAATATGTTTCAATAAAAAAAGTTTTTGAAACTTCTTCCCGGCTGCAAATATGTGCATCCATTACAAAGGTCTTACCTGAAATCCACATAGACGACATAGAGTTTAGATTTGTGTGTGTTTACATTTAATGCGTAATTATCAATATGCACGTTATTAAGACTATACAATTTGAAAATATGTTTTGATGTCCCTTAAAAAATGTGTAGTACTAACAACTACATTCGATGTCAGTCCTTAGTAATACAAGAGTTTATAACATTTTAACAACACGGTGGACAATGCGTAATGAGACGTTTTCTACATGAGTGAACCGAGATCTCAAAGGAACAGCTTTGTGAACAAACACACCTACATTTATTATAACATTTTCATTTTCACTAGAAATTAACTGAATATTTTTACATATTAGGACTAAGTCTGTAATAGACTAGAATAAAATCATAACATCAATAATTATACAAAGAGCATTCTAGAACCAAATTGGTATTTTTTCCAAACGTAACAGACTATACATAGTTTTATTTATCAGGAATAGAATAAGTTTTCTTCCTTTATCATTCCGTAAAAAGTAATAGTATATGCGCTGTCTTAAACGACATATACATTGTAAAATAAAATTTAGTTAATATACATGCATTTCAATAACTTTAATTTTTAAAAATTATAATTATGTTTATACATTCTCAGTGGGAGCCGTTCGTGATGCGATGGGAGGTAAACGGGACGGTGAAGTATGAAGGCCTTTGTATGGACTTACTGACACAGCTGTCAAGCACGCTCAACTTCACGTAGGTAGCCTCTGTATTGGTTTACTTAAACATCAGCTACGCTTGCGTTAGTTTACGTCGGTAGCCTTTGTATTCATAGGTTAATTGATAACCATACTCCATTTAATTTGTTAATCGTAAAATACTTTGACACTTAGATTTCTATACCATAAGGTAGTTGCGTACAATAAGACACATGATAAGGCGTAAAAAAAAAAGTTGTTTGTTTCCACTAACCCGACCGACCCTAATTTTTCATGCCGACCCTAAAGTTTTTTTCAGCTCAATTTCAGAAAAAAATCCTAATTAAACCTAATTTTAAGATTTTTTTCAATTTATTGCAGTTTTGTTGGCAATTTATCAATATAATGGTGTTTA
>Ga0224511_10003414_pt1 | contig 11418 bp, 4 predicted proteins | sample SF_May12_sed_USG_2_FD_169988 | JGI IMG/M metagenome (GOLD analysis project Ga0224511, IMG submission 169988) | Sediment microbial communities from San Francisco Bay, California, United States - SF_May12_sed_USGS_8_1 | ecosystem: Environmental > Aquatic > Marine > Sediment | place: USA...
TTTATGGCTATATTATTAGAACGTTCACTAGTACTTGAATGGTCAAGTGTAATATCAATTGTTCTTTCGAAATCTCCTGTTTACGACATGGTTTCCGGACGATGCAATTAATTCTTTTTGCGAGACTTTATTAACATAATCTGACCACATGGGCCATAAAATGTAAGGTGTTTTTTTATGAACAAACGTATTTCCTTCTGGTGGCATTTCTGTAGCGTTGTAAGTCTAAAATAATGTGATACAAAAAGGCAATTCCTTTTATGTTTTTTTTCTGACGGAGCCATATAAAATCCCTTACTGTGTATGTTGATGAGCTATATGTCAATATGAGCAATAGTCATTACACACTTACTTATATCGATAATTGACTTTGGATACTATTTGTCTGGCTTACTTGTATGGCCTTGATATAATCTATATTTGATTTAAAATATTAATAGACATATATAACATATGACAGCAACGTTTTAGTTTTAATCAACAATAAATAGTGATCGGCTAAGAAGGGCATATAAATAAAACAAATGTAGATTTATGTTTTTATTACAATTGTATATGTTCAGCAAAAAACAGAGTAAAAACCAATCACCCACCTTCAATACAATTTTGCATCATTTTTCAATGGGTTTTATCTCGAAAAGTGCATATTTGCTTGCCTATTAAATCCTGGACATTTAGTAATATTATATCATGTCTACTATGTTTACGTTGGTATCACATTTACTCTCCCAGAACAATACTTATTCTTATTTTTTGAAAGTATATATAAATATATAAACCTAAATTATACGGTAAGGATGCATAAGATACTGACAATATTTCCTTTTATACCAAAACAATAGCCATCTTTGTGTCATCGACACCATACTTGTGGTATGCCATGTCATCCACCCAGAGAAATTGCTATAATTAAGTATTATGCCACGTAATTTTTAACTCCGAATATGAGCGTTGAACAAGTTATTTACGTTCGTATTACCGGTACGTTAGAGTATATTCCAGATCATACACACTTTCTGCACTTCCTAATAATTGCATGTTGATTGAGGATATGTCTGTACAGTTTTAGTGTTAAGCCTTGGTAAGCATAAGGATCATGTCCTTAAATTTTGATGGTATGAAGGGTAACTTTAACAAATATAACTATCCAAATAGCAAAGGAGTGTAAAAACTAATATTCAACTATCACTCCAAATTTCATTGAATGAGCTTTAAACACGGCTTTTATAATAAACGTCAATTTGTTTTTCACTGTCTAGTCTTTTCGGCTAAAATAGCATCATAACTACACGAACTGTGCCTATTAAGGGTGTTCCGGAAATATTTAAGCAACTTGTCTGAAAATGTTGTCGATAATTCATTTTTATCATATTTCTGTTGAACAATTTGTCAACAGAAACTCCAAGAACACAGACACTGACATTTACTGGTTCTCAATGAGTTCTCTTTAAGGTGAGAATGAAGTGGTCGGTACAAACGTTGTAAACATTTGTTTTGGGAACTCGAATGTAACACCCTAACATATTTTCCTAGCAAGGCGCAACATGGTCAACTGATCATTACTTGCTAAACTGTTATTTTCATAAAACATTAAAGGCTTAAAATGTCACCTTAACGTACATATAAACCACAAACGCATGACTTGTATGATGAAGTCAGTCGAATGATCTGAAATATATTATCACGTAACAGTTTTATCAAAATAATATTGTTCTAGCACAAATGCGGTTACATAAGTATTACCATTTGTGGAATTGACAGGTTGTTTTCATTAAAGCCTTTGTTGTTTGTTGCGGATTGACATATTCAATGTATGTGCGTATATTTCTCATTGTCATGGTTTCATCATCCGTCTCTTCATCACGCGTAAAATTTTGTCTTGTCATGTTTCAATATATTTTATGGTTTCAATATTATTACATTCGTCTCTTTTGGTTACAAAACCGCAACAATTTGACATATTGTCTTAAATATATATACACAGAATGACAAACTGCCGTTCTACTTATACTTTATTAAGTATACATTACAGTTGCATTATAACTATTTGATTAACCCACACAACTTTGCGTTTCACTTGTTTTGACATTTACATAACTTCAAAACACGTTTAAGACATGTTAAAAAACCGTTGTAAATACAACCAGCAAATACATGTAATTTAATGTTGTTAAGGAGGTGAAACAAATCTAAATGCCTAAACCAGCCCAAAATATGTAAAATGTTTACGTTGGTATCACATTTAGTTTCCCAGAACAAAACTTATTCTTATTTTTTTGAAAGTATACAGAAATATATAAACCTAAATTATACGGTAAGGATGCATAAGATACTGACAATATTTCCTTTTTATACCAAAACAATAGCCATCGTTGTGTCATCGACACCATCTTTGTGGTATGCCATGTCATCCACCCAGAGAAATTGACCATGTGGACAAGAACACAATTGACGAAAAGGCAGAAACTACTAATGTCAACATCAGCACCACAGGAACTCACGAACTGACACCGAAATTCAATTCAAATTTTGAATTACAAATTATATAGAGGCTATTTGTTGGTTTTGGTAGGATACGGATTTTTGGTTCAGGCGTGATCACAAAAAATCATATCTTCACGAAAACAGTGGAAATATGTATTTCTACGACCACATCTTCAATAACCACTGCGTGCGTCGTGTTGTGTTGTTTTTAAGCAGAGTTTAAAGATGCTTTGTCTGTGTCTTGGGACCAGAATTGTTAAAACTATAGTTTAACCATAATAAAACAGTGAATTCTAGTCTCGTAAATATAAACAACTGCCAAGTATTGTTATTCATGCAAGTAAAATCTCACACAAAGAACGACTTGTTGAAAAAGGGTCACTGACATAGCGACGAGCATAAAGTGTTGCTCCTGTCCGTGCGTCCGTCTAAAATTCTCGTTAATGCAACTCCTACACTACTTGTGAGAATTTGATGAAACATAACCACAATGCGTGGCATAATGCCCAGTTGTACATCAAGGCGGACATTCGCTGTAACATGTTCAGTTTAAAAGTTATGGTGCCAATGCTCCGGTTTGATTTTGTTGTTGCGGTTTACCTTTTTGGACCTCTTTTTGCAATACTTTTTCATTTAGCGTGCTTAACGTATTGCAACATATTGACCACTTACAGGTATTTTAAGATATAGATATAGCATGTTTATACTTGACCACGTCTGCTTTGTCTACATAATTTCTTCTGCAAACATCTTTAATTTAAATTAACAAAAACAGATTTACCACGAAGCGGTGGATGTAAACTTTTGGGCACATATGGTGTAAATTCGTCCACGTAGTTTGGGCACATATGGTGTAAATTCGTCAACGTAGTTTGGGCACATATGGTGTAAATTCGTCAACGTAGTTTGGGCACATATGGTGTAAATTCGTCGACGTAGTTTGCACAATGCATCGTTATCTTTGTTAATACTGCTTGATGTTAAATAACCATAATGTTTAAATATTTACATGTATTTGATAAAAGGATCGGGCAATTTTCTGTTCAAATACTCAAGATCTGTTGGTGTTGCAAATGCCTTGTCTTTTGTAATAAACAGCTTTTCGCGTAGTTATTTGTAGTTTTTTGTAGTTATTCTGTATGTGCAATATATTCCTTTGTTGTTGATTGTCAAAAGTTATGTGTGTTCTAAAAGGAATATGTTCTCGGAATTCATTTAAACGTATGGAGTATTTCCTCTGACGTGCCTACTTAAATAACAGATAACGACCTTTCTCGAGATAAATAAATGTCTTTTTGCGTGAATTCGAGGAAATAGTTTCAGCTGTCGCAACGTTGACATGTTTTTACACGGCTGATTTCGAAATGCTTGAAAAACATGTGCACGGTGCGGGAAAAGCGTTTCTCTCCGAATTACAGCAAGGCATTTACAGATAAGTCTGAATAATTGTATAAGTGGAAAAATAACTGTCCATAAAAAGTAAATGACTGGTAAAGAAAGCTTAATTTTAATTTATATTTTCAATTAAGAATCAGGTACACAAACTTAGCCATTTTCAAATACAGCATATACATGTATCTACATGGGTATTGGAAATCATCGGTGATTGATATATATCTTTCAAGTATGAGATTTAGATGCTTTTAAACGTTTATCAATAGTACAATGTAATTGCAGTTCTGGTAAGACATTCTGAAATACATTTTCCATCATTAGTGTTTTTGCCAAAACTTGACAGCAAATAGGAACATGGTCTCTAATTAGCAAAATACATTTCGTTTTGTATGCAGACACGAGCCATCAAATAAAGTTTATTAAAACTGGTCATCAGTTGCAATATCACCAAATAAATTAAATTTGATCATAAAGCTAGTTTGATAAAGAACACCGGTATTGTTGTCATGGGATTTTCGTAATGTGAACTATCAGTTATGTTGCTTCATATTGAAATTGGCTATTAGTGGATACTGTAATGTGTAAGATCCATTTACGGACGGATACGTTTGTATTCGTTTTAAAGTTTCACAATCATCCCTAAAATATTGGCACATAATAGGTTAATAAATATGCACTTCGTAACGTACAAATAAATCCTAAATACATATATAAAACACTGTATTACTTTCATTATCCAACCTTTAACTTTCTTGCATATGTGTTGTATTTTAGGACAGACAGATAACTGCGTAATACAAAGATATAGAGTTTCTTTATGTCAGAAAAATAATGTAACAATGAATCAACGCGTGGAATACTAGGCACTGGTAAGATATTTGTTTCACAAATATAAATATTCACGCAAAGTAAGGACATTAGCTAAACTATAAGGGACTTGGCTTTAAATATTGAATAACCAACATAATGTCGATGAACATTCACAAGAACGTCAAAACAACATTGAGAACATTGAAAACGAGAAAACACCAAGAACAAATAAAACAAATAAGCAACATTTATATATCAGTGTAAGAACACCAGTAAGTAAAGGTGCAGTCACACTAAAGCGTATGAAAGAACGTATGAGTAGCGTATGAAATTTTCGGAAAAAAACTACTTATACGCACAACTTTTGAGTGTTTAAACCAGAGCTATCGACGACGGTCCGTCATTGTAACGTTTATCACCGTATGCGTTGCGTATACAAGCGTATGAGTAACGTATGCATAACGTATGCGAGCGTATGAGTAACGTATGCATAACATGTGTGAACTTACGACTATGCATAGCACCGACTTTCCACTGTGGACTGTCCCAGTACCTTCATTTTCAAACTAGGCTCCCAGGTGTCAAGATGCATGCGAAATGTCTTCGGCCTATTCTCCATCCTTTCCCTTCTCCTTTATCTTCCATTCCGTTTTAAATAATAAAGTGTCACATTTATTAAATCAAAATGGTGTTAGAGAATTTTTTTGTCTACAACTGACGAATATGGAGAAAAAAGGAACCTTTTTATATTTTGAGCTCAACTGGCCACCGTTCGTACCAACGTGTGAATAACGTACCTCTAGCGTATGTCTAGCGTGTTCAGCGTATGCCTAGCGTATCCAGCGTATGCCTAGCGTATGATGATTGTATGAGTAACGTATTATCCATACGCTCGCATACGCTGAATTTTTTGAACATGTCCAAAAAAATGTTTTAGCCTCTGCGTATAACAACGTACACCGACGTATGCTAGCGTATGAGGAACGTACACGACGTATGTCTAGCTTACCCCTAACGTCTATCTGCGTATACCAGCGTATGATCATACGCTGTCATACGCTGATGTCATACGCTGTAGTGTGACTGCACTTTAAGACAACCAACACGTTTAATCAAGAATGGCAATTTGTACGTCTGTTCATTGTACTAATATGCCTTGTTTATTTTTAATTAGTAAAACTACACTGCGTACAACTCCACAGCTGCAGTATGCGAGATTTTATCTAAAATTCACAATCTGTTTTCCGAAATGTATAATATTTTTGATTTTTGGGGGGTTATTAAACTGATGAAAGGGAAAGTCCTCAGAAAGCATGGCCTGCACGAAACAAAAAGCAGCCTCGGTTAAAACCTTTTTGAAATTCTTAAAATATAAAATGCAAGCAATGTAAAGACCAGAAGTAAACAAGAACATTTTTAAAGTAAAATAGTCGGCGCTATATTTTAGTAGGTGAAATAGTAAATATATTGAGATAGAAAAAACATTATCCCTCGAGCGGTCTCGACCTCGTGCAATGCAACTTCGAAGTAATTCTGGTCCAGATCATTAACCACTGGAGTACGCTTTCAGCTGTCATTTGATACTTTCTATATTGCTTTTGAACCTAACCCCTGTTTGTGAAACTTAGCGGACATCACGTGATCAATAATATTACTGGACTAGTCTGCATAGGAATAGTGTTCTTCTGATTATTGGCCTCCAAACAGCAACACAAACATCATTAATCAGTTATAAAACATATAATATGGACAGACAAAAGTATATTTCCTATCTTTCGGAGATTATTTAATAAGAATTGATTTACACCGTTAGTAATGGGGACGTTTTTTTCTAGTGAAATACGTCTTGTGATCAAATTCAACAGTATATCGGCATATCCTTATGACGAGTATATGTCAAACAACCACAAATAATTATTTAAATAATAACTCAGGAATTAAATCCGATGAATAAAAAAATTGAACGTTATATGATTGCATGTTACAGTTTAAAGCAGTCTCTTGACACAATAACAGTTAATAATTATGTGAGAGATTAAAGCATTATGTTTATTAACCTGATTGCAATATATTTTCTTTAACCACTATTATATTACGTGTATTAGTTCGGAAATGAAGACGATAGCAATCAATATCTCTGAAATTTGCGACATGGGGAAATCCTGAAGAATAAATTGCCCAAACTAACATTTTCCTTTAAAGATCGAAAATAGTACCACGTAATTTTATACTGCATAAAACTAGAAATGACTTTAACAACCAAATTGTAGAATACTTTATGTCACGCTTCTGAGTTTCACCGAGCTGTTATTGTGTATGCCTTTTGTGCAAGGATTTTTCCGGTTTTTATCGCGTAAATGGAATGAAGCGCAGCCGCAACAAATCCTACATATCTGTTTGTATCGATTTAAATTCTTGTACCCAAACGAGATATAACATTAAAATGATTACTTTGAGTTTAAACACTGTTTTTTGCAGATTCCAGTTTTATTGTCAGGTAACACATTGCTACAACAGACATGTACACATAATTACAACATTACTTCCGGCAAACAAAGATAGAATAATAATGTTAACTTGCGTTGGATGGAGAACAGGATACACGTGAACACGTACACACTATAAGGAATTGAACATGTGTTTTTGTGTCGTTCTGTGTGTTGGTTTTTGTACGGGCCATTTTGTCATGGTGCCCTTAAACTTAACAAATTTACATTGTTGACAACATCATGAACATCTCTTCTATTTATATTATATTTACAGTAGTTGCATTGTATACAAGTTGATGAAACATTCAGAATTGATAAAAAATAACTGACATTGAAACATGCAACACACAAAAGATTTAAAAACTGTGAGGCTAAATTGACAAGTTAAAAAATTTAAACGCCAATAGGAGAATGAGAGAAGCGCATGACAGTGATGTTAAAGACAAATACGTTTGTTTAAATTGCCTTTAAACGATTGACTGCGTGTTGTGTTTCTATTTTACCTTTAACAAGTGCACTAAATGTGCCCCCAATTATGATCTAATATATATACGTAAATGTAATGTAAATTAAATTATATTGTAATCAGTTTATGGAATATAAACTTCAAAATTCGAATTTCCCGGCAACCTGAATGGAGGTGAAACTTGAACAAACACTAGGTGCACACCATATTTATTTCTTTGATTTGATTTGTGCTACTACGATAATCACTTATACTCGTAGGTTTGTAAGATAATATGCTTTTTGTTTGTTTTCTCAATGCAGCATATTGCTAAAGTTCTGGATATTTTGAATACTAGATTTTCGCTTTGTTTCCATTTATATTCAATGGTTGATTTATTGCCACATTATTTTTCAGACGTTGGCGGTATTAGACTAGTTTTGTCTTACAAAGATAATATTCTTCGCGATTACAAATATGCAATATAGTTCAAGATGGTATATTAAAAAAATACATCATTTTCTCATTTTTGTCTTTTACATATTTATGTATAACATTTAAGCTTGTACTTCTGAGCGTGCGTTCTTTACAAATTGGTCTGCATATTTATAGTGTCTGCATTATGTAAATAATTATTTTGTACGCAAACGTTATATTAATCAACAGTATGCAAAACATTTTGGAGTGAAGTTTAAAGCAACTCAAAGACAAAGCTTCGCAGAGAGTTACTACAGAAACAATATCACACGTGACATATTTATAAATGAAATGTCATTCTATGAAGTTGTGATCAATCTTATTTAGAATAAAACAAATCATGTCATTAAAAACCTTTTTGCCTAATTCGGCTTTTATTATCGGCCTCATAATTGATGGCTTTGCAATCCTTTGGATTCCTTATTATGGAAAAAGATACGATATGTGATTCTTCAACGTGACACAATTTTAAATATCAACCAAACGGGAAAGACCATTGACATTCTCATTTTTCGCAAAGCAAACAACAATCACGGCTTTTATTGTAGTATAAACTTAAACGATATAATTGTCGTAAGCACGCTGTATGAGCGCTTTGTGAACGCGCTGCAGCACTTTCTTGCAAGTGAGTCTTGGACGTTGTAAGGACGCTGTGCAAACGTCGCGTGGAAGCTATTGGGACGCTGTAATGAAGTTATGTGCACTTTTACGGGCAAATTTGGTATTTTCTGAGGGCTATATAAGCTGCGTCGTAATACCGTTTGGCGTGACAGCAACTTTTAAACAGTATGCATCTGGATATTAAAGATGCTAGGTCTGTATTTTTATATCCTTATAATCGATCACAAATCTTGCAGTATGTTAAGTATACTAATTAAATTAACACTCCAAAAATGTTATTGGACAAAACAAAACAAAAGCACAACAACAACAACAACAACACAAAATTTAAACATAAAAACCCTTGCCGGAGCCGGAAATTGAACTCTCGCAGCCAAAACGGATGTGTTACCTCTTCACCACCGAGTCAACTGAGAATAACGATTGTAGTCATGCTTTTTAACTATTTCGACGCAATGGGTCTAAACGTAAATAAACAAAACTGAATTTGTGGGCAACACATTTTTAACAAATTCATATTTTCTGTAATATTTCAACATGCATGGATAACTATATTTGGCAGCTTCTCATATTTACGGGAGTATGTTTCACTGCTTATTTTTGGTTAAAATGTAAGATGTAAACAAATTTGACCTAAATACAGACATATCATCTTTAAGTAAAACTAGTTGACATTGTTTTTTTATGGTAAATCGCTAATCGTTGTAATCGTTGAGTTGGGGTATGAATATTAAAATTGAACTGATGATGTGACATTATTGTACGCCATGTATAATTGGTACTTACAGAAGCAGTATTTAATATAAATAGAAGTAACACACATTACCCTGTCTTTTTGAGAATGTTTTTCTCAAATGCAAAGTTTTTGTCATGTCACTAGAGCATTATTAAAGACATCTCAATAGCTTATAAATAAATTTATTTCAATTATGAAGAACCTTACTGCCTTAATCGATTTGTAATTTGAATCAAGTTTGTTTTTGGCTGGTCATGTGTTTTTTGTTATCGTTAGTCAGTTGATGAAATGATACCTTAATATACGACCAGCATTTTCCGTGGTACAAAACATAGAAAAATATTGCTACGTACATCCCACCCTCTAAAATCTGATCCTCGGTGTCTCAGGGATCACTGTTTAACTAAAAATAATTAAGGCGTGCTTAAGTTTGAGGCATACAGTTTCAGGTAATGTCAAGCGAAAATCAAGTTAACCTTTGACATTTTCACCATAAAATCTATTATTTATTTAATGCGAGCATGCAGATGTATTACTATAAGTAATTTTATTAATATAAAGACTATTTAAAGATTCAGTTTGAGCTCAATCGCCTTCATTGCATCTGCTTTTTGATCTCTCCAAACAATTATCTGAAACACGTTTTTGAGTTTAAAGATGTTGCATCATGTCTCAAACAGCATATTCAACTAAATATGCCTCATTAAATGGAAATACTTTTAATTTAAGTTTTAATTGAACGCTATGTTAATCCGCATTTTCCATTATTAGCAATTAGTTATGACTGATATTTGGAACGAGCTTGATTACTTTTGTTAACATGGTAGCATGTTTGCTATTGTAAACATATTAAAGCATTGTAAAACATTCTACGTTAGATTTAGTTCAAGAATTATATGAGTTTCATTAACAATACTTCCAGTTGCATTTCCTAGGGCTTTCAATTTTCATCCTTGAATACAGCTCGTCTAAGCTCAATTATACGATTGCAAAATCTCTATAGCTAACGTATTTGAAAACAGAGCTTGCCGCAATGCTAAAATGTGCTTCATGAGAATTATCTTTAATAAATTATATATTCAAACGCTTGATCGTGCTTACCACATTAAGTACCATGTTGTGCGCTGACTCATCTACATTTAAGCCATGCATTATATTTGCAAAATAGATAAATCCAACAAAAATAGCATTCGTATAATAGGACATTATCATTAACTTCTCGTGTTTTAATATACAAATATGGTTTTGTCAGCACTTAATCCCCAATCGAAACAAAAAACAACGGAATTGCTTACCATAAAAATTAAACGGTTAGGTTAATCAAACATAGTATGTATACCACATGTTGCAGGGTATAACTTTATATTAAGCTGTTTCTATTAATACTGTAGCTTTCTCACTAATCAACATTTGAACGTTGGTCTTGTGAAACTACGTTTTCAAGGAACGTCTTAACAACATGTTATTCACTTACGCATTTGCATTAGTTGTGTTGCAACTGTTGTTGCCTTTCGGACTCTTACAGAGTTCACCAGCAGACAGAGGTAAATTAGTACTTCTTATATAGCATACATTATATTAACTAATTGCATATGTAGCGTGACTTATATTAACTACATGTTATACGTTTTTAGAGAAAACATATGTTGTTTCCAAAGAATAGTTTGAATTTAAATCATGACAACCGCTTCAGTTGTTGCATTCAGTGGATATTTTTTTTTGTGACTCTAAAATAATATTTACGGAAAAATCAACATTAATTTTCATGTTAAAGCTACTAAGTGCATAAAATTAATAAATGTAAAGATATTGTTTAAATTGATAATAAATTAATCTTAAATTATGGTGCGCGGTCGGCGATTCCACACAACGGACGGTCACCGGACGGTTTTGTTAAAACATTAAATCGTCCAGTTTCAACGTTTATCAATGGTAATGAAAGATGCCACACCACCAACGCC
>Ga0224511_10003415_pt1 | contig 11416 bp, 6 predicted proteins | sample SF_May12_sed_USG_2_FD_169988 | JGI IMG/M metagenome (GOLD analysis project Ga0224511, IMG submission 169988) | Sediment microbial communities from San Francisco Bay, California, United States - SF_May12_sed_USGS_8_1 | ecosystem: Environmental > Aquatic > Marine > Sediment | place: USA...
CGTGATGTGTCATCAACGTTTTAGTAATGGACTTACTGAGTACCAAAAAAAGTTCCCAGATGTCTTACAAAACAATTAAAACACTCACTACTTGGCAACCCTTCCTTTTTAAAGGAAATTTTATTATCCTTTAGTGACATTTTTATTTTATGTTTATTTAAACATGTATGGGATCGGAGCATTAACATTAAACTTTTGAAATGTGATTCTTAACATGCATTAAGAAAGATCCTTAATAACAACATGTTTATATATGTGTTTAATTGCGTTTTGTATTACTATTGACGTTTAATTACAAGTGTCGTTTGACAAAAATAAACACAAAACCAACGGGTTCACGTTAATTAGCATTATTTTGCATGTACATTCTTTATCGTTAATCTTTTATCAACACAAACTTTGATTCTGAATACATATGTGTGCAACAAAAATTCAACTGTGTTTTAGATCATTATAGTTTTGTGGTCAAATTATTACGCGACTGAGTGCGCAACCGTGCCCTTACTGACATTAGATCACGCACACTCGATTTGCTTAATAATGCCAAGTTGTTAATGTAAGCTATCGAAATTTTGAACGTGTTTAACAATTCTCCTGCCAATTCAGTAATTTAGAAATACATTGCATCACTCCTAGAATAATTTTAAGTATTGAAGTTGGAAACATGAGGATATTTTGTCAAACGAATCATTCACAAATAAAAACAGTCATATGTCTTGTTTCGGAAATTGAATCTGTCAAACATGAATGTTCGTAATATAATAATAAATCTCCCAAAAGATATATAAGACGTATTGAAATTCCTACGATACTCAAGGGTTTTATGAGGCTTAGGTTTATGCATTTCAATAACACACAGCTTTCCTGTGTATGCATACTAAAGTGTAAGTGTTAATTAATTCAATGTTGTATTAATACAATGTTTTGCAATTGGATTGTCTTAAATATTTTAAACTTCAAATGTACTGAAACAATAGATAGGAATTTCAACTTGTTTGGTTCGAAGAAAGGCCTTCATATAGGTTGTTTAAATATTTAACATATTTTGCCCAAGTTAGATGAATTAAAATTACTGTTTGCACGTGTTTCCCCTTCTCTGGATATTTTGATTCCTTTGAAACGTTTCAGTAGGATAAAGTTTCCGACAGTGTACTTAAAGGCTCTAATGGTACGACAATCAACATTTTTGTACTAGATAGTTATCATAATCTTAATACCTACACTGAAAAAAACATTTCCTAAAATATAAGTATTTACGTATGGACAAGAGTCAGTAAAATTTGTATTAGTTTATTAGCGCTGGAAATGTAACAACATGGTTTGTTTACAACTGCCAACAATAATATTCAATCGATTGTTTACAAGCGCTTTCGGTATTAGCCGCATTGACTCGATAGTAAGCAAATAGCGGTAATCCATTACGATAATCACCGAGTCTTCATTGAAACTATATTTTGAGAACGTCTTTCTAAATGGTTGGTTTGTATAAATATGTATTGATATCTGTAAAATATTAGGCTAATTAAGACGGATTTAGTGACTTTAATATAAGTAATTTCTATTTAGAACGAAAGGATAGACAGTCGGGTAAAAGAGGCGGAATTGTTGCTTATATTTCTGATAAAATACGATATGTAAGAAGAACTGATCTTGAAAATGATACTTTAAAGTGCATATATATAGTTACAGATAAACTTCGCAAATACAAAGCCATTTTAATCGGTTATATTTATAGGCCCCCAAACTCCCATCATACAAGGATCAACACGTTCGATTCTCTGTTGAAAGAAATAGATGCTTTAAAATTAGAAACAATATTTCTCAGCGATTTAAATACAATTTTGTTACTGAAAAGCACTGTGAATAAAGTTTTTTTAAGTCAGAAACGGGAAAGTGTTATTAACAAACATGTATTTTCGCAAATTATTGACTCTCCGACTAGAATAACGAAACATTCAAGTTTAATTGATCACATATACAACCGTGACGTCATAATTGAAAATGCTGTACCAAAGTATGCGATTAGTGATCATCCGGTATGCTGTAATCGATATGTGGGCCAGCTGCCAAAACATAATGGTCATACTAGTTTTGCATACAGATCATATAAGCATTTCTGTGAAGAAACCTTTTTAAAGAGTATTTTTGGGCTAGATTTTAGAATAATAGAAACCCAAATAGATGTGAATACATCTTTAGCATTATTTCAAAATTTAATGCAATGTGCCTTATCTCAGAACGCACCTATAAAACAAAAACGCCTAAAGAAATGTATTCAACCTGGCTGGTACAATGATCAAATTAAACAATCTATACAGGGAAGTAATAGAATGTTTAAACAAAATGACTTTTTAAATTATAAACAAGCTAGGAATAAAACAACATCTCTTATTCGAAAATAAACTTTTGCAATAAAGCTTTTGAAAATAATCAGAGCCCTGGTCTTCTGAGGCAACATTTAAAACACATACAACAAACACCTAAACAAAGCTTACCAGAATTAATTGAGTACAGTAATCAAACAATTTATGACAAAACGTACATAGCGAATCTGTGTAATTAACATTTTATTAATGTTTCAAATATAATTAAAAAGTCTGAGCCATGTACAAATTACTTACAAAGGTTAAAAGACACTTTGAAAGACAAAGTTAATATTGTCTTTCTAGATTATATACTTATAACAGTTATTGAAACAAAACAAATACTTAAAAAATAAACACAAACAAATCAACTGATTTAGACGGCATTGGACCTAAAGTTTTACAACTTAGTAGTGAATATATTGCCAAACACATAACTTTTTTAATTAATAAGAGCCTTTCAGAGGGCTTTTTGCAGATGAATTAAAAATGCGTCCGTAATTCCAGTTCACGAAGCAGATCAAATTCAAACCCTAATAACTATTAACTACCGCCCAATATCAATATAAAAGGACACCATGCTGAGGTAATGTGGAGGAATGAGGTAAAGGGCATTTTGTATGTACCGTTCTTTGATCTACAGAAGAGTGTGTACCGCCTGAATCGAGCTCCAACATACATCTATAGTACACCAATGTTTGAATCCTGGGACACTGCTAGCCATAATGATGGTGAGTAGGAAGTGATTCCCGAAATTTCGGATGCGGAGGATGATGAAGAGGCTCCGTTACAGCATGAACACACCCCACAACCCCCCCATGCCAGCAGCCTCACAAAGGAGTGAGATTTTGATCACGTCTGGAGATTCTAGCATTGTGTGTGGACAGGCCCCTGATGGAAGGCACCAGGAGGCAGGACCTTCTTCAGAGACCACTTTCTGGCTAAAACAACTCTTCTCTGGTTCCGATTCAGACGAGCCAACAAAGCTGCAACCTGTAACAATAGGTATATGTAGATCTAAACTGAAATTAAAACTGAAAAGAAAAACAGCAGGCAAGGACCGTTCAGAAACAAGAAAACAAAAGGTATGCCACCCAAAAGGGTTCGAACCAGTATCAGATGGAAAGAAAGGGAGTGGGAAAGATAAAGCATTCAAGCCACTGAAAAATCCATACACAAAAACGCTTCCCTCATATAGTCTTCAGATTCTGACTTTCAATGGATGTTAAAAGTGAACATTTATATATCGATATTTAAATCTCTAAAGAAAGAGATTGAAATGTACCTTTTATAAGTTTTTGAAAGACACGTTGCCTCCCAATTACAAGATATTCTTCAAAAGCACGACTTAATACATTCGTTTCAATCAGGATTTCGTAAATCTCAGTTATTTTGCATTAAAGCAGGAGTCCTACAAGAATCTATTCTTGGCCCTCTTGTTTCTCATATACATGAACGATATATCTTTAAATATCTCTTCAAATTGTGATATTGACTTGCAGATGATTCCACTATCCAACACAGATATTAATAAAATTAACATGTATCTGCAAGAAAGTGTAGACAAAGTGAGTCAGCGGTGCAAAAGAATAGCATGTGTATAAATCCTGATAAATCTAAATGTATGGTTATCAGCTAAAATGGTCAACTAAAAAGATAACTCCATTAACGCTTTAAACAGATAATATTGTAATTGAGAATGTTAATTGTCAAAAAAATACTAGGCGTTTATGTACAAAACAATCTTAAATGGGAAGCCCACTATATTTATATTTACAAACAACGTAATATGAAAAAAAATACTTAGACGTTTTACGCCATATTTAACTTTTGAAATGAAGAAATTGTTTTATAACTCTTAAATGTTATCTCAAATTGATTACTGCCGTGTTGTTTGGGCTAATGGCAATTCATCTTCCTTAAACAAAGTAGTAAAGATTAAGAAAACATCAACTAGAACCATACTTGGAAAATCGTATGATACCCCGTCTACGCAACTTTGTAATAAATTGAAATGGATGTCATTCGAAAACCGCTGTAAGTACCACACTGCTGTTTTGGTTTATAAAGCATTGAATCATTAAACTCTTTCGTATATAACAGAATTACTTGAATCTGCGTCATTTAACTCTTTTCGCTTAAGATAGTGATATTAATATAAACTAAGTTATATATGCTTAGCACTTTTTTTTAAACGAGGAAGAGACATTTGGAACAGTATTCCTCTAGAAATGAAGCAAACACATTCATTAAAAATCCTTTAAATTTTTGTTCAATAAATATTTGTTACAGATACGATCCGGTTAATAACAATTTCTGTCATGAATCTTCGTGTTTTATTAGTTCATTATATAAAAAAATGTATATTGTTCATACTGCTTGATTTTTGTTAAACTTTATTTTGAACTTATTAAAACTGTTAGTTACTAGTATAGTTGACTGAGTGTCTGAGTGCGATTAATTAATAACTTGATATTTTTCTTAATAACTTGATTTTTTAAACCATTGGCGCTAACGCGTTACCGTCAAAAACTGATTTTGACGTTATACGTCAGCATTTGCTTAGTCGTAGTGCTATAAGTCCCAACTAATAAAAAATTACATTGTTGTTGCCGAATCCAAAGTGTATCAGTGTTAAAACAAATGCTTGACGACTTAAATAACGCCAACGTAAGACACAAATAACGAAGTGGCATCCACAAGTCAATTTTCAACAAAGCCTCAGTCCCGTGTACAAGTATAAATTTTAAATAATTTTGTGTTTTATTGTTCCATAAGTTATAACAAAATTATTGCAAGTCAGATTTAAGTTTTTTATACAAAACAACAGTTACACGTGCAAAAGATGCATTTTAGCATGAAGTTTATTTAATAAATAGCAATGCGTCAAATTAATTGTTTTGATAGGACTCATTATTACTAACCATGGTATGACAAATTGTATTCCTTAACATAGATGGTAAAAAGTTACGGGCATTTATAAAGTGCACACTTTCTTTTTAGCGTCAGTATATTTTTATACACGCAATCGTGAAGTATGTTTAATTTAATGAAGCATAACCATAACATGGTAAATATCACAAACTGCTCTTATTCATTATATTGATTCTGATCAATTGATTAATCATGCGCCAGTTCATAAAGTTTCCGAGGTTGACACCATTGTCATACATGTTTCCGCTCTGCAGGGTTTTTAACAATGTAATACTTTGCTATTGCATGATCATTCTCGGAGTTTAAAACACCTGTTTAATTTACGAGGGTAGTCATAAGCGGAAGGTAAATACTATTTTTTACATAGATTTACCGTGGTTTAGTCGACCACATTTGACTAATATCGATTAGAAACTTGATTCTCTGTTGTTTAAGGCAAATGACTAGCCTTTCATCTCCAATGTCACAAGAAGGACACTCTGTCGCGGACCCGTCGTCTGCAGGCAAGCACAACTCCTACACACTGCAAGTCTAGTCGATCAGTAATTGTAACAAGTTATTACATTTTGATTTGTATCCTAGACATATTACCTCGACATATTACTGTTCATAAACAGTTTATGGTTATGCTATGTAAGGATTTTTAGAAGGTTTTCTCATACACATAAGAACATTTATGTAATGCTGCATGTCGTATATATGACTACAATGATACTAGTTTAGAACCAATACGCAATTAATGACAAATTAACGTATTTTAGCGTCAACATTGTTTTGTATCTGTTCAAGAAAAGAGATACCCAATTATTTGTCTACAAGAACAATGTAGTCTCTAACTACAACACAGTATAATATCTAAATCAAAGCTGTATAGTCGCTGTGTTATTTTAAGTGCAGCTAGGACATTCAAATGAATAAAATACCACCAATGTACCTGAGTGTACATAGCCACCTCATACGTCTTGCTTTGCCCAAACATATTTGCCATTATAGACAATATCCCAAACCTGGTCATTTTTTTAATTTTATGTAAGAACAATTCATTTCACTATTGGTGGTTTTCACGAACGTATAGAATAACTTATTTCGTACTTCGCTACTATGAAAATAACACAACCCGGTTAGATTTTTTCTGTTTACTCTAAACGTTACAACAACAACAACAACAACAACAATATAATGACGTTATGAAAGCGTACGTCATCGCGGCGACGTCGTACGACGTCGCGCCAAATACTAATTCACAACATTCTCCCGACCCCGAAATAAATACGTTACTAAATGCATACAGTCTAATATCCACGAAGAATAAGCTTATAATTCTATAGGACAGTATCTAATAGTGCAACACATGCTCAGGTCCGTTCATGTAACGCACACGTTTCTGTTTCTTCTTCTTTGCAGTAGATGCGTCTTCCGGACAGGTTGGCAAGGAATTCGTCGCGCTGCTGTAGTCGTTTGCTCACGGCGTACTGCACCATCGGGCTGACACGTCTTGACACCAAATGACGAAATACTAAGCATTTCTGTTCCGTCAACCGGAAGTTGTAGGCTCTCTGTTAGTTCTTGTGTGATATATGACCGCTGTGATCCTTCGTCAAATAGAATGCCTGCACTAAACTTAGTGTTCCCCGTTCCAACATATGAAATCGCCGTCTTCAGTAGTACGTTAGTCTGAGCACGCGTAGTGGTGGAATGAAGTGACGTGGCTTCCGGTCTTTCTTCTGGGGTTGACGATGAGGAAGGCTGGCTGTAGTTACTCGCACTGCAGATACTCGTGTGATGTTTTCTGTGACACTTTATGCAGCGGGCACGTGACCGGCACTTGGTGCCAAGACAGTTGTAGCACAGCCTTTGATGTTTTACTTTCGACAGCCTCTGTTCAACATTAGATATCTCGGTACTTTCGTTCGGTCCATGGTTTCCATTACAGAATGGACATGAAACTGTCATCTTCGCAGGAGAGGTCTTATTAACAAGGTGACGTACTTCCGATGTTTGTCTTGTCCCTGCTAAGAATGACGCAGTACTTTGATACGTATCTACTTCTGGTCTGCTTGTACTTCCGGCCTCTAAGATGTTAAGTTCCCTGTAGATAGCGCGGCGAAGATCACATAAACTCCAGCTGATAGTTCGCGGGCCAAATTGCGTCTCGTTTCTGGAGGTAGTTAATCGAGAACAACCGGAACTAGTAGGCCACCAAAGGTGTCGGGATGCTGACCGATGGACTCTAAAGTACGGATATGCGTCTCCATCTTGTCATCGAAGTTTCGTATACCCTCTAAGTTGTCACGGGGCGCTGGTAACTGAAGTAACGCCTGCAAAGTAGCGTGTGTTATTTTGTGTTGCTGGCCATATCTCTCTTTCGACAGATCAACGGCTCTTGCGTAGTTTGCGTTCGTCAATGGGAAACCATCAATGGTTTTGGCTTTATTACATTCTAACAGAAATCGTAGGTAGCTGAATTTCTGTACATCTGTTAGGTTTACATTTAAATGCACTGTACTTTTCAAATGAGTCCCAAAATGTCTGCCATAAAAGAATATCACCGTTGAATGTAGGAAGCGTGAGTTTCGGAAGCCTGTGATACTGAGAAGTGTTTGAAGTAAAGGAAGTTGCACTTAACGTCTGGCTGTTGTTCTAGTTGTCATGTGCGCTGCTCTCGTGAATGGGTTCCCTGTAATAAGGACTTGGTGAGGGAACCTCAACCTGGTATATCTGCGTTGTCTTTGTAGATCTTTTCGTTTTCCGACTAAGTTCTGTGCGGAGATCCTGTATCTTTATGTCCATTTCAAGCATTAACGTATCGTTCGAAAGCATTTCTTCTTCAATCGCCTCAGTCTCAAGTTCAATAAAATTTCTGCGTTGAGTGACGAAATCTGTTCGTCGTTCTTCTCCAGGGCTTCGAGAGTGGCGAGGAATTCTGTAAGCGATGATGTATTTTCTAAATTCCAAATATCGCTGAACAACTCTGTCTCTTACTGCCATCTCGAAACGTTTGTAATATTTGCAGAGTCATAGTTTTTGTCATGGCACCAATTTCACGAACGCATAGAATAACTTATTTCGTACATCGCTACTATGAAAATAACACAACCAAGTTAGACCAATATAAACAATATAATGACGTTTTAAAAGCGTACGTCATCGCGGCGACGTCGTACGACGTCGCGCCAAATACTAATTCACAACAGTGGTCATTTATTAGTATTAAACCGCGTTTTCATATATTCACGTTGCAATGGGGTTATGTTAAAACAATACTGATCTTTAATTATAAAGAACGATTCAATATTTGTTCTGTTTGATTAAAAAATTTAAACAGAATTTAAATGGTGCGCCCCTTCATTAAAATTCAGAAAACAAACTACTTCAATTGTTATTTCAGAGACATTGTTTTTGAACTAAGGATGATGCCAATAGAATTAAAATACGGAATACAAATCGCATCTATTTTGCTGATATGCAAAAGTAATAGGGAACTATGTCTGACATATGTCAACAATCAGTAAAACCAACGTAACAAACATGACAGAAAGACAGAACAAAAAGTATTCACTTTGAAACAAACACTACCTTATATTTCTGATTTTACAGAACACTGATTACATTACTGTGCGACGTAAATATTTAACATGCAAAAGTGCATCTCACTAATAATAATCAAGTAACCAAGGAGTTTCCGGAAATGAAGAAAGACACTTTCACACATCGTCATTTTAAAAGGTGTGTTGTTCTTCGTTCAGTCGAGAATGAAATCATTCCGGAAGACGCAAATAAATAAATAGATTGAAGTATGGTTGTATCCTGTATTACATTTGCCGGTGTTGTCGTGCCAGACACGTCTCTGTTAAGCATATATCCAGTACACATATATTCAATGCATTGCAAAGGTACCAAAGCGAGTTAATATTGACAATAATTTACGCGGAATTGATATTTGTATTTGATATCCTTTGATACCTTTGCTATTTACGTACTTGGCTTGAACCATGTGATGCATTTTGAACACATGACTTAAAAATAAGCATTCATAAATCTGCATTTTACATTATGAACAACTTACAGTTAGTGTAAACGTAATACATTAAATTTACTGTCTGCAAGTATTAATCAAATTTCTGTATGTAGAATACTATTTAATTTCACATGTTATAAAATCCTATGTCAAAGTCAAAAGAAATCGCTAACACTATTTTAAAGTATAATATGTGAGAATGTAGGGTTTTGATTTATATGAAGCGTTAATTTTAAATGTATAATCAATTACATTTTTTATTTCTTAAAAAAAGTAAGAACATAATATTATACGTGTTTAATATAAACCTATAAACCGATAAACCTATCACTCAAAAATGCTTCATAAAACATAAAAGAGTGCTTACATCAACATCCAGCGAACGCAGCGGATTAACATGAAAAATACATTTGTTTATTCAACTGAGCCAGATAAGATTATTTTGTTTGGAAGGCCAGATTTTTTCTAGATCAAAACTAAGCTGTATCTATCTATATATAGCTTTACCTGTACTTTATTAATATATGTGTAGTGCTTTTTCCTAAGAGTACATGCTCGTCTAATTGAACTCGTTAATCTGTATTTGTAACTTTCTTAATTATTCACTACGTTTCCCGTACCACTGAAGCATTAATAATGTAATACAACCATAATTGTCTCAATAGCATGGTAGAGGAAGCATGTAAAAGTGATATAGTTTGTTTAGTTAACGGTGATTTCAACATCTTAAACTAATTTGAAAGTATGTTTTGTTTTGGTAAATTCGTTTTTTAAGCCCCGTAGCCAACAAAACCTTATAATATGGGTACATATGTTGGTTTTTGTTCATTTCTATATTATTTTAGAACTGTGAAAGTTCTATTTTGTATTATTTTGGTGTAAGGCCACATGTAGCGAAAACAAATGTACCTGGCTGTTTGTACAAAGAATAAATACAACACACGTGATTGCACTGATTGCCAAGTTGTTTTTCTCACACTAAATATGACATTGTGTTCGCAAAAATACACTTTGGACACACAATTTTACTTGAAATTAAAACATTCTTCACATAACAATGTGACTGTTTGTTTGTTGTTTTATTATTGTAATGGACATTGAGGGATATGCATTTGTATTTTTCTATCAAATATTAGCAAGACCTACCTCATTAAATGTGGTATATATATTATGCTTTCACTTTTTAACCATAGAACATTATTTTTAAATGCAATTATTAATTGTATGCTTAAATTAAATGAAAAAGAAATATGTTTACACATTATCACATCCCTTTAATATGAACATAATGAAACATTTCAATCTTTTTTATAAAGTCAAATAAGCAAAAACTGTGAAGAGCATAGTGGTACATCGTCTCTAAAAATATTTCATTAAAATAAAGTTTTCCAAACTCCTATCTAGCTGCAAATGTGTGAATCCATTACAGTACTATTATCTCAACGCCATTTTATCAACACAAATAAGGTTATATAATTATCAAGGCGGTAAGTTTACTAACCAGCGACGCTGGGTTCACGCGTTCACCCATTACTCCGCTAGTGGCATGAACCAGACTTAGCACGTTGTCTAGTATGTCATCAAAGGGAATGTGTGCCGCCCCTGGTAAGGCCCACGAACCTACGACCCTCTGGTCACGAGTCTGAGGCTCTGCCGACTGCGCTAAACCGGGGCGGTACATGTATGTACCAATTTTTGAAACACGCAACCTGGATGTTCAGAAACGTCAAATTTTGATCGAAAGTTTTTACAAATTTAACAAGCTTTTGACATCAAATGTTTGACTTTGTTTCAGTTTTTCTATTTCCGGACTTTAACGTATGACCATCCTAATGGATTCACATATTTGCAGCTAGGAAGAGATTTTATAAACCTTTTTTTATTTAAATTTATGACATTTTAAGACGATCCACCGCACAACTTTTCTCAGTTTTTGGATTTTTGATTTTATAAACAAGATTGAAAAGTTTCATTTTATTTATATTCAAGGGAGGTAATAAGATGTAAAATTACCTCCCTTTAATTTTATTTAAGCAAATATAGGCAACTTGCATTTTAAAAAGATTTTTCGACGGTTTAAAAGTAAAAGCATAATATATAT
>Ga0224511_10003416_pt1 | contig 11415 bp, 9 predicted proteins | sample SF_May12_sed_USG_2_FD_169988 | JGI IMG/M metagenome (GOLD analysis project Ga0224511, IMG submission 169988) | Sediment microbial communities from San Francisco Bay, California, United States - SF_May12_sed_USGS_8_1 | ecosystem: Environmental > Aquatic > Marine > Sediment | place: USA...
CATGTTAATTTGTTCTAAATGACAATTTTAAAAGGGGTGGGTGGGGTAATTATGTATACACACAAAGACTTAATGGTTTATAGTGTACATCAATAGTAATTCAATGTTTGGCATTCTATGTTTTATGACGACAATTTATGACAAAATGTAATGAAAATAAGAGATAAAAGCACAGTACTTATGTTCAATGTCATTTTTATCGGACACTGCAATGAGATAATCTGCTTACGGACGATTTTAATAACCAGCCAGAAAATATACTTAATAAAATATAAATGGTTGCCATTTTGACATGCTAGAGCAAAAAATGGAATCAGCATGCCTCAAATATGTAAATAGGCATGATGTCCTTCTTTTACAAAAATGCAGTTAGAAGTTTTATTTTTTCAATCATGTAAACCTAGAAAGAGTGATCTTCTTAGTTAGACAAAGTCTCAATCATTATATGTTCTATGTAATAACCTTAATTATGTACATTTACAAAACAAAATAAAACTTTCCCACCATTTATTTTACTAAATTTCGTAAAAAGTACCAAATGCTGGAACCCTGGAACGGATCCCATCGGATAACAGGTTCCGGGTGCCGAGTTTTAGTAGCCTCAGTGCTAGTTTTTATAGGCGAAAAAATAAACTGTAGCGTACGCCTTTGAGTCTTATGGTCACGTACTACCATTGTTTGGCCATTCTTCGTTATAGTAAAATGGCTATGTTTCAAGCTGACACGGCCTTCTTAACACGTTTATAAAAATAGAGGTCGCGTTGGTGATTTTATCATACTTTAAATGAATTAAATCATCGAACAACACTTCAAACACGTACAACACATTTGTGTAGCAGGTTAGTTTTTAAAGGTTTACACAAACTATCCTCAAATTCGGATTTCTCAAACTTCGGATATCTCAAACTATTTTAACGGTCCCTTTAGAATTTGAGATAACGAGAGTTGTATTTTTTGTTATTGTAATTAGATTGTATAACAAACTTATGCATTTTTGACGTCGCCAATCACAAGTCGTAAACCTTAAGGCATTTGCTACTACTTATGTATTCTATGATATATGTAAATTCGGTTATACACAAGTGTATAAGTACATTCTTTATATTTCGTATCCTTACGGTCAATTTACAAGTTAAAGACTTTTGTTTTCCGTTAGGTTAACGCGAGCCGTTGTTGTTTAAGTATATTAAACACGAAAGAATACAACGTGTATTTTAGGGTACTTAAGAAGGAATTAATGGTTTTTGTGCATCATCAAGTAAAGATAATTTGAATATACACGTGCCATTCTTTTTATGTTAATGCACTACGTTGTTATATTAAAAATGCTAACAACATAACTTCCTCACTAAAACATATTTTATTACATAACTTTGTTGATGTTTGGCGCGAGCGATGTGAATTGATTTAATGCAAACAAACAACACTATTGACGTTTGATACTATAACACGTTGAAAAAATATGTAAATTGTTGGAAAATTGAGTTGCATAAAATTGAATTAATAACTGATTTTGTAATAAAGAAATGTGCACGCTAAATATTTTACCCCTTTTTAAGTTTAACGAGCGACCTTCATCAAATTATATATTAGACGAAAGAAACAAACATCCAAAATTTTAAGTCTCACTTGTGAATTTTATATGAAAACCCTTACTAAAGTTGATTTTATTACACGTGCTCTCGTAGACGAGTATGGCATTATACGAAATACAATATCGTATAAGTACATGAATTACAGTATCTGTTATTTTAAACTTATTTATTTAAGGTCGATTGCGAAACAAGTTATCCCAACTTATATCACATGCGACCGCTCATTCCGGATGGTATCCATTTCTTTTCTTTTTTTCAACGAGGTTTGAGAGGAGAGAGAAGCCAGACCTGTCCTTATATGCTGAGCGCGAAGCAAGGAAGCATCTGGTACAATTTTTATAACGTCTTTGGTATAACGCGGTCGGGGATCGAACCCACGACCTCCCGCTAACGGGGCGAAAACTCTAATCACTGAGCCACTGCTGATGTATATCTGTTGTCACACATAAGATGAATTTTGTAATTTATACAACTTGATTAAATAGAAAACATACAACATAATCAAGCACGTAGGATTTTATTGAATTAAAAAAAACAATAAGACATAAGATATACAAAATCAAAAATCACACAAAGAATACATATACAATTATGTAAATAAAATGAGATAGGAAAATAGTGCACAAGATCAGCAGACGAAATGAATAATATAATACAAAAACTTAACAACTTTATAAAAATATTCATTTACATAAAATGTTATGAGCACATTTTATCTGAACTCATTTAAAACATTACACACTATAATTGCACATCATTTTTGTATTGCACAAATAAATACTTTACATAAACAGAGTAAATGACACAAAATACTCTTCCATTAACAATCATATGTATTTGTAGTAAATCATAAAATAAATCAATATCAAATAAAAAATGTTACGTCCTATACACATGTAAATACTTGTATTACAATGTTGATATGTCCGTTTCAATTTTTCATTAATTCCACATTCTATATTTTGAACACAGAGACGACATTTAAGTCTAGGCTGGCACAAAGTATGTTTCATAATAGTATCCAAGTTCGACGCCCTCGGCGTTTGTGACCAGGAACCAGAAGTCATAGAACGTGCCGTACACGCCCGCGTAATAACCAGTGTACTCGACGTAGAACAGAAACGTCAACGTGTAGTCCTCGCGTTTAACCTTAGCCGCATCTTCTTCTAGAAGAAAATGACAAATACAATGGTGTACATATATAATGTATATGTAAACTTGTTGTTTTTACAACATACATGTAAGCAGTGATAATTTTTCGTTTCAAAACAATGGGATAAAAAGTGCACATGTTGGAAAACAATGTTGTTTTTTGTTGGGAAAACAATGGGTTTATTTTTTAAAAAGCACATATTTTGAAACTGTGCGTTTTCCCCAGAAATGTGCGTGAAAAACGCAAAACGCAAATCACTGCATGTAAGTGTACTCTATTTCATATTTATTTTAAATGTCTGAAACATGTGTAGTGCAATAAGGTGTGTCATAACGGTCTGCACATTTTTTGTAAAGAAAAGTACTGATGTTATATCAATAACTTATACGAATTGAGTTACTGTAATTACCCTATGTTTTCGGACGCTAAAATATAATTATTTCGGTGAAAAATAGGGGTGTCCGAAAACAAAGGGTGTCCAAAAAACATGTTTTTTGTGCATCTAAAAAATAATTATTACGATGAAAAATAAGGGGTGTCCGAAAACAAAGGGTGTCCGAAAACATAGGAAAATTAGGTAGTTGTGCTTACTTTGCATCCAGTATATGTCTGTGTCGTGACACATTTCCTGGACCTCCGGCAGGGACGCCATGCTGGCTGGTACCTTGTTGGTGGTGAAACGCCAGTGCTCCTGAACGGTCGCATCGTCTGTAGGTGTCATCATCTGGGAAAACACCAACAACATCATTGATATGTTTTGGGACTTTTTTACGCATCGGTAAGAATCAGCCTCGGATACCCACTCGCTACATCGACCCCTGGGACAATTAGTTGAATTTTCTTCGATTTACCGCTGAACGAATACTATCATTTCATTGGTTTCATTCTCATTTTCGGATGAGCAAGATGACCAATGAAAACGATCCTTACAAGAGAGCGGTTATCTGATCGGACCGCACACTATAACGCTTCGTATCGATTTTCAGCAGCAGATTGAAAGCTTTTCTAGCTAAGTGTCCCAGGGGTCGATGTAGCGAGCGGAATCACCCCTGGGTAGATCTATCCGAAGATGGGTAAGCATATTAGAATAATCAAACCATGTCTGGCCGTATGTTGTAATGATTCGCGCACAGAGGATCAACGCGTAACTCTATCAACTTTAAAATATAAATTGAAGAAATGTTTAAAGAAAAAATGCTGTAAAACATTATTATTCTGGTAGTCAGTGAGGACTTTTATAAATTGAGACATTTCTTTGTGCGTACTTATAACAAATTCAACTTAACCCGAAAGTATCGCGTTTGCCAATATGTACTTAATATGTTCTCCTACGCTTCTTATAAAACCTACGCCATTTTTAATTGCAATTATTTCATTACCCAATGTATGAACGAAGGTTTGCCATATTTACATTCTCTTCTAATATTACAACGTGTTTATAAACACGACTTGTACGGAGGCAAAGTTCGCAACGTTCGCAATCAGCAAAAAATATTGTAAATCTACAAAACATAATGATTGTAAATGTCACTAGTCTAAACCACATTTATTCAACGTGATTTATGGTTAAGGTCAATGTAATAAGCACCTGAGTAGTGTCGGTAAACTCGGAGTCTGGCTGCGGACCGGTAGATTCCTCGGTGTAAGTTGCATAGCATGGTCCGCGTTTTTTCGTTAATGTGTCAGTGTACCTGGTAAAGGTTAGGCCCTGAAAGTGACAAATAACGGAGATGAAAATACAAATTACACATTTTCAGATTCACCTAAAGCAGGAAATTCATATTTGAAATGTTTCTGATGTAAAGTATGTGTGTATATGTACATACAATTACTGTCAGAAATCTTTTAAGATTGTAAAAATAATAAAATACTTGCAGCACGTTATTTCATACTGCTTGGTTCATGTAAATGCGACAAAAAAAACTAAATTCTAGTGCATGCCTTTGATGTAAGATAAATCATAATTACATGTTTGTAATCGTACACAACTTCCATGCTGTTTGGGACGTCAATGTCAACAGCGTCATCTGTTTTCGTGATTTTCTCCTCCACCACTTTTCCTTCGTCGTCTTTAAAGACTCGCCACGCCGCCTAGATGTGATTGAACGAAAATCGTTAGTTATCATTTTTAAAATAGTCGATACATTTATGTGTGAACGTAATTCGCTTTAAAACAAGTTCAAAATATTATATTTTGATTCAAACGTCATCCATGTAATATATTTAGTGTATGCATTTAGATTGATCTGATAGTGATATATTTTCAAATTCACTTTCACTTATACGAAGAACAATATTTTCAATCGTCATTTTAATTCATACTGCTTGATTCTAAGAGACTGGTTCGGGGGTTTTGAAAGCTTACTTCGTGTGCCTTTGTCGTCGATGTAGCTCCGAGGTAGAACATGAGACAAACCAGGCCAGCCACTGTCACCAGGCAAACCGCCACAACGGCCATCTTCTTGTACCTTGCTGGCCGTGCAGTGGCTGTTTTTTGACTCTGAAATTAAATGGCGATCGAGTTTTGTTACGGCTATTTATGTCTCTACCAAGTTATATTTTTAAAGTACAATATATGCATTAATTACGTAAACGTAAAATTAAGTCTGAATTTAATCTTTAAACATACCTGGAGACTTTCTGGCACTTTCAAGCCGTCCATGTTAAAAGACAGTTTCATCTTTATTCTTCAACTTGATTTCTTCTCGATGCAAACGTTTTCTCTCTATGCAAGTTTTTTTCTCTATATAAGTTTTTCTCTATGCAAGCTTTTTCTCTTTTGCAATGCTGCACTCGCTTGGTAGATACAACTTCTTGTCTTGAAGCTTCGTTGCTTACGTCTGTATGGTTGAGTTTCCATCGTACATCCTCCAGTATATATACTGTTAGCAGTTGCACCCATTTCAATCCTTTACACAAAAAACAACAATCCAGCACGCACGAAAGACTAGTATTTTAAAATAAATTCCGGAAATCCAACTTTAAAAAAAAATAAGTTGTTTTTGTTGACATCACTGCGATCCATAACGTCCCATTTACAAAGCAGAACATTTCACCTGTCACATACTCCCATAACGTAAGATTCAAGTTTATTGAAATATGATACCCGTGAATGGGTATTATTGGGGTACTCTACCCAATCGACAAGGTGAAGGTATTCAACCAACTTTAAACCTTCTACATGACTGTTGTACATAAAATGGGCAATAAACTGATTTACAAGCAGTTATTGAATTTGCTTAAGTAGAGCTTATTCAAATATGAGAACTTGTCATTGCAATAAAACATGCATTTTATTCTTCATACTAGTATATGTAATCTTAAAGGGATATACGTTTAAAGATGATCTTATATTTTAATAACTAAAGCTAGTTGTGAAAGCGTAAACGTATACCCATGTAAATCGGTCAAGCGACAAACCTAAACATTGAAGTTCATTCACCCAAACTTGAAACCATTTTAGTGGTAGTTTCCCGGGTCTAATTTTAGAATGTCAATAGGTTATTGAGAGGTAAGATTTTATGTAAAAGGCACGTTCGTTCAGGGAAATAGGTGGAACTGTTCCAGAATGAAAAGGATAAACATTGCTTTAACCGACTTTTTGGTTGATTGCATGATTTCATTGGTCGCTACGTATGGCTCATATTCGTATATAAGACCAGCAGGTTTGAATGAAAAATCAAATCAACACGAAAGCAAGAAGACAATATTAGAAAACAAGAAGGTGAAAAGGAAAAGAAGTTTGCACTGAGGTAAAGAAAAAAAAGAATACTGCTAGAGAGGAATCTATTGGGCATGACAAAGAATTTAGAGGTAAGAAATTTTGGAAACAATATTTCATTTGTTGTAATAATTATTGTTGTTTCTGGTTTTAATGTATTATATTGTTTGGCAAATTCGAGGGTATGTTTTTTTCTGCCACTTTTATTTTATCAACGCTTTATAATTGTTCCTTAGCATCGTGGATTGTTGTGTTTGCTTGTTAGTATATTTTTTATTTTTTTATATTTTTATATATTTTTTTAAACAGAGCCAAACGGAAGTTGAACAGCAGACACCGGTGTGGAAGTACGCCGTTGTCGGTGTTGTTGGCTTGGTGGCGGTTGCAGGTCTTCTGGGCCTATCCTTCTACCTAGGCAGCACTCTTGTCAAGGACGCGCATGAGGTTCGTTTGTGAAGATACATTTGTTTAATTAAATCAATATTAAATCAGTAAACATCAATTTTAATTATATTTTATAAAGCGCTGCTCGCATGAAGTTCGTTTGTGAAGATACATTTGTTTCATTCAATCATTATTAATTAAAATCAGTAAACATAAATTTTAATGATATTTTATAAAGCGCTGACGGCTATATATCTTTATGCTTTAAATGTAGTGAAAATCAAGTGTTTGGATTGACAACTCCATTAAAGAGACTCCACTGAGATATGGTAGTGTTTAACACACTTAAAATACAATGCGAAAACCTATATTTTCTTGTTACCAACTTGTTAAGTGTATTAAAACTTATTTTGTGGTACCTTAATATGTTCTCTATCAATTTGGCAACTCGGTTTAAAATTGAAATGTATTTGTTGCACAGGGAAAAGCTTAACTAACGCTTTTCTGAGATCAACACACATAATACAAGTTTTAAATAAATTGCCAACTGATAAAAACATATTAAGGTACCACAAGATAGACTGAGATGCTCTACACACGTCGACAACAAGAACAAAACAGGTTTTCGAAAAATTTCTTTATAAGTGTGTTACACAACCAGACCTAAGTTGAGTCCCTTTAATAATGCTAAAAATTGTTTTAATCAAATAAATTGTCTATTGCTCTACATTTAGATAACGTAAAATATTTTTCATTAAAATATGTTTTCTATATCAGCTTACTTTTAATTCAGTCGTCATGGCGAGTATACAAGGATATGCAGGGCAGAGTGATGGAAGAGAAAATCACGAAAACAGATGACGCCGTTGATGTCAACATGCCAAACAGCATGGAAATTGTCTACGACTACACACACGTAAGTTTACATCATATTCCATCAAATATGTTCATAGCTCGTTTCAAGAAATCAATGTTTATCATTTTTAAGTTCAAGTCGTTAACATATTAATTTGCAGGTATTTGAATATATACACTTATGTTATACTTGTAACTGATTTTGTTTATTGTTGGCATATTTATTGCGATAACAGACTTCTATGTTTAAATATGACAAACCAAACATATTGTTTTAAGTCCCAATTTGTTTTAATTTGAAGAATATTAAAAACGAGTAGTTTATTTTAAAGTACACATTATACTATATTTCTTGATTTTATAGGGGATGACGTTCAGGCGATACACTGACGCTGCTACCAAGAAGCGAAGCCCGTGCTACGCAACCTACTTGGAGGATGACACAAGTCCAACTCCCGACTCGCAGTTTACCGACAGTTCAGAGGTCAGTGAATAAAAACAGTTGCCAGAGCTATGATGTATATCTGTAGTCGTAACTAGAATTAATGTTAGTTACATAACATAAAAGCAAACAAGCGATTGTTTTGTTCTAAAACCGAAACCCTTCGTATTATATCCCTTATTAAAATCAAACGAAGAATTATACAGCAATAAACCATGCTTATCAGAGTCAATGGTTTTGCAGATGGTGACACCGACTGAAGACCCAACCGTGGAGGAGCACTGGCAGTTCACCAACTCCAAGGTGCCGACATACATGTCATCTCTGCCGGAAGTACAGGCCATGTGTGAAGACACCGAAATATACTGGATGCAAAGTAAGAGATATTCAGTATACTTATTTCGTTTCTTTCACATCGTTTTTAAAATTACCTTGACCATTCATTGCTCATACAGAAAACAAACGAGTTCGTATCAGTTAAAATATTGAAATTAATAACAGTATGTTTGAACTGCCATACTTTAAGATTTAATATAATTACGTAAATTATTTTCCTACCTTCTAGAGACAGAAGCATCGCAGGTTAAACGAGAGGACTACACACTGGAGTATGCGGGCTACTTGTCCTGGACTGGATATTATAATGGCGTGTACGGAACATTCTTCGAGCTGTATTATCTGATGTACGACGCTGAAGGCACTAGAGTTGGAACCTACACTGAACTGTACTTCAAGGCAGGCTAAAATGTCGCCTATTTGTTCAAAATGAAGTACAGTATAGCTAAGAGATTTAACAATGACAATTTATTGTACGTTTGATGGTATTGTACCTTTTTTGACATCAAATACGTTTTAGTATTATACAATGTTTTCAATTACACAACGCAAGTGTGTTAAGCTGATTCGACCTTTTTCGTGAATCATACAAATGGTTGCAATATATTGTTCTGTTGTGTAGTGTTTGTTTACTTAATGTTACTTTTTGCCTCAGGTGGCTTACACATGTGCAATTATTTTATTTTTGTATTTGTTTGTCATGCACAGTACTACTTGTTTACATTAAATATTTTTTGGTATTTAACAATATTGCCTATTACATGTCTTTAAGCGTGTTTGCTTGAGATGGGACACCTCATTCCTTGACTGATGACTTATTAACGTGATAGTTAAGTGCAATACTGTGTTAATTGTATTACATTATAAATTGTGTTCAGATTCCATTTCTTTATGCTAAAGGTAGCTACGTGCAATCATTTTATGAATTATTTGTTTTTGTTTGTCATGCATTATTTCTGAAGTAAAACATATGTCCATACATTGATTTGTTCCTTAATTAATTAAAATTTTTTTATCAAAATGATTTGATTTGTGTTTTTAATGTTCATGTTTACCTGAAAAATGTAATTTATGGATCGACATAAACTATGTTAAGGAGGGGATGTGCTAACGTTTTCAGATGTATAATGAATAGAAGTCAGAATAGAATTAATTGAGTTGTATGTATAATTATATAGCCCTAGCTTTATGCGAGTTTAACATGACAAAACCTAAACGTTTTCAATGGAAAATGGAAGGATATGATTTATGATACTTGTAAACATACGACAAACAGGAGGCGAAACATAAAAAAGTGTCGTACTTTCGTGTGGCGGGGCGAAAGGTCGCCATGCGAAAACACGGAAAAGTGACCATTTGTCGGGTTTTCGCTTGGTGCCTTTTCGCCTTTTCGCCCCGAAAACACGATAATACGACATGGCACAAATCAGCCACCATAGTTATTAGAGTTCTCGGTTAAAAACCAAAAGTTGGTCATTGTTTTCTTTGATTTAGACCATTTGCTTTGTTTGATTCGATTGGGCTAAATAACGTGTCATGCACGCACTCAATCGGGACCCCTCGGCGATTTCTTCGAAAGTTACGGAAATGGCCGAGTTGTTACGATTGGCACGTACTATCTACTACACTTTAATATAAACATAAAATCTTACTAATGACACATCCATTGGCGGTATTTACCATAAACGAAAACGTATCAGGCTGTTTTTGAAAATGTATGAAAATAGTACCCAAAACTGTATAATGTTACGTTATTTAACAGTACAGTTACAATTGGGCGTTATTCGGTGTTTTTGTGCATTAATTTCTGCATTGATCTATGAATATTGGATCAATCGGAACTACTCTGCCAATTCCGCCTATGTAGCCCACTGTCCGATGTGTTCAGATTGAATATTGGATTAGTATTTTTTAACGTCAACGTTTGCACGAAATCAAAGTAATTTTAGGTTGAAATCAGAGTAATATTTATTAACATCGAAAACTGATACGGTGAATCTAATTTAACAAGAGCCACGTTTATCCATTAAATTGTATTATATACATTCACGAACAGGGCTATTCTAAACAATTTTAAAAGCGAATAATTATTTTCACAACGCTTTCGTGAAATTAAGCATTTTAAATTACTCTAATCTGAAACTGTATACCCTGTTTATGTTGCAATCACCCTTATTAAGTCATTAAGTTGTGATACCTTTTTCTGTTGATATGACAGGTTTTATTATCGAAATACATTTATATATTGATTTTAAACGGAATTTGGAAATTGTTTTACAATATACGCATTTTCAATTACAAAGACGAAAACTTTTGCAATGGAGTGTCTTGCATGTTCTGTTCCCTGAATTCCGGAGTTTATCACATTAATCGAGAGAGATATTTGGAGCTAGCGACTATTTTTTTCATTTTCATGAACATCAAAGGCATTCTAAAATTAATTAGATTCGCATATATAGTTACAGTTGTAAGTTTAAGACTTTAAAAGCAAACAATGTTTTATGTGTAAAGATTTAAGAAGATGTGACTTTTATTTAAACATCATTATGTTTGTATGAACAACAAAGACTATGTCGAAGCCTAACGCTCCAAGACAAGATTATAAGGACCCGTTAAAGCAGCACACTTATGTGGACCCGCTACGCAGACCACTACAGAATGTCATGCGGACGCAACCAACGAACACGACGATGGCTGTGAGTATACTCATCGAGTCACAGACAACGATTAATGTCGTTGTCGTCAAACATCATCATCATTAACATGATCATTATCATCATCATCATCACCATCAACATGATCATTATCATCGTCATCGTCATCATCGTCGTCGTCATCATCATCATCATCATCATCATCATCATCATCATCATCATCATCATCATCATCATCATCATCATCATCATGATCATCATCATCATCATTATCA
>Ga0224511_10003417_pt1 | contig 11415 bp, 7 predicted proteins | sample SF_May12_sed_USG_2_FD_169988 | JGI IMG/M metagenome (GOLD analysis project Ga0224511, IMG submission 169988) | Sediment microbial communities from San Francisco Bay, California, United States - SF_May12_sed_USGS_8_1 | ecosystem: Environmental > Aquatic > Marine > Sediment | place: USA...
TACTGTATATATTTGTGTATAAAAAGGGAAACTAGAACATTTACATTGCACCTGATGTTAAAAAGCATCTTTGCAATAACAGTTTTCCTGAAATATTTTAAATGTTAAAAATTTTGGCTTAGCGGATCGGTATGTGTCAACATTTTTTTGTTATTTTCAGTTGGTTGGACACAATGGTCTGCCTGGGACAGCTGCTCTTTGACCTGCGGTACAGGCGTCCAACGGCGATCACGGACTTGCCAGAACACACTGGCGTCTGCCGTGAACAACAGCTGTACCGGGGACAGCAACGACTTCAGAACTTGCTCAAATAACACCTGTAAGACATCAGCTTAAATCACGGTTTAACTTATACCATGTGTGTAACTTAACAATGGCGTTGCTTACAACAGGTAATGAGACGAATAAAACAAGGATAAGGATGTACGAGCTTTAAGTCCCAAGAGCGCGGTTTGGGCATAAAATTGAAATAAATCTTAAGTATCTCAAAACATCTTCAAAACTGCGTGATAGGGCAAAAACGTTAGGTACCGTATGCTTGTTTTTAGGTTAATGGTGCAAAAAATTGGACATTTTCCAATACACCATACAATATGTGGGGAAGTATTTGTCCATGGGACAAGAAAAATTATTTACCTCAGTGTTCATGCATTTTGCATAAGTTTTAGTATGTTGTCATAATAGTTTTAAGGGTTAGATATTCAACGTTACATTTCTTCACTGAGATTCTTGCTTTAATTATATTTTTAGATAAGTACTTTTCAACTCTGTGCTCTAGTCTCTTTAACACGCCTGCCGATTAATCGACTAACGGGTAACAGTCTTTCGGATAGGTTAACCGAAATGAAACTAATAAGTTGTACAGATCTTAATCAACTTAAAAAACATTGCTTCCAAACAGTATTTAATATTATTTACGCAAACTGCACAGTTTTGAACATATCTAACATTGATTGAATTTGAAATTAAAATTCTGTCATTTTGGGGTCACGTAGATTTATCATTTATAATAATGTTAGCACCGGTTCGCGCATTCAGTTAGCAACGAGTCTAAAAACTCTAGATTCAAATTGAAAAGTAATACAATTTAAACAAATAGTTGATAATTCTTAGTTCATTGGAACAAGTAACTTTAGACTACCGAGGTGAAAGGTCGCACTAAGAATGACTTGTACTGGAATTAAAAAACAGTATGACCTGGTATTTGTGAATTAGGTGCAGGTTTTGCTAATATAAAATTGATGGTCTACATTGTAAATGCTTATACATTTTAAGATATAACTTAAGTTAATTTGTGAAATATAAATCACTAATCAATATTGTAATTACTATGCAATGTCTTATAAAATATAACGCGACTCTGTTAACGTATAAAGAGAACGGAATAAATTAAATGTCACTATGTACGATGTAAAAAAACTATTGAAAGACATGTACATTTACATAAGGCACTGAACTTCAAGATTTGCTATATCAGTGGTTAAATGTGTTGTAACGTCTCTTTTCTAATTACACAGTTTGCATGTTCACACAGTGAATAAAAATATGAATATTGTTTTCATTTGAGTTAGGCCATGATAGATAACTTATGTATTTGTCCGAAATGTAAACGGAGCTACACTTCACATTGCAGGTAACTCAGTTTTCCTTGCCTGGAACGTTGAAGCAATCAACGCGACCAACATCAGATTCCCGTTTGTGCACTACAACGTAGGCAACGACTACGATCCCACGACTGGCGTCTACACTTGCTGTATTCCCGGGACATACTGGTTCTCCGCGTCCTTAGGGAAAGGTCCTGATTATAATGAATACATTGACTGTCTTATACTTGTAAACGGTTACCCAAAAATTCGGTTTCTCTTCATCCATGTCAATGACAATAACAAATCATACTACACTGCGTCTGGGTCTGGTGGATTTCATCTCTACAAAGGTGATCGGGTATGGATTGGAGCATGCGGCTATCCGGAAAATATTCAACGCGCCTCCAATACACACTTTAGTGGTGTATTAATCAGACCTGATGCATGAAATACATTATGAATACATCTATTTTATACAGTTTACCTGCAGAAATATGTTATACTTAGAATTAAATTCCACGTATACACACTTAGACATTTTTAAGACAAGGTGAATCTTCTAGTTATAATTTTTTATTCAGAAATCAATCAAATGCAATGATTTTGATACTTTTTTGGTCTGTAATTTTACTGATATATATACAGCCGTTAGGCGAAACTAGTCTGTGTTTTGCCGAAAATTAAATTGTGAAAGGCACCTTGAATTAGTTTTTTCTTTTTAATTTACGTTTTTCTTGTGCCGGAACGTCACCACTTGTATATATTCATTGTATTTTCGTCGTGGAAAAAATATATATAATATATATATATATACCGTCGGAGGGAGTTTGACTGCGACATACATGATGTAACACGACTTCTTCAACAGAACATATATAAAGTGTGTATTTTTCTGTGCATATGGTATACTATGTCACCATGTAAACTTCTGACAGTTCCTAGAATATGTACATAATTATAGGCGAACTAGCTTGTACCTTTATTGGCATGTTTGTCGTTTTGTACGTTAAAAGGTAGTAAAGCTGTCTATACCATCTGACGACATCTGACAACCAAGTTATAAACAAAAATAGCTGTTTTTTGTGCATAAAGCTTTTAAAATAAGAGATCAGTTTGCTACTATTATAATTAATATCCTTTTATTTGCTGAACATTATCATATAGTCATTTAGAGTTTTTAGTAAATAAATTGCTCAGATTAACATTTAACAAGCTACTTGTGTGCCTAAATAATACATGCTGATGATATATTTGAACTGAAGTGGACCTAGAGGATTTAATCATTTAATAGGGTAGAAAATAATATCTTTCTTCATACATATAACAACCTAAATCAGTAGTCTGTATTAACATGAAAGAGTGCCACATATTCTGTATCTATTAAAAAATTACCAGACTCATAATTTATAATTGAACTTTTTTCAGCTATCAATTTTATGTGTTTTTATTTTGGAGAAACTTTCTTCAGTTTTATATATTAATTGATGATAACATTTATAAAATGTTGATACAAACCATATATATTATTTTGCATAGATCTACATGTACAACTATTATTATAAATGATCAAATATTGATATGTTTATGGGTAATGATGAAAAGACTTATAAAATTAATGTTGATATCAACCAAATACTTTCTATTATAGATCTATGATGTATTTTATAAATGATCAAATACTGATATTTATATACATTGTAGGTCAAGGGAATAAGACTTATAAAAAATTGAAGTCAACAATATATCTTCTGGTATAGACCTATTACGTAATTTATAAATGACAAAAAATGATATTTATATAGGTCAGGGTATAAAGACTTATATAATGTTGATGTCAACAATAGATCCTCTTGTACATTTTGTATAGACCTATTACAAATCTATACATTGTTATGTATATAGGTCATGATGATAAGTGTGCTGATATAAACCGTATATTTTCGTGTATAGAGAATCTAGTATTGTATTTTATAAATAATCAAATATTGATATTTATATTGGTCACTTTTAAGAAAGAGACATACATGTATAATTTACCTGAGATGATAATTTAACGATGGTGATGATGATGATGATGATGATGATGATGATGATGATGATGATGATGATGATGATGATGATGATGATAATGATGATAATGATGATGATGATGATACATAAATAATAGTGACATAAGCATGTTTTTTATTATTATGATTCATGCTTTGCATATTAAAAAATGTAAATTTTAAATATATATTTATTAAAGAAATTATCTACAGTGCTATGTTAAAAAAATCTATAAAATTGAAACCTTTTAAAGGTATTCTAACTAGATATAAATGTAACAAATTTTATTAGTATTTAGTTGTATTTTCTAGACAAACTTGTATTAATTGACATTAAAGCTTAACGATTTATTAGATTCTAAATTGTTACATGCAATTGTCCTTTTTTCTGTAAAACTGAACAATTTCCCGCTGTCCTCCACTTATTTCATGTTCTACTCTTTATTTGTATAGTATAATCTTTAAGTTTATTGACTGGAAATACTTACTACTGACTGCAACTATCTGTTTCATTTATGTTATATGTACTGTTGGATTTATATGATGTATTCGAAATAAACCATTTTTATCATATGTTTTGTTCTTATTAAATTATTGATTTCTTGTACTTATTGTCCACCCAAGGTACATGTAATCGTGTATGATTAGGGCGTTGTCAGCATCAGAACATTATAGTTATCTGGTCCAACACATATTTCAGTGGTGTTTTTATCAGTCTTGATGTATACAATGTATAATGAATAAAATCAAATGAAATAAAATAAAACTGACCGTTTAAAAATCATGTTGATTTTTATACATGTAGTTAAAAGTATAACTATAATTTAGCACGGCTGCGATTTTAACTACATTTTACATGTATGTGTCTGTAGAAAGTGTGCCATTATTATTTACGAACACATTATACATGATTGTTTTAACAATTTGATCAATGCATGTTGAACTTGAAATTTTATTTGTGAAATTAAAAAGGAAAACTGTTTGGCGAAAACGTGTTATTTATCAGTAGGCTAAAGATGCAAGGTCTTCATCTTGATACACTTATAATCGGCCAAAGTATACGAACTGAATTAACATTACAAAAGGAATTACATAATGTCTTGACAAAAAGTGTGTTTTGAACTAAAAAGTAAAAAATACAACAGCAAAACAGAAAAATAATTATTAAAATCCATATCAGAGCCCGCAACCCAGTCTAATGCGTTTCCTCTGTACAAAGGTGACTGTCGTGAAAACCTCCGGAATCACGATGCGAAAAATATGTATTAATCCGTATCATAACTGTAACTTATACGATGTAGTGGAAATCGTTTAAGGTCTACGAATAAGTACGGTTACTGATAATATGTGAGCTCATATATCAATTCAAATAAAACGCCGTCAAGGGGTTGTATGGTGGTGTATTTCCGTTCATCAATTTAATATGTAATGTCATTCTTGTAAGGGTCGTCTTTTTTAAATATATCCAAAATAATTATATGACTTTAAAATAACATTTTATGTAATGAACACAATCACGATGGGTTCTGGTTTAGGTGATTGATCAACTAGAAGTATAAAAGTCATATACTTAGTAAGACTTAACAAACAACCTTTTTTCATAGCGAATGTTGGCTTGTTTGTAAAACGATTCCTATATGTATGACAGTGAGACGCACAATTAGGAAGAGGACATAGTTTTGCATGAGACTGACAAATATATACTACAATTAGGAAATACACGTTTTGAAATGTCATCAACGATTATCCATTTAAAAATTAGAAATGACATATTTGTTTATGGAAGGTTTATGTCATTTGGTCTGGTATATTGGTTCCACGTACGAATACTAGGCATGTGAATGCCTATATCGCTATCACTGGATAAATACATGGATTTGAATAACACAAACGTCATCAATCACACACTTATCGCTGCCAAATGTATTGACAGCAAATCGTCCCGGGTTTCCTTTTTACAGTAAACATATTAATCTTGATATATTACTTCAATTTCTTTTCATTTTTAATTTAAAGTGATTAATAAGGGCCGGTGTTTTCTGTTTAAGAGTAAGGCAAACACAGACTGTGATAGTTGTCGCGTTTATTTTACCAACGAAGTAGTTGGAAACTAATTTATCGTTTTTTATCTTCGTGTGTGATATTACTTGATTGCTATTTTGTGCTTAAAATGTTTGATTAAAGATTACTGCTATCAAAAAGGAAGTCAACGCTTCCAGTTCAATTCAGTTTACCGATCTATATAACTTCAACAAATGTGTCTTCTGTCATTTCACATATGTGTTAGTTAACGTGCTATACCTTGCTCGTCTAAGAATGTATAGTCTGAGCGCGTCGTGCGTTTTACTGTTTGTGATGGGAATAGGGGCGTCAGGTAAAATATGTTTTCATTTGTGTCATAATGAATTCGTTTGTGTTCTTGTACATTATTTGTAATTTATTTATCATCATGAAAACTTTTAGACGACGATACCTTATAAACATCTCAACTTTGACATATACATGTAGTTATCGTTAACTATATGTACAATGTATGTTGCGTGTGAAGGTAATTTTAACCATGATTGCAACACTGAATTTATTATGGTATTTTTTACCTTAGTCGGTTACGCACCTGACTCGTTATTCGAAGGTCCGGATTTCGAGTCCCACCGGAAAAGGCACAACTCTGTCCGTTATGATTGATACTTGATAAAACACAGAGTGTGGTTCGGTTGTCTCTAAAGCCTCGTTCACACTGTCCCAGTGTAAGCCCTGGTGCGTCCCGGCAGTTTGTAGCCGGTGGATCGGGTCAAACTGGGACGAAACGTGAAGGAATTCGAGTGCGTTCATACATTCCCGGCAGTGCTACGGACCAGAACAGGTTTGGGGCAAAAAGTGATCCACGCCCCTCCAAGGTCTGTCCCGGTTATGCTACGGTTTGCGACGGTACATTCCCGGTGTAGCCCCGGGGGCGCCACGGTGTGTCGCGGTGGTCTTACAGAGGAGATACTGTTCATGCCGGAAGAGCTACGGAGATGAAATAAGCCGGCGTTGTTTTGCAGCCCGGTGCGTCCCGGTGAGTCCCGGTGGTTTCAATTTTTGAAACCACCGGGGACACTTTCCGGTGAACGCCGGTTCAACACGGTGTATCCCGATCCAATATGGTGCTTGCCGTTGTCGCTACGGTGTGGTCCCAGTGACCACACCGTAGCGACACCGGGACTGAAAACCGGGACAGTGTGAACGAAGCTCAACAGCTGGATCATTTCAGTGAAAGGACAGTGGTTCGCAGAGCGCTGGGGTCAATTGTGGTGAATTCAGGAAGGCTGGTTGTTGGAATATGCACCGTATTATGATAGAAACAATGTTAGAAGAAACCGGCATTAAGACAAGCTTTCTACTATTGAGAATAATTATGAAACCAAGGTCACATATAGGCACGACTGCACTACACTACTTATATTGGTTCTTGAAAATAAGTTCTTAATGTTTGGCATTGATTATTGAATTATGATAATTGTGCAAAAAACGATAGTAAATATGTGTGTAAACTGTTTAAGAACTTTAAAATTTTGCCGATTTGGCCACCCTAGTTCAAGGGCAGTTGTTACATACACCACATATTGGCGATATTATATTACATTATTCTTCAAAATAAGTTACTGAGAAAGGTGTACCTGTAAGATTTAATAGCCAAAATGTATCTAAGATATTTGCTTCACTTATATTGAATTTGTCAAACAATATTTATCTTTATATGCAATTTATAAGACAATGTGTTTGTCTATTTCAGGGTTTCTTCTGTCACCAAACACCACAATAGGTAATCGTTGATACCTTTGGTCCTCACATCTCGTTGACAAAAAAGGAATCACCCTGTTGTTAATGAATGTTTTATGCAATACCGGTACTTGTAATTGTTGTAATTTTTCCTTACGCTTGATATTTAAATGCATGTTTCTTTTATAGCCCCGTGCGTTGACCTAGATTCTGCGTGTTCCCACTTCAATATATGTGTCCTGGACCCTGACACAGCCAAACGGGTTTGCAGGAAATACTGCAATCTCTGTGACATTGGTAGGTTACGTTTTGATGAACGGTTCATATCTTATTTGTAGACTTGAAATAATACAAGCCATTTTTCTTCTTTTTTGCACTTTGTTTGTGTTTTCTTTTCTTAAAAATGAACTGGAATGAAAGGGTAACATAACGTTTATACATGCGTTTTGGCATGTACAGGGATGGGATAAAACATTTATACATCAATAGATAATGCTTTGAAATATTTTGTTATTACTTCCTGCCAGTTGACGGAGCATGGTCTGTCTGGGGAACTTGGGGATCGTGTTCCGTCACGTGCGACAACGGCACACGCATCCGGTCCAGAACATGTGACAATCCCCGACCCGCACACGGCGGGGATGATTGCCAGGGGCCATCTCAAGATACGTCAGAATGCTTGATGAATAAGTGCCCAGGTAATCCGATGCTTAATTTAAAGGGTGTCAGTATGAAGTAGTAAACGCATTCTCGTTTAGACGATCCGATAGCCTCATGTTGACAAATCAAGATACATATTGCCTTCTTTTCCCAACCCCCGTAAAGTAGTACTTTGCCATTGGATTAATAATTATTGTATAATTTTGTTGCTGTGGTAGTGTTATGAATGTATAAATAAATCTAATAATATCTGTACATTTTATAAGTACACGGCGGTTGGAGTGGGTGGAATGAATGGGGCACTTGCAGCTCCTCGTGTGGAATCGGACTCCGTCGGCGTGACCGTGCGTGTGACAGCCCGTGGCCATCACCAGATGGCAACCACTGCTTTGGGGACAGTGTTGACCAGGACATCTGCATGGATTTTCAGTGTCCAGGTTATGCAACAGCTTTAATTTTACCTGAGTACTTTCTCTTTTACTTATGATCCTATATAAGGTTTTACTTACATATATTTAAATGATTACAATGATAATCGAAACAATGGTGATAAAAGGTTTATAATCATGTACAGTCGGATGGACCCTGTGGTCAGACTGGGGCGCATGTTCGTCCACTTGTGGAGCGGGGATCCAACACAGAACACGATCCTGTCAAAATGCACAAGCGTCCTCCTTGAACAACAGCTGTGCTGGGGAGAGTTCTGAGTATCGGACCTGCGTTCAAGTACAGTGCAGCAGTACGTACCACTACACTTTCATAGACTGAACTTAACCACTTTATTACATCAAAGACTGACATATCTGTAATAAAAGATGTTTTGTATTGTTTGTGAATAGTGTGTAAAAGGTTATGTTGTTTAATTTTGTAAGTCAGCCTATGCGATTGGGGCGTCAGTGCTGTGGCATATTTCATTACCACTAAAGAACATCTTCAATAAAAACCGAGATTGCTATTGTCCAATGAAAGCTATGCCTCCTTAGGGCTTTCCCTCAGTGAACTCGACAGTTCCGGGTCAGTAAAGAAATTATCGAAGCGTGACTTTTTGAAAGACAAAGTTTGTAGAAACAACACTGCAATCATTGTTTAATACATAATTCCTCCTTACTATGATACAATTCAGGAATTCTTTTGAGTACCCAACTGCATATTGTAAATTTGACAGTTGCGGGTCACGTGACAAATGTTTTTTCCCTCTGTTATTAGGGGTCATCTAAACAATGTTATAATCAAACAAAACCGCTTTTTTAACAACAATACATTAATACAAACTTTTGCTTCAAAAAACAAATGAAAACGTAAAAGAACGACCTAACCATAACACGTTCAATATATATTGCATACACAACAAAACAAAATGAATAAAGTAATGTAAAAACAGTTTTAAACTACTTGATTTTGTAGTCTTTACACAATATCACATCAAATTATAAACATATATTATAAATGGTTTATTTCAAAATCGTTTTTAACCAAACGTCAATGCTCGGAGGTAAACTAGGTCAAATTATTAGCAAGTACAGTGTATGTGTCATAAGAAGTTGGACAATAGCAAACAACTTTTTGAATATTGGTCAGTGGTAAATTATGTTCAACATAATTAACCACTGACCAATATTCAAAAAGTTGTTTGCTTTTGTCAAACTTTTAAATAGTTGCTGAGTATTTGACCTAGTTTACCTCTCATAATTTTTAGAGATATATTGTATAAGTCCATGCTTTGCTGAAATTATGGCTTAAAATTGAAGTTTTAGCAGTGGCATGTAAACACTTTTCTGGTACTTTCACTTTTTCGGGAAGCGGTGCAGTCAAGCGTTTCGTGATTACTACTTCAGTTAATCAAACTTCGACAGCCAGCATTAAATTTGCTGCAGCTTACAGATTAGAAAATACGACTAGCAAATCAAACATAAATAATAATAGTTTATCTAACAACTGAACAAATCAACATAAGTAATAGTAGTTTTTTCAGCAATGATTAAACACTTTGGCCAGCCTCGTACAATGTACGCCTGCTCTTCCACACTATTATTGATGACACACATAACAAATAAAATTGAATTGAAATAATTATCACCAGTCTTTGTTTTAATGTCTTAATTCTTAATGAATGAAGGCAACAATCTCAAGCAATGACTATTTGCTTTAACTGTTTTTAAACATTTAGCGACTTAATTGTTGGCAAATATGCACTACGTGTTAATTATATTTTCAATTATAATTAACGTTTTTTGTCCAGAGAAAGTAATAGCTACTTTGGCAATATGATTTTATAAACAGTTGGTTGGACCCAGTGGTCAGTCTGGGACAGCTGCTCTTTGACCTGTGGTACGGGCGTCCAACGGCGATCACGAACCTGTCAGAACCCACAGGCGTCCACCCTGAACAACAGCTGTGCCGGGGACAGCAGCGACTTCAGAACCTGTTCCAATTATGCATGTAAGACATACTTCAATTTATGACTGAGGTCTTATTATTTCGAACACATATCACAGTAGACCTGAAAGCACACATAGAACATGTAATGGGATCAAAATGAGTTTAATTCTGAAAAGAAATATCGAGTCAAAAATGAATAAAAGCGTCACTACAGTGACATGTTACTATTATATTACTGCTTATTGTTTATACTTACCATCTAATTGTGTTGCCTGCTGTTTCTGTGAGTTAGAGCACAGTGTAAAATCTTTTGAGTAATAATATGACATCGATTGCAGGTAACTCAGTTTTCCATGCCTGGGGTGTCGCAACAATCAACGGAACCCGCGACATCAGATTCCCGTATTTGCACTACAACGAGGGTAACGACTACGATCCCAACACTGGCGTCTACACCTGCCGTATCCCCGGGACGTACTGGTTCTCCGCGTCGTTAGGGAAAGCTAATGGTTATACTGAATATATTAACTGTTACATCTATGTAAACAGTAGCCCTAAAATTTGGTTAATCTTCGTACTTGACAATGACAACAAGCATTCCTACTTCACTGTGTCGGGGTCTGGTGGATTTCATCTCAACATAGGTGACCGTGTATGGGTAGCGGATTGCACCCACCCGGAGAATATTTATAACAACTACAGTACACACTTCAGCGGTGTACTGATCAGACCGGATGCATAACATGTAGAATAAGTTGACCCACACGTACATTTATAAATTATAATGTTATATAAAATAATGGTGTTTTAAGCTTATTGTGCGTTTCACTTAGTTCGTGGCCTCAATTTTTCGCGATTTCTACAAAAATACTGGACAAAATAAAACAAAACGTACCTTGTTAGAAAGAGTTTTCAATCTCGCTTCTGATGATGTCATTTCTGCCGATAACAATTCATAATTAACGATGTAATCGGCAGAA
>Ga0224511_10003418_pt1 | contig 11415 bp, 8 predicted proteins | sample SF_May12_sed_USG_2_FD_169988 | JGI IMG/M metagenome (GOLD analysis project Ga0224511, IMG submission 169988) | Sediment microbial communities from San Francisco Bay, California, United States - SF_May12_sed_USGS_8_1 | ecosystem: Environmental > Aquatic > Marine > Sediment | place: USA...
TCATGATAGCTCAGTAGGAGAATCGATGTTCCTCATTGTCTGTCCTCCCTGTGGCCCGGGTTCAACTCCCAGCCATGGCGGAGTATTTCAAGTGATTTTTCCCTGGCTGATCGCACTCTGCTAACCTGTACTGAGCCAGCGTGGCAGAGAATGGCTCGATCTCCCCTCAATGGCACCATACAACCTGTGGACATCAAGGAGGAAGGCTGAAGTCCAACCCTGGATAGACAATGGCTGAAGCAAACTCATGTTTGATAGGGAATGTTATTAACCAGTCATGCTGGCAGCTGGTATAATGAAGTGTACCTTTTTATTTTTGTAATGTAATGGGGGTAATGTTTTATCTCTCCCTGCTTACTGTCTGCAGGCAAGACTCTGCTAGCTCAGACACTAGCACGCTGTCTGGATGTGCCATTCTCTATATGTGACTGCACGACACTCACTCAGGCTGGATATGTCGGAGAGGATGTGGAGAGTGTTATAGCTAAACTTCTCCAGGTACCGTCACAGTTTCTCCTATGCGAACGAGTTTTATGCGATCGTGGAGTTGCTTTTTCATGACTATTATTTTTAAAGGAAAGACAACTCCGTCTAATGGCTTTCTCTGCTGATATGGCCACTCAGTATGAGCACCTTGCATAGACACTCTAGAGTCTAGAAGATCACCCAGATTACTGTTCTCAGATAAGCATGTCTAGACTGAGTCATATGTAGATTCCGTGGCAATAAAATAACTATGGAGTTGTGTACTCATGGTAATAATTTTGTAAGGAAAGATAACACCACATGATAAGAGTGTGTCCGCTCGTTTAGTCTATTCTGTATCGATGTGCAGCTCACTGATGTTTATTCAGTTCCTGCCATCTGTACTAGATAAGCAGAGAGAAAACGCATAGATTGCTATTAAAATCCTAGCACATCTGGTCTGTTGCGCTTATCTAAAAAGTATACCCAATTTTAAATCTAAAAGTCACACGGACTGACTAGCTATCACTTCCACTCTGCTGACTCTGTATGTTACCCGCAGGATGCTGACGGTGATGTGGAAAGAGCTCAGAGAGGTATCGTCTTCCTGGATGAGATTGATAAGATTGGCAGCGTTCCTGGCGTTCATTCTCTGCGAGACGTCAGCGGGGAAGGAGTCCAGCAGGTAAGTGGGCGACGAGTTAGGGGTTCATCAGGGGTTCAGCGGCAAGGGAAGATACTTCAACCAGTCCCATATTTCTTATTTAACACAAGGTGAGCTTCCAGTGGCCGCTGGGCTCCCATAGTGTTTCACTATAGATTATATCTGACAGGATCTATAGTAGGTTTACTGATCGCCTAATGCCGGAGTTTAAACATGTTCCTAATAACTTTGCCTTTTGACCAAGAAGCTGGCTGAAATTTAATTGAATAATTACCTGTGTGATGACTCCGAGTGATTCATGTAGTTGTGAATCACACACCGAAACAAACAAGATTGGCTAGTGTGCAGGCCCACCAGAGTCCCTCTGGAGCCCAGCACCGACGTGTCCTCCCAACCTCTCCCCCGCCACCACGCTAACCAAGTAACAGCCAACTTGTACCCCGCCACCATGCTAACCAAGTAACAGCCAACTTGTACCGGCAACGGTGTAACTAAAAAGAGTCGGGTATCCATTCCTCGCTGGGTTAACAGAGAGAGTTGTTGGGAAATCCCGTGTTCAAGCTGCGTTTAGCACCAGTAGTGAGCACTCCATCCACTCAACTAGAGTGCTTCTCTAACATTATACCTAGCAGTTATTATTACCCTGCAGGGAATGCTGAAACTTCTAGAAGGCACTGTAGTGAATGTATCAGAAAAAGGCTCTAAAAAGGCTAAAGGTGAGACGACCGCTGTGGACACGACAAACATCCTGTTTGTGGCATCGGGAGCGTTTAATGGACTAGAGAAAATAATCAGTCGCCGGACGAGTGAGAAGGTGAGTAGCGATTACAGAACCCGGACCCTTCATGGGGAATGGAGTGTCGACAGGGACACCGCAACAGTATTCACAGCATTTCTGGGTTATGACTAACTTACTTAAGTATATCCAAGGTGTCGTCTTCACCTCAGCCGGCATGGCTCCCCAGGACCCGAGTGACAACCAGACAGCCCGAGCATAAAATGACAGACTCACCGTGATCTGTGCTATGCTGAGTGACTAAAATGAATTGTGAATTTTCTAACAGTAACACTCGCACTGACCTGACACGCTGAGAACTTCATGTTCACCGTGCTGTCCTTGGTCGCTATAGTCATATCTCTGTTGCAGTTCACGGGATTCGGGGCGCCTAGTAAAATGGCTGATGAGAAGGTGAAGGAGGAGCTTAACCCTTCCGGTGATCTCTCATTGGATGAAATCATTGAAAAGGATCAGCTCCTCAGCAAGGTAACACTGAGTGATAACCCATCGCTACCCCCTCCTCCTCCGGTCAGCCACTGGCCACTGCTGTCTCTCCGTCTATTTGTCTATCCCCGTAAGCTGCTGGTCCCAGTGTCTAGTGGAATATCGGTAACAGGCCGTTGTCTGTCCGTGTGTCCCACCTCCTTGCAGGCGGTCACCATCTGCCCACGCGTCCCACCTGCCTGTAGGCAGTCGGTGTTTTTCGCTGCGTCCCACCCGTCTGTACGCAGTCGGTGTTTGTCGTTGCGTCCCACCTGCCTGTAGGCAGTCGGTGTTTGTCCCTGCGTCCCACCTGCCTGTAGGCAGTCACCTTTTACAGACGGCTGGTGTTTGCTGTTTGTAGGTGGAGGCTCAGGATCTCATTAGTTTTGGTATGATCCCAGAGTTTGTCGGCAGATTCCCCGTCGTCACATCCTTCCACAGTCTTACTGAGGATATGCTAGTACAAATCCTAACGCAGCCAAAGAATGCCCTCGTGCCTCAGTATCAAGCTCTCTTCAATATAGACAAAGTAAGTCCACTAATATAACTAGGCGCTATTGATAGCCAGTGATATAAAGGAACTGCAGATTGAGTAGTTTCAGACCTGATAATTATATTTCTTAGAATGGTTGATGCGTTCCTGACCCCAACAAGTACTGAGCTGCCAATATCTGCAACCTAACGAGATCGTCTAAACGGGGGCGTTAGATCACGTCAGTAAAGATAATTAGAAAGGTTCTGTACCTCACCCCACCGCGTGTTGATGGATTGTCTTTATATCTATCTGTAGGTAGCCTTAGACTTTACAGATGATGCACTACGCCATATAGCGCAGACCGCGCTCACACGCAAAACTGGTGCTAGAGGCCTCAGGGCTATAATGGTAAGGAAATTCAACAGGCAGTAGACAGTCAAAAACGGGTCACCTGTCCTTTGCCTTCTCATTGTGTATCAGGGAGGCCATGTTCTCAGCCAGGAACGGATCACCCATCCTCTGCCCTCTGTCTAGGTATCAGAGAGACTATGCTCTCAGCCAGGATTGGGTCATCCAACCTCCGCCCTCTCACTGCGTGCCAGGGAGGTCAGTAACTCCCTCATTGTTCTGTTGTAGGAGACTATTCTTCTGGATACCATGTTTGATGTACCGGAGAGTAATATCGTTGCTGTAATGGTAGATAAGGCAGCAGCTCAGGGTATAAAACCTCCTCAGTACACTTACAATGCAGAATACGAGTCCGACTCCGACTCTTTAGTTGAATTCAATGCTAAGCCGTCCGCATCATAACGGTTTATAGCTGAGTTTAGTAGCTTAATTTTACTTTCCTATCATAACTGCTCTCCTGGATTGTTTCTTTAATAAAATGACAAAAAGGAGCTGGTTTTCTTCGAGGCAAAAGGTCCTCTATAGCTACATACCTAGGTTTCAGAAAATACACGCCAATCTTATCTCTTTGTACACTGGTTGTATAGCGAGATCCTTACTAATGCAAAGAAATGGCTAACAGTCATCAGGGCGGTCTGGTAGGTTCATATTTTGGGTTTGTAAATAATAACACAATCATAAACCCACTAAAGATTGACCACACACATAACCGTCTGGCAGAACAAGAGTATGTCACTGGGCAGAATACGCCACTTCCCAATGCGGGATCTCAGCACAGAACGTCTAGGCAAAGTCTTCCCTAGCACTTCACAATCTGTAACCAAAATGGCTGCGAGAAGTGAAGATCAGTCGAGGATGGACACCGGAAAACCCAAGTTTTTAGACACCGGTATTAATCGAGTGCTTAGAGTTATCGTCTCTTTAACCGTCGCGTGCCCGTGTTTACCTTCCATGTGACGTCAACGAGATCACGCGTTCTGTGTGATGTTACCTTGACGAGATGTCAATAACATGGCTGCGTGTGAAGGGGTTTGACGCACGTTGAATACACCGCAGGCTCTCTAGAGGACTAATAGGAAAGAACGGCGCCATGGCGGAATCGTAAGTATCCTGTCGGTAGCCGGGACACTTTTTACACTGTTCTAAATAGAAGAAAGCGCGTGTTATAACGTAACCTGTCCTGTTTATAGGGTGAAGGTGGCCGTTAGAGTCCGTCCTTTCAATCAGAGGTGAGTAAGGCAGGTACTTGTAAGATCATTGAATGATTCAATTGGTAGATATGTACTCTAAAACTATCCTCACTACTAGTCATATATGAGCTGGATTAACTGAAAAAGAATTTGTGAGGCTGTTTACAAATAGATGAACCAAAGTACCAAAGTTTTTAAGCTATTAGGATTCGGTTACTGATGGAACTATGAAGGAGTTTAAAGTAAATTGGTACCAGTCTGTCACTGCTTTGACCAAGCAACAGTTTCTGGTTTGGTATTTTATTTGGGTTCATTTCCTACAGAGAAAAGGATCGCGGAGCAAAATGTGTCATTCGAATGCAAGGAAAAAACACAATGATATCCAACCCCGAGGCACCAAGTAAGTCTTTATTTCAGATCTCCTTGACACCGGGCACTAGTTATATTGATACATGCCGCTACCAAGAAGAAAGAGATTTATTAAGCTTCTCCATTCTCACTTTATTTCTAAGAGTTTGTGTAAATAAGTCACATAGTCATGCTGACTTGTTAGGTTATGCAGTTATTTTAGCCAGTGATTGATAAGGACACCTTGGTAAATAATTGCCGCATGCTCAGATTAAATAACAAAATTAAGACAAATTTAACTTTTTTTGTAGATGAAGAACCCAAAAAGGTTAGTACACAGTTTCACACACAGTGTTACAGTGTCACAGTGTCACACAGTGTCACAGTGTCACACAGTGACAGTGCCAACTTGCCTCCATTGAAGGATTGCTCAGCAGGTTGGGTGTTTGATATGCATGATCCCAAGTACTGTCCCCAGTCATGCTGGAGCAGGGGTTCCCACTGTGACTGTTAGGCCCTCACATGATTCACACTGAGTCGTCACACAGAGTCTACTACTCCCAGGAGCTGATCCCAACAGGGGGAGATCCCTCAAGAATAGTTCAGCGGCCACTCTCACGTTACCACTAGGCATTAATTTCCAGAGCTCCGGCAGTCAGAGTGTATCCACTTGTTATTAACCCGAAGGATCTTTCTTTGTAAGCAGAGAATTTGTATTTTGCAGTTTGCCTTTGACTTCTCATATTGGTAAGTACATTCGCACTCTTATATCTTGTGTTTACTCGCTAATCATGCCTTATATAATCCTTAATAATGCCTTATATGAAGTCAGAGTCAGAGCTTTATCCTCTCTCCGCTACTCTGTTAAATGGGAAATTTAATATTTATGATTAATATGTTTTCATCTGAATAATGTCACAGAGGGGGGGAGGTAAACACCAGCAATCATTGCTCCATGCAGTCTGTGGTTCTCTGCTATGAGTTTAGTGAGGCCTATAATCTCCAAACACCCTCCCCTACCCAGCTATTATATCCCCGGCTCTATGAGCAACCACCCACCAGGTTTCATCAACTCAGTGATGTAACCTACCATTACCAGGGCATTCCCAGACACATTGCCAGCATTCACGATGTATATTATCCCTTGGCGGACTATTGTGCACAATGTTAGCCTGTCTTTCAGCTACTTCAATACTTCAAAATTGACTCACAATAACTGCCGGAGTACTGGCAGGAATCACCCAACTGGCATGAAATCTTTCATATGGATTTTTTGCTGAACTGCTTTGATTTAAATGTTTTCACAAACATGCACTCAGTCAGAAAGTACAATTCAATTTCTTATGCACAATCATAATGACTAGCATAGAAAACTGGTAGTAAAATATAGTTCCGATAGCTGTTGCCCGGCCCAGGCCAAAACGGTCTGTCTTTTTATCTTGTTGCTAGCTGAGTTCGAAGCAGCCACCCTTCCCAGAGCACCGTCTTGTATAGCGGGAAGAATTAGATCTGCTCACCACAAACCAGCACTGATTCAGACCTCTTACTGTACACACTACAGAGTCATGACTGTGGTTGGGATTTCAGGTCACATGATGATTTTCGTGAGGATTCGGAGGGAATTCTCCATCCTGCCTCGGGGTCCTCTAACTACGCTGGTCAGCAAATTGTCTTCGATGATCTCGGTAAAGGCGTTCTCAATAATGCCTTTGAAGGTACGTCAAATCTACACCTGCTACATAGACAGGATCACCAACGTAGAGAGATGGTATGCCTCATAGAGAAGGTTTCTCTATGGGTGGTTTACACCCTATATGCCTGTCTAGGACTCTGTGTACCTGCCCAGTACTCTGTACCTGCTGGGGTTGTGTGTACCTGCGGGGCTGTGTGTACCTGCCGGGGCTGTGTGTACCTGCCGGGGCTATGTGTACCTGCCGGGGTTGGGTGTACCTGCCGGGGCATTGTGTACCTTCTGGGGCTGTGTGTACCTGCCGGGGCTGTGTGTACCTGCGGGGCTGTGTGTACCTGCCGGGGCTGTGTGTACTTGCCGGGGCTGTGTGCACTTGCCGGGATTCTAATCAGGCGTATGACAATATCCTGAAGAGTATTCAGCCACTAATGAATGAATGTAACCAATCAGGCTTATAATTCTTATTTCCATTGGCTCCATTCAGTTTGGTAACCGGGAAATTATTGAATACCCAGTTATGCAGCGTGGCAATAGAGTCATACACAGAAGCTTACCATAACTATGACATCATAGAGAATAGTTAGAGATATTTGTCTAATGCTAATACCCTAAAGGCTTTAATAGAGAGTTTGTATTTGTTCTCTGTTATTAAGATCATTGATAATCTCTCTCGGTCATGCTTCAGTTCTATACAGGATGTTAGTTGTTTACCTTAGCAACAGGATTCGTGTAATGTATCTGTATCAGCTGAGACTATAGTATGAGAGTTTCATAAAACCAGATAAGCGTAATCATTAGGTCTTATATACCCAACCTGGTTGTCATGGTAAAACCTCCAGCGCTCTAGGGTGATGAATTATTTACCCAGTGAACTGGTGGTTACCCAATTGCATCAGTTATGAACTTAAACAGCGCTAAATGTGTTCCACGGGACTAAGTTCCTATTCTTTCTATCGACCCAACCTAAGAGTAAAAATGTCTGCAGACAAACACTCCCATTACCTTTTTCTGCAGAATGTCACGGTTCATTGCCGAGGGTGAAAGCTTTCTGCTTATTACCACTGTTATGGGGTTGACATTTTTTTGCAGGATATAACTGCTCACTGTTTGCGTATGGGCAAACTGGTGCTGGCAAGTCCTATTCTATGGTTGGATATGGCAAAAACAGAGGCATTGTGCCGATAACCTGTGATGTGCTGTTCGAAACAATGAATAAAAACACAGACCCCGCCATGGTATGTCATCAACTACACACATATGGATACGAACATGGTGTCAGAGATCAACAGATTTCATAAAAACAAGACAGTCGTTAAAGATAAAAGAAAAAGATTATTTTTTACTTCTCAGGCACTTGATCATCTTATTTAATGGATCTTCTAAGCCTGAGGCTTGTTGGAACGATAGGAGCTAGGATAAATGTGAAGAGCTCATACTCACATCGGGTGCCCGCCATGGCCTGGATTTGAACCACGGTTGCAAGCCCAGTACTTTCAACGACTAAACTATCTCGCTATCCCAACGTGTTCTTGTTGTGATATAAAACTCAAAATCAATGGGTCTTTATATGAGAATATGTAAATTCTTTATCCCATGATCACTGCTGTATAGAGGCATCTCGGGCGCAGCATCTGATTTACTTGTAGAGGTATGAAGTAACATTTTCCATGTTGGAGATTTATAATGAACAGACGAGAGATTTACTCAGTAAGGAGTGTCCTAAAGGAGGTCTACCGGTACGACAGAATCCTAAACTGGGCTTGTTCTATGTGCAAGGACTCAAATATGTGCCTGTGGCAAGTTATAAAGAAGTAGAAAAGAGAATAGAACAAGGTATGTAAGCCAATCTCATTCAGTCCCTATATGACAGAGAGGGGAGGCGGGAGGCTCATGGAAGACGGTTGAAGATGGGTGCAGCCTCCACATTCAATTTCTATATAACTGAGATGGGAGGCGGGATGCTCTCAGAAGATGGCTGGGAGTGGGTTCAGCCTCCTTGCTCAGTCTCTGTGCGGCAGAGAGGGGACGTGGAAGATTTTATGAGCACTAGTTTGGTGAGGACAGGTTGCTGCCGCTGTATCGGTTTTTATTGGAGACTCAGTACAGTATATGGCCACCTGTCATCAGTGATAACAGGCTTTTAGAGGGTCATTGAATGAGGATGAAAAAGCTCTTATCTTATGACATCTGATAACTAGCAGTACAGTGAACTTCCTGATTCAATACTGTGTATAACCGGGTCACTGCCTGTCATTCTCAAGAGAAGCAAGCATACTGGCTGTCTCACAGTCGCTGAGTTACTGATTGACTTCTGTCAGTTGTAACTCACTGAGCTCTGCTGGTATAAACTTGTGCATATGTGATCCCTCTTGTCATCACAGTAATAATAAATTGTCTGTATGAACTGATTTAAAAAAAAACCTGTGCGTTATAAACTTCCAGTACAGGCTGAACTAGTATAGATTACTGTTTCAACAAACTAATACAGTAAAAATACCCTCACTGCAAGAAGTGAATACCAACTCACTGTCCGGTTGAGATGGCTAGCCTAGTGGTCTATTCTAATGGCTAGCAGCCGCATTCATTGCTATACTATGCTAGACAGTGTTGTTAGGAAGGAGCATTGGGAGATGGTTCTGCACCCTTCCCCTAATAGCAGTGTAAATAAACTCAGTAGGACCACTCATCACGTTTCTCACGCTGAGGGAGTCATCACTTTCCGTCCTCCTTTACAGGAACTGCCAACAGAACCGTCGCATCCACTAACATGAATGCTACAAGTTCTCGAGCTCACACGGTCGTCACCTTGACATTTGACCAGATCTCGAAGGACGCAGCAGGACAGGAAACCAAGAAGAGCTCTGTTATGAATCTCGTAGATCTCGCAGGTATAATATCTGATGCTACGTGTATATTATACATTACTGGTGTTATTGCGTTTTATTTATAAGTTTATTGATATATCCTTTGCTATTTTACTAACATTTGCGCTGCCAGGGCTGTCTTACTGGCCCCAAATGGTGAAAGTTACAACGTTTATCAAATCATTCACATTTCAAGTCGACCATAAAACTACTTGATCCGGGCACAGTCAATCAAACCCGGCCTTTTGTTCGCCATGTTATTTATTCATTAGTAGGTGAAATTATCCACTTCAATCTTCGGTCAATTATCTCAGTGTTGCTAACAAATTAGTAAAGTTACCATTAAAAGTACCCCTGACATGTACATCCGGGAGTGGTTCCTTGTAGTGATATCATGTTCCTAATGGAAATTTGTTAGGTCACTTGGCTGCTGGAAAATTAGAGCATAACGTGCCAGCATTCTGCGCTCTCCATGCACTCTGTCTGGCTTATGGGCGGGTTGTTTTGGGTAGGATACATCCGTCTGACCTATAGAGCCCTGTGAAAGGGCTGTACTGTTATCCACCTGTAACCAGGAAACCAGCCTGCTTGTGTACCTGATATTGATTATGTCGCCAATTTGAAACTTATTAGCTTTAATAGTGGTGAGGCAAACAGCAGAATTAGCCAAATCACTGAGGAATCCTATTGGCTGGGTTAAATTTCATAAATTGATCATGGAGAGTTTGTCAATCGATTGAAATAATTTGTTACTGCATTTCACAAGAGTAATATATTACCAGCTGTGAAGGCATGAGTACCAAAGCTGTGACCTTATATGTCAGGGTACAGTGACTTAATCCCGGACATGCCTGTATTATCAATAATACCAGTAATATTGACCAAATATGGAGTAATATGTGTATAAGATAAGTACTGTTTACACATCTTTGAAATTACAGAATAAAATATTCTACCCATTTTCACTCACATACAGTCGGGCTGTTCAAGCCGATGGCCCTCCATTGTAATGAATCTCAATGTACTCTGCGCGCCCACTTTAGTAACATCTTATTGAGGATTTCAGTAAACGCCGATCTGTCTTAGAGGTCTCTCATCTCCTAGCCTCTAAAATCCCTCTGTCCAAAACCCTTACCGAGTTACAGTGTTCAGTTAGTTCCCATGGTGTGGTAGCTGTCATATGTGCTGAACCGTGACTATTGATAAGGTTAACTGTAAAGGATATAGTTTTACTCCGAGTCGGGTAGACTAGTATTCATTACGATCTATATACTGTGTATAGCTACAGTTTCACAGTGACTGTGTGTATGTGTGTTTACTGTCTTCTCAGTACACTATGAAAAGTAAACTCTCCTGTTCTATTTGCTGACGTGACGCAGATCCCTCAATGGTTAGGCAGAATCCTATGTGGCGTTAAGATGATGCAGATATATAGAGCCCTAAATGGCTTTAATGATGACCACTGATTTCTTTACAGGTTCAGAGAGAGCGGACAGCACTGGGGCAACCGGTGATCGTCTGAAAGAAGGGGCCAACATCAACAAGTCCCTCTCAGCTTTAGGAAATGTCATATCGGTGAGTCTAAGGCATAGATTAACAATACGAACGTACAATACAGCCCCATGTAAACAGAATACACAGGCTAGTAAGGATACAGCCTCATGTAAACAAAACCATATACAGGCCTGTCCGGATACATCGCCATATCAATAAAATACATGTAAAAGCTTGTGGGGAAACAGCCCGATGTGGACAGGATACAGTCTTGTGTAAATAGACCCCTGTGTGAATACAGCTCTCCGTGACCATAGCTTTTTTTCTGCCATGTCTAGTGGAGTTTGGCCCAGTGCTGATGCCTACCCCCACTCCGCTCTGTCCGGCTCTCCGGAAGCCCTCTCCCCTCCTATATACTGACTGTATATTCCCATCGCAGGCGTTGGCCGACCTGTCCATGGGTAAGAAGAAGGTAATGGTACCGTACAGAGACTCAGTACTGACTAAGCTCCTACAGAATGCCCTGGGTGGTAACAGCAAAACCATCATGATAGCA
>Ga0224511_10003419_pt1 | contig 11413 bp, 7 predicted proteins | sample SF_May12_sed_USG_2_FD_169988 | JGI IMG/M metagenome (GOLD analysis project Ga0224511, IMG submission 169988) | Sediment microbial communities from San Francisco Bay, California, United States - SF_May12_sed_USGS_8_1 | ecosystem: Environmental > Aquatic > Marine > Sediment | place: USA...
GGGGGGGAGCGGACAGGGCAGGTGCGTCATGTGTGCATAGGTCCTGACGTTACCGCGCACGGAACGGGGCTAAATGTCTGCTTGAAGCTAGATATAGAAATAGCAGTAGCAGAAATAAACACATAACCACTATACGATAGTTCTTGTTAACTCCACTTGAACCAACGTTATCGGGCCATAGACCGCAATGATGCATGAATGGTCTCGCATGCGTTGTGATATCCTTAACTATAATTATTTAAGTTATATTACCGTTGAACGAGAGCATTTAACCATACACCTTAGTTTTCATAAAAATTACCTAAATCATAAGTATATCCTTATAAATGATAAACTGCAATACGATTTAGATCTGATTTCATCGAAACACTGGGATGTAACTGGATATACATTCGCGAATATTTAAAATCCTAGCCGTTTGTTAAAGCTCTCGGGATCGATCGGTTTCAAACGGAGTTCGCATAAGGAAATATTCGGGAATGCAATTTTAAATAAGAAAATAAGAAAATGGATTTTTAGAATGACCAGAAATGTTACGGAATGAGTTTCTCAGTTGAAAAACTGTGTCAGTATTAGTTAAAGTATGGATTTAATAATAATAAGGTGTTTATTCGACAATGTATTTAGATGAATTTGGCCAGTAATAAATCTTTAAGAGCACTAATCAAAATCTTAGATAGATATTGGGTTGCATAATTCAATTCTTCCGCTTTCAAAATACATACACGGAAACCAAAAATGAATACACTATATATATTTGGCATCACTTTTTAATATTTGATACTTTAATCTCAAGATGTTATGATGAATTCTTCAGCATATTAAAATTAAGAATAAATGGTATATCGCCTTTACGAATATGGACGCGCACATTTTTTACTCTTAGTATTGGCCGAAGCTTTCGCTTCCGATCCTGGATAATTTAAGTTGTCTGTGGGAACCTACAAACACTGACTTAATTTAAATCTTAGATCAGTAAATCTTAGTGGCCAAATTAATACTTAACACAAAGATCGCTTTACTGCACCTGTTATTACCTTCTTTTGGTTTGGTGTTCTATTAAATCGCATTTAAGTGTCTTACTAAGGCTTTAACGCATATGTTATTTTTGTTTGATCGATATTAACATGCTGGATGAGTGAAAAGGAAAGCGTTTATTAAGGTACTTGGTGTATTTTTAAATCTGTTGTCATGTTACTAACAATTGCCAAGACACAAACGTCTATGTGAGAATTGGTAGATCGAGGATAGCCTCATTATTACATCCATGATTAATTTTTAATTGATTTAAAAAAATGCTATGTGAATATCTACATATATCCTTAAACATTGCATCCAGAGCCACGATTCTGCATACATAATACCCGAGTTGCTCCGATATATAGCGTTTTTTTTTGCGTCCATATGGCAACCAGGTCGGCGTTAGAACCCCAAATCAACACACGACGCGGCGTCACGGCGACTATTTTGATCATGCACGAATCAAGTACAAAGTTAGGCGTTCTTAGAACGTACTTGACTAGAACAACGCAAACTTAAAATCGGTTGCACACGACGTCGTAGAAACGCGTGATTAACGCCATGTAAACACAAACGACGTACTGGAAACGCACATAACGGAAAAGGACTGGGGTGACGGTCCGCGGACATTTATACACATTTAAAATAGGACACTGCGGTTCCTAAAACCAATTAAGGAACGAATTGCTTGTTTGAAGTTAAAGCTTCCAAAAATCCTGACGTTCATCGGGTGATGAACATCATTAGCGGCAATGAGTTCATCGTAGGACTTGCAGTTCGAGTGTAAATATTAGCAAAGCATTAACGGGTGCCGTACTGTGTATATTGTCTAAATCAAGGACGTGCTCTTAAACAGCACCCGTCCGATGGTATGCACAATTGCATAATGACAAATCATTTTTCACACATTGACGATCTAGAAAATTACACAAGCAGATTGTGTTAATTAACACAGCAGTTCATAAGGACAAAAGTCGTTTCCTCTGTGAATGGACAGTCGAACTGTCATGTCGTTCCCAAGGCGATTAAGGACGCCGCGCGTGGCGATGCTATGAACGCCATAGCTAAAGATCGCCGTAATAACTCCAAGAACGCCATGGGACATAAAGCAACAGCGACTATTTCGAACATGCTCAAAACCAAACGCCGATCTCGGCGTTCAAATAGCGTAGTGTAACCTAGCGCTCTAGGAGCGCCATAATTACAGTAGGAAACCCATGAACACCCCAAGCTAGGAATGCCGCCAAGTCGCCGTATAAACGCAAACAAATTGATTTGCATGTCAGTGGCAACTCTACTATGACCCCAGGGCATTTGTACTACTTCCAAGTACTCATGACGTTTTCTACGTTCGTACGGCCTTTAATTCGACCTTGATTTGTATTGTTGTTTAGCTGTAAAAGGTTGAGACAAACGTTAGTTTCCCATTAGTATGGATACGTGTTTGTAGCTGATCAGCTTGAAACTGCTGGTTGCGGCGTCAATTCCCTTAGATATCGCCTAGGCACTTTGCCTTTAAATATTGTTATACGTGCACATTGTATACTTCTTTATTACTGTAACTGTTGTAACGGAAGTATGCATTTTCTCTTGTACACACTAACTAATGTATTAACGCCACGCAGCGTTAACTTGTCGTGTGAACCTCGTAGGAACACTTTAAGCGCCGTGCAGTCATAAAGACGGTGTGTCGGCTCAATTGACCCATATAAATTGTACGCACAAAATGTTTTTGTATAAATTGGTTCTTTATCATGTACCTACTCACAGACCGATTGATGCAACCAAATGTTACCCTTCAGCATTTGAAGAAAAAAACAAGATGGCGCCTTGGACGGCCGCCAAAAATCAAGTTGACATATCTCATGAAAAAGTAAATGAAACACAATATTTCTGAACCAGATTTGAATTTATTACATAAACACACATCTTTCATTGACTAAATGGTAATTTTGAACATTTATGTATAAAAAAACTAATTGGCCGCTAAAATGGGCGCTTAAGTACATAATTTACTTATGTTTATTTTTTTTTATCACAGGTAATATTCTTGTATTGTCTTTTAAACAATTGTTATGCATATTTTATATAATAATGCTATTTAAATATTCTTCAAGTTATCTGTGTATGTCGATGCCATAATCATAACACTGCCTCTTTAATCAATAACAAACAGATCAAATCACATTATGGTGAAACATTGGAAAAAGGTTAAACAAATGTTAAAACTATTAAATGTATCAACTTAAAGGGGATATGTCTGATCTGTTTATCAGCTTTTTATCAGCTATTTATTAATTATTTTAATATCAAGTAGTATTTTATCGTCAAAAAGAATGAAATAATAACATAATACCGAATCATATTGCAAAATACGCCAAAAATGTATTCACGATATGTACCGAATATATGTGACCCAACATGAGACTTTTGGTCCAAATGCTCAAATGACGTTAATAAGTAAAATGACGTCAAAATAATGCATCAAATTATTATGGTTTTTAAGTGGATTTTCACCGACCCACAAAAACTGTAAAAAGCTTTTCAGTGACAAAATGCCTTACAAGTGATATAAATATATCATATTTTTGCAAAATTATCTTATTAAAATAACCACCAATTTATTGATTAAACTGTAATGGCCATATAACTGACATGTACACCGTTTATGATGTTTTAGGCATGTTTTTCAATGTGGTGATATTGACATAAATAATAGGAATTTTTGTATTCTATATTTATAACTGGAATTTAAACATTTCCCTTTCAAATGATACCAAATTCTTAATATCGCTTAAATTGCCATTTGGACCCAAAATGTCAGACTCGGACACATATTGTTGATTGCCCATAAATCTCGGTTATTGCAGATAAGATTGTGTGGTGTAGCCCACTGTCCGATGTGTTCAGATTGGTCTCAGAAGTTTACGGACTTTTTCGGAGAGTGTCGTTTTCCAAAGAAATGACCGAGGGGTTCTGATTGGTCGGACTCTAAATTTAAATTGTTGCACTCAACAGGCAAATTGTACTGACTAACTCTGGATTACCTGCCCCTATTTAAACACTGAGAATGATTTTAATATTTTAGTTAGAAATATCTCGCTTAATGTGCATTTGTTGACATTACTTTTGTGTTTCCTACATAATTGTAATTAGTAAAAGAATCAGACATATACTCTTTAATTTCTTACTAGATAGTGTATAATGTAAGATTTATAATAAATATGATAAATATATAGCATGTTTCTCACACTTATCATGAAATGTCTACTGCTACAATAACTTTCAACAACACAAATTATCTGCTGGTTCAATCGTCTTCATCACTCTCTGAATCACTTAAGTCATCATCACTCAGTGGCTTTTCTGTGTCCGTTGTCCATTTATTTTGACAGTCCTTTACTTGTTTGCATGAGCAAAATAGTGTTCATGAAAAGTGTGCCAAGTAGCAGTCACACCGAGAAGTTGCACTTGGTAGTTCTGACGAACAACTGCAGCATTTCAACTGCAAGACGTATAACGGGGATGGAGATGTGACACCCAGGTTGGTTAATAGGACGCTTTAGACTTACAATTTTTGCTTCATCTATACATAGTTGGATCCATGTAGAAGGATCCGGATCCATTGCACTTCGCCAAATGCACGCTTGGTAGTGGGCCCGTTTTACGTTCTCAACAAATGATTCCGTTGTTGAGGACAACGTTTGAAGTTTTGGCATTTGTGAGCTGGCTTTTTTCCCAGGTTTTTTTCAGTTAAACATCATTCATGTGTCTTACATTTGACATGTTGTCATCTCTCTTTGCGTAACAGGCAGCAATGAAACAAAACGCCTTCCAAATCACATCTTTCATATCTGGACCTATGCTTCAAATAAATTCAAGTGTGAATCCCCGCTCAAGCTGTTTACAACTTTCACTTTCCGAATACCATTTATTTGAGCAACAGTATCGCATCCTTAGCATGAGCAGGTAAACAATGGGAAACTATAGCTGCATGGGCTTTGCATATTGCTTTGATGTCAACGGTAGATCGCTGGGCACTAATTACCTCCATCAGAAGATTACAATACATATTCAGACTAGAGTAGAAATGTAACAGAAGAACAAATACATCTGTATCATCACAAATTACTGCCACATACTCTGCTCCATGTAAAGCTGCATGCACAACCTGCAGAGGAATGACAATGTCAGCTTTGTCATGGTTTGTTCTTAGATCTGGTCAATGATTTCTCCTTTTTGTGACCGGCCTTTGTCCGTCGTCCGTCGTCGTCCGTCGTCGTCCGTCGTGCGTCAACTTTTTTCCTTAAACATCTTCTCCTCTAAAACGGCTCATTTGATTTTGGCCAAACTTCACAGGAATGATCCCTAAGTGTTCCTCTACCAAATTTGTTAAATCCGTTCCAGTTGGTTGCATAAGTAGGTCAAAGGGTCTAAATATAGGTTTTCAAAATGTAATGTTTAAAAATCTTATTGTTTGAAACTACAAGGCCCATAGCTTTCATATTTGGTATATTGCATCATCTATAGGTCTTTTACCAAAGTTATTCAAATTATGCCCCTGGGGTCAAAATTGACCCCGCCCTGGGGGTCACAATATTACAATGAATGATACTAGTATAATGACAACTTCAAATGACTTTTTTTATCTTGAACCGCTAATGGGAATTTCACCAATCTTAACAGGAATGGTCCCTGGGTAGTCATCTACCAAAATTGTTCAAATGGTTCTGATTGGTTGCATAAGTAGGTCACGGGGTCAAAAAAAGGTTTTAAAAATACAACTTTCAAAAATCTTCTTGTCAGAAACAACAAGGTCCAGAGCTTTCATATTTGGTATATGGCATCATCTAGAGGTCCTCTACCGAATTTGATTAAATTATGACCCTGGGGTTAAAATTGTACCCGCCCCGGGGTCCTAATTTTTACATTGAATTATATACGGAAATCTTCAAACGACAATTTGTCTTGAACCGCTAATGGGAATTTGACTAAACTCAATAGGAATGATCCCTGGGTGGTCCCCTACCAAAATTCTTCAAATGGTTCTGATTGGTTGCATAAGTAGGTCACGGGGTAAAAATAGATTTTCAAAATGCAATTCTCAAACATCTTCTTGTCTGAACCTACAAGGCCCAGAGCTTTCATATTTTATGTATAACATCATCTAGATGTCCTCTACCAATATTTGGTGGACAGCATTTGTGGTCCTCTTTAAATGGCTCCACTGTGACTTTTGACCATTTCCTCTTGTTTGTATTTCTTTGGGGACATCTGAAGAACTAGTGACTATCAAGCTGTGTGCAACTGTTTCAGACACTTTTTACACTTTCTCCGCGTGATGCTGACAGACCATCTCGATTAGATTGACTTTGTGAGCTGTAATTGTAAGAACTGTGGTTTGAGCTGGAAGTGGCAATGTGGTAGTCAGCTTGTGCCAAACAACTGTCTTTTGTACTACTCGATTATTTTGGATGCTGTCTTTTATCAAGAGTTTTATGTTGTATGGGCGATATCTGTCAAAACCAAATATATATCACAATCTTTCAATTTCTTTAACACACACAGCCAAAAATATCCAGGAATGTCTGGACTGTGCCTTTGGATGTGTTTCACAAGATGATGTTGTTGCCACAGTAGGCTTCAGGTGTCGACTTATACGCAAAGAAATTGTTTATGTAGACACACATTCTCTTTGACATCGTAACAGCAAGGATGGACCATCCTGGAGTTGTCTCTCAAGCCCAATGTACAATGTGTCTTGTCGCCTTTTGCTTGCCTGTATTATAGATTTGATGCGATCTACTCCAACAGTTATCAGTTCCTTTTCTGACTTATTGCAACCATATATCTAGGCTAGAATGCACTCCATGTAACGCAAATCTGTAACGAAGGTGAAGTAGTAAATAAATACTCTGTTTATGCCCGTTAAAGGTGGCCTATAGCAATCGAATAGTCCATCCGTCCGTCCGTCCGTCAGACAGTCCGTCCGTCAGTCGGACGGTCGGTCGGACGGACGGACGGACGGACGGTCGGTCGGTCGGTCGGTCGTATATATCTCATTCGGGAGAAGTTAAATGCACAAGAAACATAACTCAAAGCTTCATAGTTTTGGAGTTATTGCCTTTTTTCTTTTTAATTCTTGTATTTTGTTCGGAGCATAACTCAGAAAGTATTCAAGCTACCGACTTGAAATTTCAAAAGCAGATAGGTCCCATAAAGTAGAAGTTAAGTGTACGATTTTCATACTTGAATTTTGTCCGGAGAGTATCTCAATATTTCTTCTTTAATTTCCTTTTGCTTTTTACTATTTATTGGTGCCATTATGTCTAATGCCACATTGAACACCAAACATGTTGAAGTACTTGTCTTTAGGCATCTGTCGGTGGCATTTTCACTTTTGTGAAAGTTCTTGTTCTAAGATCTACTTTGTTTAATGTACTTTAAGATAGTTGTTAGTGTAGTATTTTAATTTTAGAGGCATGTTTTTAAAATGTTAAATCAATTTAAGTGTTTTTGCAAATACAAAATATCATAAACTGGCTGTAAAAGCATTTTCCCAATACCCGAAAACTATTACTCTTTCCTAAAGAAAAAATGATTACTAAACTAAACAATATCCACAAATAAAGTGCTTAAGTTATATAGCGTTTTTCAAACAAAACGACACTTTGTTTACATTTATCAAATGTCCCACCTAAAATACTTTTGGAGTTCTAGATAAATACTTCAATGTATGCACGTTTCACGCGATTAACTGTAAACAGTACGTACCTTCATTTTTTTGGAAGAAAAAGCATGTTAATAGTTGAAGAATTAAAAAAAATGTTTGTCTACAAAACAGATATCTGTAAAAGACAATGGCAACGTTACAACAAAGGGAAGTAATCGCAATGTTTCTGTACTTGGTTTTATTGCTTTTTATGAAAAAATGTATGTTTATCAGTTTATATTTAAAACAATATTTAAAACAGCATATAAAGTACCTAAACTTGGTAAAGAGATACTTAAAAATCATTTTGTTCTATGAAAAATTACAAACAATAAAAACGATGTTTTGCAATACAAGTAAGGAGTTTCAGCGGCCAGAAGTTCGACCTGTTTGTATATTGCTATTTGTAATCTGTTAAATCGTGTTTATGTTGTAGGCTATTAATGTTAGGTCTATGTGTAAGTTATATGATCACGCAACACTGTTAAGGATCCCAGTATAGGTTTTCTTGATTTTGGCGGCCATCTTGGCAGCCATATTGAATATTTCAACAATGACAAAGTTACATCAAGTGGTTTCTGATAGAGGACGTGTTGTAGTACAATTGTATGCAGAAGCATTGTGTGCGTACTTTTTTACGTTACTACAATATTGTCCAGTTGCCACACCGACTGTGCCAAACATCTCACTAGCGGATCCAGAGGAGGGTGTGGTTATTTGAATTTTTAATGAACATGAAAGAAAATGAATTATACTATATTTTTTGTTTATGTTTGAACTTGAAGTATAATGAAGCTTGTGCACCCGCGTTTCGAAATCCACGACCTTTACTTTTAAGAGCAAAGAATAAAAAACTAATATTTTAGCTTAATCTGTCATTTTGAATTGCAACATGTGTGGTACGAAAGAACTAGCTACGACTAGCTGCTCAAAAGCTTTTAGTTGCAACAATGTGATAGTATTGTGGTTATACGTATTTTTGTGTCGCTTGTATAGGAGAACGCTGAACTTTCGATTGTAAATTACGTTTTGTGGCCATACAAGAAACACGTACCAACACATTAATCAGTAGTTGAATCACGGAACCAAGATTTTCGGCTACAGATTGTTCTCTCATTTAAAACTCCATACACAATCAACCACGATATTTGCAATGCAAGCATTATCTGGACTTTGTAAAACATCTACTTCTTACATTTTTTGTGTTTTATGGTTTTCGAATGCAAAAGAATAATGTGCGTAATGCTAAATATACACTAATCAAAATCAACATATTTTAAGTTTTTGGTTGTTAAAAAGCAACAAAAAGAAAGAGCGACAAAGTGCGCAAGAATTAATATTGTGCTGTAAATCACAACAATAAAATCTGGGTGTTTCTCTTTCTATAAATATATATGAAAACGTATATATGTGTGTGTGTGAATGTAAAACAAAATGATGTCGAATTCTTTGCCGATATTTTATTTACATTTAAACATGTTTAATGTATAAAATATTATTTAAAAACAGTTTTTGGATAAACCCCAACCGGTTTCATTAACATAACAACATTGACGTCATTTTGACGTCGTCTCCATATGAACTTCACCTCCTGACGATTTTTTAATGAAACCGGTTATATATTGAATAAATACATCATAAGCCATTTCGTATGTGTTATAAAATATTCGCGAGCGCAGCAAGTGAAAAACACGCATTCTAATCTTATATTTTAATAAAACGTTACAATTCCTTATTTATAAAGACATTGTAGCTGCCTTTATGAACATTTGTTTGAATTATAAATAGCACAGTAGATATAACTGAAAAAGCCATACGCAACGTTTAAATTTAAATAATTGTTTTGTTTCATGAAAGTGTCACCATCCAGCGCCAGTCACCCATGCACCGTCACAGTGTTCCCACCCTTGCAAGTCGCCCAGACAACTGTTGCACAGAACACCTCCGCCGTGTACTCTTGCGAAGCAGGATACCGATTGGTTGGAAATGCTACAAGATTGTGCCTAACAAAAGTTGCAGCTTTAGACGGAATTGAGCCGACTTGTGAATTTATATACTGCCCTGCATTGTCTGCAATAAGTCCATTGTCTGTCACAGTCTCGGATCTAACTTACCTTTCTAATGGGAGTGCAACGTATACATGTGTAACTGGTTATTCTCTGTCTGGATCTAGCACAAGGTCATGCCAAGCCGACGGCACGTGGAGCGGCTCTGAGCCAGCATGCTCGATAGTTACGTGCCCTGCTTTATCCACAACAAACCCACTCGCAGTTAGTGCACCGGCCATTACCTACAACAGCAATGCTACGTATTACTGTGACACTGGGTTTTCACTATCAGGATCCCAATCGAGGACATGCCAAGCCAATGGAACATGGAGTGGCTCTCCACCAACTTGTGGTATGTTTTTTTTGCATTTGTTTGGTCACGTATAATGGATTTTTTCGAAAAATGTTTTACTTACTTATGCAATTTTGTTTGTTTAATTTCCCAGTCAATATAAAATAGTTGCAGCTATGTAGAAGTTTCATAAATCTCATACCAATATCATTTTAAAAAGAGGACATTTTATGATTATTCACTAAACCATTTTACCTCATGTAATTGTATGAACAACTTGTTCACATTAATGCGAGGTAATTACAATATTAAATAAATTAAGAATTATGACACTATTCCCGTTCAATATTTGTTAATTTAAACATTTATTCATGTCTTGCATTTCATGAAGAAGTTTATGCGAATAAAAAGTAAAAATAAAGACAAAACATATTGAAATAAAGAAGAAAATATTTTCCAATATCTGTAAGTGTAACCTTGAAGTCCATTACAGTACATTTGTTTAGTCCTCAGGGATCATGGAGTGCGCTAGGGGGCGTCAGTGGTGTGGCTTCATTCATTACTACTGATAAACAGCTTCAATAAAACCGAGGCTGCTGTTTTCTCGTACAGGCTATGCTTCCAGAGGGATTTCCCTTTCATCAGTTTAATTCATACATTAAAGTAGAGTGACATTGTATTATTGTCATTGTTGAAATGTTTCAGTTATACCGAGACTGATTGCAAACTTGTATAAAACTCTTGCATAAATATATTATGGTTTCATTTTTGCATTGCAAAGAGCGACATGTCCAAAGATTCACGTGAGGCCGGCCTAATTACCTAATCATGAAATTGTGTCTTTTCTAATGTTTTAAGGGGCGCTGCTAATTGAAATATTGCGTACATTTTAGCTTGTGTGATATTGTGTTGCCGCTCAATTTTTCTTCTTTAAAATAGGAAATGTCCGATTCTGTCACTAATTACAATTATGTAGGAGACACAAAATTAAGTGTATAGATTAAAAAAACTAATGCCAACAAATGCACATTAAGCGAGATATTTCTAACTGAAATATTACAATAATTATCAGCGTTTTAATAGAAGTAAGGGGCAGTTAATCCAGAATTACAATTTGCTTGTTGAGTCCAACAATTTAAATTTAGAGTCCAACCAATCAGAACCCCTCGGTCATTTCTTCGGAAAATGACACTCTCCGAAAAAGTCCGTAAACTTTCGAGACTCGTTTAATCACGAATGGAGTTGTAGGTAAACAATAACCGAGATTTATGGGCAATCAACAATTTATTCGGTACATATCGTGAATACATTTTTTTGCGTATTTTGCAATATATTTCTGTA
>Ga0224511_10003420_pt1 | contig 11412 bp, 9 predicted proteins | sample SF_May12_sed_USG_2_FD_169988 | JGI IMG/M metagenome (GOLD analysis project Ga0224511, IMG submission 169988) | Sediment microbial communities from San Francisco Bay, California, United States - SF_May12_sed_USGS_8_1 | ecosystem: Environmental > Aquatic > Marine > Sediment | place: USA...
TATGGTTGTATGATGTGCCCGCTTTATAACTCATTCAAAATGTTTGGGACAAATGTAAAGTACCATAAGACGAATTGCAGAGCGCATGCTTGACCAAGGTCAAGGTCATAGGTCAATGTTAAATATTGTATGACTAAGCCCCTTTACCAAATTTAATAAATCTGACTACCATTTTTACAAAAAAACTCATTTCCTACGTTGCAGTGGACGGGGTATTCATCACGTTTTGTGATAGCTCTAGTTCATTATCCCATTTTTATGTTAACAACAATTCTTTTCATCCAGTGACGTATGAGGGATAACATGGTTGCTTTCGTTTCCGAATTGCATTGGTCACGTTCTGTGACAAAGCTCTTGTTCGTGTAATGTTATATTAAAATTATTATTATTCCTTAAATCAAGAACCTGCCATTGCGCCAAGGCGAGACAAGGGCATTGCTGATGCAGGCATTGACTTCGGCACCACGTATTCAGGATACGCTTATACCTTTAACGCAGATACCAAAGATGACCATACTAAGGTAACAACGATGTATATGTCACTATGTCTTTTATTACGCAAATATATTTTACCTTATATTCCATCATGTATGTACAGAAGCCGACAATTCTTGTATGTACCTGAATGTCGGTATATTTTACGATCAATAGAAGTATTGTAATCTAACAAAAATGTTCGAATAATATCATAACCACCTTGTCAGAATTGTGGCGATATTACGTTTTGTCTGACAGCTACATGTGTTCATTAGTTCTGACACCCCTTGCTAGTCTGTTAGAGCAAATGTCTGACAAGGATTTTGTTGTTGTTTGGCATTGGATATAAAATCATAGCATTGATGTTTTTATATTGACACATTGAGTTTAAATATTTTTGTTAATATGTTGAAACGTGTTATGCTATGTTGTTTTTGTTCATATATCATGTTTTATTTAGACATATGCGAATGCAGACTGGTCAGATGGAGGGACTATGATTACATCAAAAGCTCCGTCTGTTGTTTTGTTGGATTATGATCCCAAGACACCAACAGTCGATTCCTTTGGTTACGAGGTACGGTAAGAAATCGATGTAGGTGATCCTCAGTAACACTTTTTATGCCATATCCTCTGTTTGGGCATATAAATATGCCTTGCCTATATGTCCGTCCTTACGGCTATTCACCCCTCCCGTCTGCCAGTAGCGCAAAGTGTATCAACAAGTGAAAGTGCAAGAGCTGTGAAACTTCCAATGAATACATGTCGCCATGTGAATTTGTGCACATGTGTTCACTATTCGCAGAATTAATTGTCAACAGCTACAACGTTCATACAGTTACAACAAAGAACTGGAGTTATTATCAACTAGCAAACTATACAGCAATTATCGCACCGACTTCAAATAATTGTCAAATATTGGTGTGATATAGTTAATCTGTAACATCAACCACTTATAAAAACAAGATACTCGTTCTTTTAGTGTTTTAGTCAATACGAAACATATTTAATGTCCCGTATATTACATATCAGTCAGCAACTCAAGGACGGTCGCTAGAGAAGAAAACATTCGACCAGTCGCACTTATCGTGTCTTCAAATACGGGTCATTTAAAGCGACCTTTCATTTTCCAAAACTTGACCATAAAACTTTTGTGAATGGTGCAATCTTCTTCACATATTTCCAAAACATGTCCCACATAGATTTTCCCATCATATTTGCGACTTCAAACTTCTCTATTTCCATATCAATCACCAGACTTTAAATCCCATTTATCCTTTCAGAACCGATTTCAACAACAGGTCTCTCTTCTCCATTGTCATTTCCCTCTCGTATATTGTTATTTAAGACGTTGCTGGATTTATTTGGCGTTTGATTTCTTTGTGACATGTAATGGCATAGAACCTTTTCACGGCTTGATAACCATGTTTTGTTGTCAACCTCAGCCTTTGTATTGTTGTATTATTCGTCCGTCACAAGTTCATATCGAATACCTTGTGTATTTAATGCAAAGAAATCATACACATCTTAAATTGAACTTTTCCTTGCTTTACGGCGTTGTCTGCGTTTCCTCTTTGTCGTCCCGCCTATGCTATCTAAAGGACCTTTTTCATGGCCACTCTCGAAGAAATGACACGAAGTAATGGACCCGCACACGTCTGGAAACCTGCTAACAAGGTCATATATTGACTCGTTTCGGTATTGCGAAAAACGTGAATCAGTCCAGAAATGAATACAGATTGTTTCCGGCTCAATCTTTTAAACTGTTTTCATCAACTTGTCAATGATTGCCATAACTATTGCAGCATTGTTACACAAAACCTCAGAAACATGCGCACAGCTGGTATGGCAAAGGTTGCCATCAGTGTCTTGATAATATATGATAGACGGGTGGAGGGTAATTATTAAATCGTCCCGAATAAGCTGATTGGATCTTTTCAAGTGTATTGCAGGAGTAGTTCTCGCTTAAGTCCAATTGTATCAAAACTGGTACTTTGGGCAGCTTCCCTTTCGTTTTCTTCACACTTCTGCTTTACACGTTGAATTAGACATAGGAACTCCTTTCATGAATATTTTATCATGTTGCAAAACGACTCTCTGCTTTCTTCCATCACTCTCATTTGTCAGCTTTACCCTTTTCCATTGATGGTATTTGATTGTGCTGTGATATTCTGGAATCTATTTAGGCATCTCTTGCAATGTGGCAGGATAGTCTTAGTAAATCTCGACAAACTTGTTTGGATTGAAACAACTGGTCACATTGAAGACTTCAGACTCCTTAGTATGAAACAAAAGTCCTGATGTTTCAAACAAAGGAAAACACTGCATGAGAGGAAGTTAACAGGGTTAATATGTTTCGGCATTGACCTGTAAAATGTCGCTCTCGACACTTTCATGGCGGACTCAGCAGCGAACTTCAAGAAGATATTGTACATGTTGGCATTTAGGATTCTTTTTGTACTTTTCCGGCACCACTTTTAACAGCGTCGTTTTTGCTTGGTAAAGTTGTTGAGTTGTCATCTCTCTTCATGAAATGTACAAGATCTGCATTCATTTGTTCTCCGCTTTCTGCAAGTCTTTTTTTTTCTCTGACACAACGCTTTTGCCATGAAGAAATTTCTCTCTGTTAACTGTTGTTTCTAAGGTGGACTTAAGCCTGTCCTTTTTCATAACCAACCCGGATGTAACTTTTTGTGCTAGTTTTGTTCTTTCAGATTCTTTTTTTTGTGCATGTTTTGCTGCTATTATATCTTCTGTCAGAGATTCTCCACAAAATCAGTTTTTTGTCTCTTATTTCTGCTACAGCTGACGTTTGCAATCCAGACATCTTCATAAACAATCAGTTCTGCTGTTTGGTGTATTGGCTTGTTTCTTTGCTTGGCATCGCTGTAGTCTCCTTTGTGCATTCCTTAGTCTTTCGTGCAGAACTTAATTTCGTCTCTATTCGTTCTCATGATCTTGACAGTGCTCTTAATAATCTCTTCTTTCCACTTGATGATTTTGTTTACTCTTGAACGGAAGTTTTACAGTGAGCGTTGTTTTGTATGTACTAGAAATAGTATTGTCACTTTCAGGTTCTTTTGTAGGTTGAATATTGTTCTGGGGTCTTCTCTTATTTTGAAAATTGAATTGGTTTTCTTTGTTTTTCAGTTTTCCTTTTCTCTGGCTGTTTGCATTCAATTCTGAAATGGAAACACAGTAACCCATTACTCTTTCTGTTTCTGCTTTTAACCATAGTTAACGAATTGTTTTTTTCTTTCTTTTTCTGTTCTCTCGCATGCGCTGAGCTTTAGACTTCGCCTTTTTAGAAAAAGGAATAATCTTTTAAAAAAAGCACATACAATATGCATAACTGACGAGACATACATGTTATTTACGAGACAAAGACATTTCACTTTGTATATTTCATTAATTGGTGTACTAAATAGGGCGTATTCGTCAATTAATGTTAAGATATTGATGTCATCTCTAAATATATCATCAGTAATACACACGAAAGATATTTTCTATTGCACTTCTTGAACGGTTAAGTGTTATATTTAAACTTTATTTCATTTAAATGGTATAAAAATATATAAAACATGTGACAATATTATGTAAATAGTATGTATTGATACCAGAAAACCATATGAAACATATTGCAGTTATAATAATGTACGAGACAACACTCAACATTTATGGAACAAATCTCTTTTGGCTTTAAATTTCTTCTGTGATTCAGTGGTTCGTTTTTCATTGTTTTAGCTCACCTGAGCACAAAGTGGTCAGGGTGAGCTATTATGACCGGCCTTTGTCCGTCGTCGTGCGTCATCCGTCAACCTTTTAACTTAAACATCTTTTCCTCTGAAACCGCTCATTGGATTTTGACCAAACTTTACAGGAATGATCCCTAGGTGGTCCTCTACCAAAGTTGTTAAAACCGTTTCAGTTGGTTGCATATGTAGGTCACGGGTTCAAAAAATAGGTTTTCAAAATGCAATTTAAAAAAATCTTCTTGTCTGAAACTACAAGGCCCAGAGCTTTCATATTTGGTATATAGCATCATCTGGAGGTCCTTTACCAAAGTTGTTCAAATTATTCCCCTGTGGTCAAAATTAACCCCGCCCCGGGGGTCACAATTTTACATTGAATAATATAAGGAAAGTTCAAACGGCATCTTCTCTTGAATCGCTTATGGTAATTTGACCAAACTCAACAGGAATGGTCCCTGGGTGGTCTCCTACTAAAATCGTTCAAATGGTTCTGATTGGTTGCATATGTAGGTCACGGGTAAAAAAATAGGTTAGCAAAAGGAAAATTTCAAAAATCTTCTCCTCTGAAATTTCGATGCCCGGAACTTTTATATTTGGTATACAACATCATCTAGAGGCTCTCTACCAAAGTAGTTCAAATTATGCCCCTGGGGTCAAAATTGACCCCCGCCCGAGGGTCACAGTTTTACTTTGAATTATATAAGGACAACTTCAAATGACTTCTGATCTTGAACCGCTAATGGGAATTTAACCAAACTCAACAGGAAGGGTCCATGGGTGGTCCTCTACCTAAATTGTTCAAAAAGTTCCAGTTGGTTGCATAAGTAGGTCACGGGGTCAAAAATAGGTTTTCAAAATGCATTTTTCAAAAATATTCTTGTCTTAAACTACAAGGCCCAGAGATTTCATATTTGGTATATAGCATCATCTAGAGGTCCTCTACCAAAGTTGTTCAAATTAAGCCCCTGGGGTCACTTGAACTTGGCCTGGGGGTCACAATTTTACATTGAATTATATAAGGAAAACTTTAAATGACTTCTTCTCTTGGACAGCTAATGGGAATTTGACCAAACTCAGCAGGAATGATCCCTGGGTGTTCCCCTACCAAAGTTTTTCAAATGGTTTCTGATTGGTGGCATAAGTAGGTCACAGGGTTAAAAAATATGTTTTCAGAAAGCAATTGTCAAAAATCGTCTTGTCTGAAACTACAAGGCCCAGAGCTTTCATATTTGATGTATAACATCATTTAGAAGTCCTCTACCAGTATTTGGTGGACAACATTAGTGGTCCTCTGTAAATGGCTCCACTGTGACCTTTAGACCTTTTCCTTAGGTGAGCGACCCAGGGCCCTATGGGCCCTCTTGTTTATTTTCTTTTTAATTTATAATTTCTTAAATGAATTCTCCAAGTAATGTTGAGTTACCGCCTTGGTACGGTCAACAACTTTCATTGGGAGTTTAAACCAGTTTTAAGCTATAGCAAACCTCACACTTTCTCAAGATGTTTTGGAGAAAAAAATTAAAAAATATGCATTTACTCTCTCCAACCAGGCCACTAAGAAGCTGAACAGAAGGATAGGAAAGTAAACAGAAGTAAATTTAAAAAAGGTGAAAAAGAGAGAATTCTAAGTCCAAACGTCTTCTTTACAAAAATAAATAGTAAAATTACTATTTAAACTATAGCATTATTCTCTTCCCTCCTGGCTAGGTTTCGAGAAGGAAATTCATTATACAGCAAAATAGTAACAGTCATGCACCTATAAACAAAAACAAAACATATGAAAAGAATAAAACTAATTAATGACTGCTTATGCTGCTTACCAAAACCCGACTGAATGGTATTTTCAAAAATGGAAAGAAAAAATGAAGTGTAATGAAAAAATGCAAACTCAAGTGACAATAACAAAAAGGCAGCACGCTGAAAATTAAAATGACGTAATCAATCGCTATTAATTTCAACCGGAAAAGCGAAAGCCCTCAGAAACCACAGGCAGTATTAAAATAATAAGAAGATGGCCGTCCTTATACTTACATAAGACAATAATAATGTCTTGCTGAATATGTCAGTAGTTTCTTTTAAAAATAGAAGCTCATACAAATAATGAAAGGCGAAGTTTAAGATACCTAGTCTTTTTTGGTAAAGGACAATAAATAATTTACAAAAGCATTGGTATATTTGCCATTGTTTCACTGTTTAAGGTAATACCTTTGTAATGGATTCACATATTTGCAGCTACATGTAGGAAGAGATTTTATAAACCTTTTTTATTTAAATATATGCCATTTTAAGACGATCCACCGCACAACTTTTCTCAGTTTTTGCTTTTTTGATTTTATAAACAAGATTGAAAATTTTCATTTTAATAATATGTTAGGTAGGTTATAAGGTGTAAAATTACTTCCGTTTTAATTTAAGTTTAGCAAATATAGGTAACTTGCATTGTAAAATGATTTTTCTTCGGTTGAAAAGTAAAAGCATAATATATATCACATTTTAATGAAAAACTCTTGTTTATTTTTTTTGGATAAAAATACAAATGTGTATCCTTCATAGTCCATTACAAAGGTGTTACCTTAAAACTAAAGAGCAGGTGTTTTAAAAATGTGCTTATCATATTTTTTGTTTAGAAAATCTTGAGTAATTTATGAAACACTATGCTGCAAGGAAAAACTATTATTTTTTATATTTTACTGTTTTAATCTTTTTGAGGAAGTCCCTGTTAAAGTGTGGATGACATATACCCCCTTCGATTAAATATAATTACTAAGGAAGAATTTAACTGTTTTACGAAATCAAATTGCCTGTTATAAAATTTGGCAAATGTTTTCCGAAATTTATGAAATAGAAACCCCTGCTTTAAAGGTTTTCTAGAAATAATAGAATTCCTATAATACAAATCTTCAGCCTTGTTGCAAATTCTTGCAAGTCTGATGAGTTGAGACAGGTATGTTTCATACGACTTCTATTCTTTGGTTTTTTTTGCGCGTATTTTCAACGAAATGGCGCCAATTAACTTTTACAACATCCGGTTTTGAAGTCATACTTCCAATTAACCCAAGGAAGTTATGCAAAAAAGGTTTAACTTACACCATTTTATTGAAATGGCTGACTAGTAAATGACGTCCCGTAAATTGCGATCATACTGGTTTTTAATTGTTGATGTGTATTTACATTTATACACAAATTTTATATACTAATCACATACGAACTATTGTACTCGCAAATAGTCAACGAAAAATGAACAATGCTAATATGAATTGTTTAAATGATGTGTTTTTCTTGAAAATCACGTTATTTGTGAAATAAATAACTGCCGTTGTGTTTTAGAGATAGTTATTGTCATACAATCAAAATAATTCATAAAATCTTGCTCGGAGTCAACCGTTTTTTACATAAGTGCTAAAAAAAGATTTAATTAGAATAATCAATAATATCACTAGACAAATTATTTGTCTGATGTATTTCATAACATAATCAGGGTAGCTCATGCAAAAATGAAAGTTCGTTATGCATTTATATGTTTTAAATTAGACATTAAATTGTGTGGACATCGTTTGTACAGGTTAGCTGAGAATGAGTCTTACGCACTAGAGGACGTCATTGGTGTGACATATTTCATTACCATTGATACACAACTTAAATGAAACCGAGGCTGATATTTTCTTCATAAGTCTGTGCCTTCTCTCAGATCAATTGTAAAAATCTTCTGTTTAAACCACAAAGCAAATGTGTATACCTTAATCACGTAGTCCGTTACCAAAACAGTTAAAAAATGTTCCTAGGGTCAGCAGTGACCCCGCCCTGTGATCACAATTTTGCATTAAATAATATAGATTTTATTTTAAATTATGTAGAAATACTTCAAATGATTTTCCATGTATCCAGCATTCTTAAACTTTATGATACTTCTTAGAATTACCTTTATCCCCTGTTTGAATCACATAAGGTTATGCTTGACACAATAACTGTCAAGGAGGTGTTTTTTGCAAAAGAAAGACAACTACCGTCTTTTTGACACATCGTTTTAATATTTAATATCAAAATATTTTTGTTATGCCACTTTAATACTTAAAACAACACACTGATATTCGGCTTATCTTACTTTGCAATTGACTTTAATTAATTTACGAATTAACGTTATTGAGATTGTATATCATAAAAGTATCTGATTTAATTGACAAAAATCACAACGTTGTTTTACAAAAAAACATATTAAAATCTCATAGATGTTATGCATATTGATTTACGGAGAAATACTGTATAAATTGTGAGTGTACATGTGTTAATACAAACATTGAAAGAGAACTCGTCTGGCTGAGGAAGACCGGTACACGAATTGGTTTGAGAAGTTAACAACAGCCGGGGTTGAACTAAAGCTCGTTGCCGGATCCAGTGACACGTCTAAACACCCTATCACAGAACCGGGACTCTATAGGTATGAAATGTAATTAATGACTCTTTAACGTTAACAATATACAACTAAATGACATTTTATTATGTGCGATACTTTACTATGTATTTTGGGCTGGTGGCCTTTATGTACCAATAAACGATTTGAGTTGTTCATTGTTGTCCTACTTCTCTGTCAATAAATGAAAAAACGAAAAAACATAAGTAGTGTGCAATACCTATACATATAAATATACATTCTTCATATGCTAATGCTGCAGCATTAACAATTTACTTCTGTAATTGTAAATATGAATTATAATCTTCTTAACACAATTTCTATATGCTAATATACAGGCTTCAGCGTAAAAACCTTATTTTAAAACATGTATGTTCCCTGCCCTATCTGATATTGTGAAGTTCTTTAATATACTACATTGATACAATCTGTCTATACTATATTATTGAGGAGGTAACGATTTGCACAATAATACGGAGACGGCTGTGTAACATTAACAACATCGTTATGCATACCTTACTTAATAAACATCATTTTAATCAGTTTTGTGAAATGAGTCTAATTCTGGTTCTTTTTTCCAGATCAGCAGGTATCAGCAATGAGGTTGCTGCCCGCCCCAAGACCTCGGAAGACAACGATCGTTCGTTTAAACAGGACCCGACATTTAATCGCGATATGAACATTTTATCCCGATTAAAGCTTTCCAAGTCGACTCGGTTCAGTGATCAGCCAATTCAAAAGGCAAACCCCAGACCTGCTGACAATGGTTGGTGTGACTCTTTAGTTGCTTTTACATGCTATGTATGTGCAATACGTGTCACTTATTTAATTCGAGGTTTTTGTGGGCTTACGGGTCATATCATTCTAATGGTTGTAACGATTTAACATAGGCAAATTGTTCACTATCATGATTCGGATTGTAGCGCGTAGAACTCACATGCCACATCAAAGTTGTAGTCGGACGTACAGGGAAAAAAGTCCAAAGCGATCGAACGTCATAATAAGTTACACTTATGTTTGTCCGGAGTCTAACTCGACCATGAATTTATGACTTAAAGTCTTATAAAAGTACTTGGCACACATGTGACCATTGGTGATTCGGAGTACATGTAACGCGTAGAGGAATCACATTTATAACTTAAACGATGGGGTCAATTTAACTGGTTAGAGGCCAAAACTGGTAGAATTTATCCTGGTTCCTAATTCACTATTATAATTAATTACCAACTTTATCATTCTCAATTTGCACAAGTGTGCACAATAATGAGCAGAAAGTCAGTGAAAGAATCACATTTTTGCTTGTAAAGACATAGACAAACACAAAGTTGTAATTCAAAATTGGTCACAATTACGTGTGTGACTCTTATTGCGTCACGTATCGGCAGATTGTAGAATATCTTGGACAATCATTGATTTATTTCTCCCCTATGCCATATTGTATTTAGCTCCGGTGTCCGTCAGTCCGTCCGTCTGTCTATCCATCTATCCGTCACGCATTCTTTTCCGCTCCATATCTTTTTAACTCCTGGTTCGATTTACAAATAACTCTGCACAAATGTCAAGTATAATGCGTCGATGTGCAGTGCGTATGTTTGACCAAGGTCAGTTCAAGGTCAAGCCACCTAGTTGAAGGCTAAATATCATATAGCTGTATGATTTGTCCGCTTTATAACTGTTGAAGGGTTGGTGACATTTTAAATTGACTTGGGACAAATGTATAGTACCCTAAGACGATATGCAGTGCGCATGTTTGACCAATATCAAGGTCAAAGATCAAGGTAGGTTAAACATTATTCAACTTAGGCCCTTTACCTAATGCAAAAACTCTGACTTCGATTTTAACAAATTAACACCCTTTTTCAATGTTACAGCGGATGGGGTATTCAACACGTCCTGAGATAGCTCTAGTTTATGATTCCATCTGAATGTAAACAACAGTTCTTTCCATCCATTGACATATTTGGGAGGCATGGTTGTTTTCGTTTCCGAAAGCACTCGTCTAGCTGGTTTTATTTGTATACCACAATCATTGATTTGGTTTTATTTGTATAGCATGCGCGTTTAAAAGCTTCCTTGCCTTTTTATATCACAGCAAAAATATTTATTTTTAACACAACTTATGATTTTACGGCGACATGTGTCATACAAGCGTTACTTTATTTACCACAAAAGTTTGAGGAGTTGTTTGAATATCACGTGACATCTTTTGTGTTGTATTATATAAATGTAATCATTATTGCTTATCACAAGAACCTGCCATGGTGCCAAGGCGAGGTAAGGGCATTGCTGTTGCGGCCATTGACTTCGGCACCACGTATTCGGGATACGCTTACACCTTTAACGCAGACTACAAAGATGACCACACTAAGGTAACACAGTGTTCATATCACTATGTTTGTTATAATGCACACATATTTTACATTATATTCCATGATGCACATTGTATGTATGTAGCTAACAATTCTTGTAAGTAGCGGAATGTCGATGGATGTGTATCTTTATTGAGGTATAATATAGACCCTCGATTGTCTCATAAAACAAAACCCATAATGTATGACATTGTATGTAGGACTAAATACTAGAAAAACTATTGTCGAAATTGACGAGTAGCGATTCTCTAAACTTACTATTTCACTTAAGTTCATTATATATAAAAATGTAATTGCAATAAATTTTATGCATTAAATAGGTGATATATGTTTGCAGACATGGTATCTTTTTTAGTTCGTTATAGTTTACGATCAATAGAAGTAGTTTAATCTTACAAAGAAGAAT
>Ga0224511_10003421_pt1 | contig 11412 bp, 5 predicted proteins | sample SF_May12_sed_USG_2_FD_169988 | JGI IMG/M metagenome (GOLD analysis project Ga0224511, IMG submission 169988) | Sediment microbial communities from San Francisco Bay, California, United States - SF_May12_sed_USGS_8_1 | ecosystem: Environmental > Aquatic > Marine > Sediment | place: USA...
CCTTATCAATTGTGGTTTCAGACCCAACGTTCCTTGGAACCTGGGACTTCATCTGGAAGTTCCTCGTCATCACCAGTGTCAGCTGCATCCCCCTGTATATTGCCAAGTTCCTGCGGAAGAAATTCTCACCCCCTGTCTACGCCAAACTTACCTAACTGCTCTGTCAAACTGACTAAATATGTGCTTGTTTTGAAATAATTTTGTAATAATAGTTGTTGTTAAATATTGATGTGCCACATGGTTGATGTTTGATGGACTCAAGAATGGAGTTAATTACCAACTTGGTGCACCAATCTTCTGTGGTGAAGCTGGATGGATTCATTAATGACAAATTGACATCTAGGTGGATGTCAATTATATACATGTACATGTGACAAAACTAAAAAAATATCTTGTTTTTATGATTTAATATAATTGTATAACAAAATGCTGCAATCACTATTTTTTTGTAAAACTGATAAAAAATTAAACCATTTCTTAACACATGTATTGCTAAACTTGGAAAAGGTTTATCATATTTTTTAATTTATTGATAATTAAATCTCAGCTCTGGCTGATTTGGGAAGGTGCATAAAAATTAACTCATATACAGTCAAACCTGAGTTAGTGGTCACCTTTTTTAAGCAACCAACCTGTCTTAAGCAGCCATACCAAATGTTCCCAAATTTTAATTTTGTACTGATATTCGCCTTCGATAAACAGCCACCTGCCAAAAGCAGCCACTTTTTGTGCTTCTCTCCAGTGGCTGCGTAACACAGTTTTGACTGTAGATCTACGAAATAAAAATGTTCAGAAAACAGGGTGAGCTGGGCATGACTAATTGTAAAAATCTCATAAAGTTATCATGTTTTGTTATTTATGTTTTTGTTTCATTAATCTTTGAAGTGCTATGTACCGGTAGTGCATACAAATGCTGATTTTGTTGTCATTTGATTCCAGATTGTTGTCTTTACAATCTTGAAGTTTATAAATTCCAATGAAATCCAAGTCAATACTCACATACAGTTTATTTAACGTTTCTTTTCGCATTTAATTTCAGCTCAAATATTATATTTTTCAAAAACAATACAATTGATGTTTGTAAAATTTAATGTTAGTTTCTTTACGGGCCATTTTATCATGGTGCCCTTAAACCTGACTCTATCTACATGCAACAGTTTCTCTTTGAACTTCTCTTCAATTTAGGTTAATTGAAAATACACCAAGTTTCAATTTAGTAAGACACTTATATGTAAACGTGATGAAAAAGCAGTAAACTGTTTTAGGCCAAAATGTAATAAGTAATGAGGAGTTTGTAAAAATAATAAAAGTTGCCAAAAAGTGCAATGTTGTGTAATGTATGCATTGTAAATGTAGGTAGATAATGTAGATCATATAGTCGTGTACATTTTATGGAATACGGCAAAAACATTTTTGTTTATTGATGGGCAAACGACTGTGCATCATTCATATTTAGCAATTTTTCTTTCTTCACTCAAATAATGTAATCTGGTTTTTTCTTATGTTTGGAAGTCTTAAGGTAATGGGAATGCAATGGATTCACATATCTGCAGCTATGTAGAGGTTTGAAAAACCCTTTTTGTTATTTAAATATATGCCATTTTAAGACGATCCACCGCACTGCTTTTCTCAGTTTTTGCTTTTTTGATTATATAAACAAGATTGACAATTTTCCTTTTTATTTTTATTGAAGGGAGGTAATAAGGTGTAATATTATTTCCCTTTAATTTAATTAAAGCAAATATAGGTTACTTCCATTTAAAAAATAATTTTCTATGGTTGAAAAGTACAAGCATAATACATATAACATTTTAATGAGGAAATTCTTGTTTATATTTTGATAAAAAATACAAATGTGAATCCTTCTTAGTCCATTACACAACTATTACCTTAAGTACAATAAGTGAAGCCATTGTTATTTTGTGTTGAATAGGATGCCAGACTATCACTTATCAATGTGAATATCATTTTTATCATATATATATATTGTTATCAATACGGAATGTGTTAAATTGTTTGCCAAATACCCTGTTTCTTTAAAGTTCTGTGATTCATATGCATGCTTGGTTTTAACACTTTTGGCTGTTGATTTTATTTGTGTTTAATAGGATACTCATCTGTAAAAACACATTCCATTGGTACAGTATATAATTTAATTTATTTGTCACTTTACATATTGTCATATTTTAATTTCATTAATAGTAGCTAAAGATTTAACAGAGTTTGTTGAATATGAGACACAGATCTATGTGAAGACTGGAGAGACAAATACGATAAAAAGGTTGTGACTTTGCAAAATTGTAATGATTTAAGGGACAGCTTTTATTCATCAGTTATTTTTCTCACCTGTTTTTGTAGTCATGGTTAATAGTAGTTTTACAGTTATTCTTTGGAAAAAAAAGATGCCATTAGCTATTGCATTTAAACATTCTACAGTTCTAGTCATTTTATAATGATTACTTTTGCCCTGTTCCATCAAAAGATTACAATGTTTTAATTTTTAATCAGATTTTAATAATCTAGTTTATTTAATGACTCTTTCTTTGCATTGCTTCATTGAAAATATTCACTGATTACCCTTTCAACTATTATGGAATCTCTGTCTAGAACCAACTCATACTTAAATTAATATAATATTTTGATGGCTTGGTGCAAATTATAAATACCACCTTGTTGGCTTGCCGTTTACGGCGAGCCAGTATTGTTTTGGAAAGGTAATTCCGGTTTGAAATTGCCCTGCTTTCTATTTTATGTATGCTAATTGCCCGAATGGAGATGGGAACCAGTCGAGTTTCGGGCGATTCTGTTATTATTACGTAAACTACCGAACATTTGCTAGACGGTAATGGCCGAGTTGTTCCGATTATGATAATGTAATGCTATTTTTAGCGGAATGTATTCGCATCTTCACAACATTGCAAGCCATTCCTTTTTAAAAGGAAATTTTATTTTATATAACAAGTTACAATATTTTTCCACCAAGCACTTGATTTTCACCCACAAGACTTGACCAATACATAATGATAACCCAACCTTAAGGCAAAATACTTGTGGAATTGTTTGTTTTATCGAGGCTTTTAATGCTCTGTAGCCTAAGTACTTATCAGTCAATCCTAATGGTATACAATACTATCATAGATAGTTCTAGCTACCATTTTCCTCCTTAAGGAAAAAAGTGGCTTGTTTCCAAAAACATCTCCCAAAAATATAAGTACAGTAGGTCGGCCAATTTTATTTTCATTTACTTTTTTTTACTGTAAAACTATTAGTCAATTATAAATGTGAGAACAATACATCAAAGGTTAATACTAGCAACGCATATTCATGTGGAATGTGACAACATATAAAATTAATGTAAACTTGAATTAAGTAGGTAAGAGCCTGAAACATACCTTTCTTGTACAGAAACCTTATTTTTGCTCTAAAATCGTTAACAAACACAAAATATGTTTAGGGCCGGCACAAAAAATAGGGTCTGTTGTGTTAGTGGAAACAACAACTTTTTTATGCCTTAGCATCATTGTGAGAAAAGAGGAAACCAGAAGTATTTGATGTTATTCTTATTTGTCATGTCATACTATTTATTTTGTTTTGTTTTCTGTTTTGATGATTTGTGAATGTCTTGAATAATTATTCCTGCCAACTTTGTCTTTTGTTTTCTTCCTTTTTTGTATCATTTTTTTTCTAAATACTTATTAACAAGCAAACCTATACTTATTTACAATACAAATTATATTTAGAACTGTTAAAACACAAATCTTGAGTATATAAACAAGTTCAGAATGTTTATGTAATTCATTTAAAATACATGTACAAGTTATAAACATCATTTATTTGTGGATTTTCTGTCAAATTGATAACATATAAAATGAACATTTTACTGCTTATATCTACTCACAATATTAAGCTACTAGAAATTGCTGTTAATGCGGTGTGAGTTTTATTTATAACTAGCCTTGGCCAATATTCATTGTATCACTGTATCCATAGTCTGTCTTTTAAGAGCATGAACCAACTTCTGCTGTGCTCTTCTGTGCCTATGTGATGGGTAGTGGTTATACTTGTTATACTATTTATGAAATAAATGACAGATAAAGGCGTTGCACCTTATTGTTATTAGAGGTGGTTTGATTCTGTACTGTGTGTTTCTTAGACCTTTATGTGTGATGTTGGTTTTTGTGGGTTTTTAAACACAAATACGGTTGTATCAAGACAGTCAATGCACTAACCAGCGTTCCTGGTACTAGTTAGTATCGATCACCGAGGCGGAAGTTGGCCTTTTCCAAAGGGGAAAAAGGTAGCAACAATTCCGGATGTAAATTTTAAGAGCATGGCAATACAACTTCATGCAATGTCTTTTGGTCACGTTTTTAATGTTGATGATTTGGTTCCTCAGAAACAATCTCATGCCGTTAGATTTTGATGAAAAATGATGAACATATATAATAGGTACTTAAGTTTAAAAAATGTATTTTATTTAGGTTATTGTGCCCACCGTCATCATGGTAGTATTTTGTGTTTTTAATGTAGTCAGGATTTTTTTAAATTGCAAAAAATACCGAAATATGTACAAACACACTTAGTAGAATTCCTACCTGACGTCATTTTATGTCAAATATCTAAAAAACTGTTCCGCGTTTAAATAATTTTTATTTTACGAGAAGACATCTCGCAAATTTTGCAGTCATATAAATACAAAATGTAGCTATAGGTCAACCGGGAACATTGTAGTGATATGCGATTAAAACAAAACTATCACAGTACAATTTTGTCGGAATTTTAACATCGTTTATTAATGTTGACGTTCCCGTCAATGTACATGTAAGTGCAATAAAATATGGTAATTGCAATACTCTGTATAAACGTTGATACATTTCTGCCCAAAATAATGCTAATGTATCACAAAACATAACATAACATAACAAAATATAACATAACATAGAAACTACTATTTGACACATAAATAATGGTTTCTGGTACCGGTAAGTTACCAGACAGACATACGCTGACGTCAACAACGTGATACAACGGGTTTTAAAGCATTGCTGATTTAGATTCAGTAGAAAACACTACAGAAAACAGTCAAAATGGCCCGCACATGACAATGTATGAAAGTTAATACAATTCTGCATAAACATGCTAAGGTATTACATAACATAACATTACATCTAAATTACTACTTGGCACTGAAATACTTGTAATGCTTACCGGAACCGTAAAGTTTTACATGTCAACAACATGAAAGTACAATAAGCAAATATATAAACTATTTAATATTGCCAAAAACACCCGCACATGAGACCGCCCAGTGCATTTTTGATGTCATGTTTGGCATTTCCATTGCGTTTTGCCGCGGCGGTTGTCAGCACTCCAGCAGCGATTGCGTCCGTATACGTACCCAAGTTTGCTTTTAACAGAGCCTCTACTGTGAGCCTTTAAAGAATTTGTTCGTGGGAAAACTGGAATTGAAGAAATTGTTTGGTAACTTGACCCACATGTTTGTGTAGCTTCTCTGTAGCAAGAAGTAACCGTTCGACGTATCACAATGTCAATAATGTTTCACTTATAAAATATAAGATGAAGTTAAATACGGCTGAGTGTAAAATGTATATCTATATAGTTCTTATTATGTTTGGAGTTCTGTTTGACCGCGTATAATCTATTGTTTTGGCTATTATGTGGTTTATTAACAATTATTTTTATGTTTTATTACTAAACACTGGTATATTTTACGTAAACATACCGTAACATTATTTCTTTGTTTTTTACAATATGATTGCTAGGTTTTATCATGAAAAATGTACTGTTTTCGGCTGCTTTGGGCATTTAGCTCTGGCTCTTCTCCTTTAGATGCGTGCGATAAGTCCTCTCCCTTGTTACATAAAGTCGTTTGTATTGATAAAGTTAGGAAGTCATTTCTTATGTCTTTCTGGTTCATTTAGTATGAATAAAGATGTCAGTTTAGATACAAGCATGTACTCCTGATACTGTTAGACGTAGCGCACGGTAATCCTTTACCCAAGCGTAACGTCAACACGACGCTCATTGTTCGTCTTTGTTTCATTTCGCTGAAGTTTCTTACATCTATTTGCAACTGCTTTGCTAATTTTCTCATTTTTGTCCAGAGTATTTCAAGACACCAACTTTTGTAAGTTCACATGTCAATATAATTAATAGTTGATAGAATGAAGCTTTTACATTAAACAATAAATCGCGATAATTTGCGACCGTATAAAATTCATTCACATAATAACAGTTTATTTTAAACAATTAATAACATAAATATTTGCATGACCATAATTACATATACATATAATAATATTGCCAATTTAATAATTAGTTTATAATTATCATTATGTTTATATCGCCAGCCTGGCAAAATCGCTTACAATCAATATATTTATTAAATGCATTTCAAAATGAGTATGTGAATCCTGCATTACAAAAGTGTATGTAGCAGCAATTTCACTACAAATGTAAATTACGCTTTTGTAATTAATTTTACGTGTTAGACTACTTAACATTTAGTTTTATGGTTATGTACATGTATTTATTGTAATTATCTTGCACGGTAAGGTACACAACAAAATCACTAAACATTTATGCTATTTATTTACTTTCTGTACACTTAGAGTGAACAAAAGCATTTTCTAATTGTTTGTTATCAATATTTTATAGATATTTTCATTTAATTAACTGTAAATATATTTTGCTTGTCCTCTATGTATAATACATGAAACATTAATATTTGTCGTTCTCAAAGGTACATGAAGTAATCGTTACAATTGCTGTCATGCCAGGAGTAGTTGTGTGTCTCAAACAACATTGCACAGTCTTCCTCATTGCCAAGATAATTGTGGCTGGGTTGGTTTAGCCCCCAATGACTGTCAAGGACGCTCAAAGACGCCGTTAACACAGTCGAACTGATTAGTCAAGAACGCGTGGTAAAGTCCTATCCATATTTCCTTGAGACGTCCTACAAATACATGAAAATGTTGTTATTATTGAAAGTATATGCACTTCGTTCTGTAGAACTGTTTTGTTAATAACTCGTCAAAAACCAATTTAACAGAAATGCTTCTATATACATTGTAAATACACGATAATGTTGTGATGAATGATATAACAATTTGCATTTCATTCAGCAATACAAGCATGTCCTTTACAGCCGCAAATGCGAAACTTGGGTGAGATTTTTTATAATTATGGATAAAGTCTTAAGCTACCAGTGTTGAAAGGCAAATTCATACGTTAGTTTGATAACCTGAATTTTAACTCATAATATTTGGGAAAAGTAGCGCAGTCATACACTTATATTGTAAAAATGAATAATAGTGTAAACTTCCTTTAAAAATCGAAACACTAGGCGTTTAGATTAAATATCACTCAAGGCAGAATTTACTCGTGCATCAACAAGAAATGACATTAAATAAAATCACATCTACCAGAAGGCCCACGATAATGTCGCCATGTTCTTGCTGACAATGTGTCCTTGCGTTTTGCCAGGTTTCTCCTGTAGGGTGTAACTTGACACACATGCTTGTCGGGCCACTCTGCAGCAAGTAGTAACCGTTCGAAGTGTCACAATGCGGGGCACGTGTTGTCGCTGGAAATAACAGAGTTCATTATTAGGAAAGAATAACTTATGCACACGTTCTTAATGGGCGTTGACAGTAAACCGTTTAAAAAAAGAAGTTATATTTCTATGGCTCTAAAACAGCAACTTTGTGTGGTAAAAATTAACGACCGTGTATCCCAACAATTTGCAATCGAACGATATATGCGCCAAGAAAGAGTACTCTCCACTTTCTACTACTTAACTTACGCTGACGACCTTCTAAAGGAACAGCAGGGGGCCGTTTCACTAACATACTTAAGTATACTTAAGGAAGGATTTACGCCAATTTTTAGCCCAACTCTAAGTTAAACGCTTTTTCCATAACTTAGAGTTGGGCTAAAATTGGCGTAAACCCTTCCTTAAGTATACTTAAGTTTGTTACTGAAACGGCCCCCTGGAGCGCAGCAAACAATTTTGCAAAGTGCTACGGCGTTCCTACGTACGCCGATGACATAAGTTTGATTGCATTGTCTCCCCTTAATCTGCACCGTGGACACTGCGTATGACTACATGAAATAGTGGCGATGTGACATAATCGCACGTGGTAAAATCAAGCATGATCGTTTTCAGCAAACAGTAAAGCCCACTTGATGTCAGAACTATGTATGAAATATTTGTTTGAGCAGGCAAACTCTGCTGACCACCCGAGTAACAAACAAGAATCTTACTTCAAAATTACCAATCGTATTACTGAACGTTGTCAAAGAGCTAGAAATGCCCTTTACGCTATTTCTGCTCAATGTTTAAATCTATACGGATTAAACCCAATGGATAGTTCCACAGTTTTTCAAGCTCCTCTCCATGCAGCATATTTTCTTTGATCTTATGATAAGGTTTATCACAAACAGGAAGTATGCTTTCTTTTGTATTTTCTAGGTCAAATTGTCAACTGACAATATAATCCTAATCTATTGGATTAAAATTGACCATGCACAGATATAAATGATCATGATTGACAGTTGAGGAACTGTCCATTACCCGCATTTCTTTGTATTCGAAAATTGTTATCCCTGTTGCTCTGGATGGTAACAAATTATGGAATAATATGACATCATCGGAAATTGCAGTTGTTAACAAATTACAACACTACAGGTTTTCCTTGATGAACAACATCTGATTTTTGTATATCAATGGCCAGTTGTTACAAACTTTTCTCTGATGTTGTATTACAAAGCTTTTGTTTTCACACTTAACTTGCCTTGCTATTAACAGTACAACTCACTAGCGGATCCAGGTGGTGGGGGCGCATCCGGCGCGCGCCCCCTAACGGCCGCGGACCTATGATTTTTAGGCTCCAAAAGGTAAATGTTCTCAATTTTTGTTCTCTTGCTTCGCCCGCGATTCATTTAAGGGCCCATTGTAATAGAAATAGGGCCAAAACACGCTAAAATGACTTATAACTCAATCGTCAACACATTCAATGATTTTCTACCCCACACCCCCGTTGACAAAGTCCACGCCCCCACCTAAGGTCAAATTCTGGATCCGCCACTGACATAACAGGACATCTGTTTATTTCATGTTTGGGCAATTACTTTTTTATACGTAGCCTATAACTCCTATTAAAACAAACAAAGGAGTTTTTTAAACAACATGTAGCAGAACGTAAATTCCAGAAATAGCTCTTTACATCGGTGTAGATATAACGACGTAGTTACGTACACACATGTTAATGTACTCAAGTAAATGTTTTCTTATTACATCTAGTTTCATTAGACTTTAAATAATTAAAATAATGTTTTTTTTTGTAATTTGCTTGCATAGTATTAAGAAATATATTAATAAACGCGACATGATTTATTTCTAAACTGATGGACCGGCAAAACGTTCTTTATCCTTAAGTTAAAGCGCAACCTTTTGCGCGTATATAGATAACACGATTTTCTTATATTTGTATTTGACTATACCAATTTAACTGATGAAAGGGAAGTCCTTTTGTTTATGTTTTTAGTAACAATGGGTCTTAATAGTTATAATAACCAGCATACCCTGTTAAGTATTGTTCAACACCCGACGCTCCTTAAAATTCTTGAACAGCGTCGCATGACACATCAATTTTAGTTTTATTTCAAATGTGCGCGAATCTCGCGAGCTGTTTGTTCGCGGCTTACCTCTGCCATTTTAACAGACGCATTTTACAGCATGACGATATTCTGCGATTTTGTTTTGGGTGTGTTTATTTTTTTACAAAGAGTTTAATTATCAAATGCATTAAAAAAGGCAAAGACATATTAGTATTATTTGCATCGTTAAAAAAAGGGCGCACGTTTTCGACACAGAGACAAGTCGCGACGTTCAGTAAAATAATGAAAATATAGCGTCATTCTATAAGTTAAATGTCTGACCTGAAATCATTTTAACATGTATCTTCTGACAAGTATCCTTGTGTTTTAAAATAAAAAATTCCCCATTCTTGTGCAATAAAGACAGACTTTGTCGTCTGCTTGCGCAACCTCATTGAAGTGTTTGTCGTTGAGCGGTCTTTTCACTTTGTTCGCGCGTTAAGGTGTTTGTTCGATCTATGATTTGAACATTTAGTATTTAGATTCATAAAATGTACGATTTATTACTTGTAATTTTTACTTTTCGTGCATGATTTCAAAATAATTTAAACGTTATAAAATGTCTTTCATAATGAGCGCAGAACTGCTGTGCGGATTAACGCGACGTTAAACACGATGACGTTATTTATCACTACGTTTCAAGGCGGGTTTTTCGCTAAATATGGTATGACTTAAATGTAAAACAAACACATGTGAATCGGTTTAATACCTATTTAATCACTTTAAAAATGATCAACAAATATTATTTTTTTTATAAATGAGCTAGTTTTCAATGTACTTGAAAACGGGCCAAATTCAACACTGTTAGGGGCCAAGCCCATTACGCAATGTGTCAGACTACATAACGCTGTTTGATATATATGTTACAGGGAATGTGTGTAACCAGGGATTTCACATAATCCCTAACCAAGTCAGGGATTTCACGTTATCCCTTGTGATTTTAGGGAATACGTGAAATCCCTGGTTTCGCTAGAGATTACATGAACTCCCTTATTTTAGTTTTACACAAATTCCCTGACTCGATTGCTGATACAGATCATGTTGATTATAGTGCTAAAAACCTTTAGAAATATAAATTGAAGAGATCTTAGAAAGAATGGTGTAAACAATGTACACACATATACAAGACATATGACACAAGCATAGAACAATACATAATGAAAACCTATTTGTTACAAAACGCAATATACAAATAATCGCGATTTTAAGCCCTCGATTAAATTCAGTACAACAATAATTTTCATTTTTTTATGCGAAAACATCGTTCTTTGAATTTATTCAACTATGCTTACTTTTATTTTATAAATAACTGATGTAGTTAACAATATGAGGTAAAGGGTTATTAAAAATTAATTAGCTGTTATGCAGATTCCTAGTTTTTGTTAAAATAATATTCAGATGTCAGAGTTTTAATGAATAATACATGTTCAGCTTTGAGAAGGTTTTTGAACTGAAGATGGCTTTTAACCATGAAATACCGAACACCGTGTCGTTATTGGTAAAATCATATATACATTACTTGTTTTTAGTTTTATACTAATCCATATAATTATGATATTGTTAATAGAAAATGACGTACACTATCGTTGCTAACAGATTCGCATGCATGACACGCGTGCAAAGTGCGCCCCAAATCTACCACCAAAACATCCACCCAACACAGAAGGGTGACACCCCCCCCCCCCTTTTTGTACGCAGTATTCAGGGGGGATTTAGACGGTACGCAGTCCG
>Ga0224511_10003422_pt1 | contig 11411 bp, 9 predicted proteins | sample SF_May12_sed_USG_2_FD_169988 | JGI IMG/M metagenome (GOLD analysis project Ga0224511, IMG submission 169988) | Sediment microbial communities from San Francisco Bay, California, United States - SF_May12_sed_USGS_8_1 | ecosystem: Environmental > Aquatic > Marine > Sediment | place: USA...
ACAAAATATAATTATAAAAAAAAACTATCCGCCTGTATTTGGGCGAAAAACATTGCTGGTGGCAGTGATATAATGTACTGTCAAGGGAAGTAATCACTGTGGGGAGTTTGACCTGTATACGGTTCAATATTTTATTAAAGTCTACATTTCTCTAAATGAGTCACTGTTACCAGACGCTTTACTCGTCTCAGTGTGGTTTTAAAGACAAGCGCCAACACGATCACGTGTTTCTTTATTCGGATACTTTTTACGGTCATCGGCTTTTATCGTTGAAAAGCAATGGTAAAGTGCACCTTTGCACCATTCCTGTTGCGTTTGGTCAAATTCCCATTAGCGGTTCAAGATAAGAAGTCATTTGAAGTTTTCCTTACAATAATTCAATGTAAAATTGTGACCACCCGGGGCGGGGTCAATTTTGACCCGAGGGGTATAATTTGAACAAATTTGATAGAGGCCCTCTAGATGATGTTATATACCAAATATGAAAGCTTTGGGCCTTGTAGTTTCCGTTCAGAAGATTTTTGAAAGTTGCATTTTACGGTAAATACCTATTTTTGACCACGAGACCTACTTATGCAACCAATCAGAACCATTTAAACAATTTTGGTAGAGGACTACCCAGGGACTATTCCTGTTGAGTTTTGTCAAATTCCCATGAGCAGTTCAAGATAACAAGTCATTTGAAGTTTTCCTTATATAATTCAATGTAAAATTGTGACCCCCGGGACGGGGTCAATTTTGACCCCAGGGGCATAATTTGAACAACTTTGGTAAAGGACCTCAAGATGATGTTATATTCCAAATATGAAAGTCTTGGGCCTTGTAGTTTCTGTCAAGAAGATTTTTTAAAGTTGCATTTTAAAAACCTATTTTTGACCACGTGGCCTACTTAATATGCAACCAATCAGAACCATTTAAACAATTTTGGTAAAGGACTACCCAGGGACTATTCCTGTTGAGTTTGGTCAAATTCTCATTAGCGGTTCAAGATAAGAAGTCATTTTAAGTTTTCCTTATATAATTCAATGTAAAATTGTGACCCCCGGGGCGGGGTCAATTTTGACCCCAGGGGCATAATTTGAACAATCATTGTAGAGGACCTCTTATGATGTTATATACCAAATATGAAAGCTTTGGGCCTTGTAGTTTCAGACAAGAAGATTTTTGAAAATTGCATTTTGAAAACCTATTTTTTACCCTGTGACCTACTTATGCAACCAACTGAAACGGTTTGAACAACTTTGATATGGGACAACCCAAGGAAGTTTGGTCATAACCCAATGAGTGGTTTCAGAGGAGAAGATGTTTAAGTAAAAAGGTTGACGCACGACGCACGACGCACGACGACGGACGACGGACAAAGGCCGGTCACAATAGCTCACCATGAGCACTTTGTGCTCAGGTGAGCGAAAAAACGGATTTTTTTGGATCCAATACGGTAAAATATTGGACGGTCACGTGGTACAAATAAAGGACGCTCATTGGATGAATTTATTATATGTAGAATAAAATATAATATAATAAAGGGAAAACATACAGTGATGGCTGTATCTGCACCCGTCTGATATGCGTCTGTTATCAACACTAACACGTTTTCCACTGTCGGGCGATCACCACGACTTTGCACAAATTGCTCACTTTGTACAGAATTTATAGCTGTTGGGATGTCTTCACTACCATTGGCAAAACTGTAAGATATAAAACAATAACCATTATATTTAAAAAGAATATCATTTAAATGATAGCGTGTCTGAATAGATTTGTTGGGTTGTTTAAAAATCGCATGCAATAGTGTGTTTTAGTAGCAACAAAAAATGTTATTATAGTCAATGTTTATTCACGTCAGTGTATCGTTTTTGTAATTTTACTTGCAAAATTAGAGCTTAAGAAAGAGCTTGTTGATTTGAACTATGTTTTAAAGAAAAATCTTGTTTCTTATTTGAAAATATTTTGAAATATCGCCGTCAGATAAATTGACAATAAGCTCATATTCTTGGCAACCATTGGCTTTTTAACATTCGGTAAAATGTAAACAATAGTTAAAAAGGTTTGGTGCATTCTATGATTATCGCTAAAATTGTCTTAGCCTCTACATGTAGTATTTACTAACAAGTAGTTATTTCACATGAAGTCTGGAGTTCTTACCCCCCTTCAATACGTTACCGTTTCCAGCGTAAAGAAAATCGGGAACAGGAGCAGTTTGCATTTAAGTCATTTTCGGATCTAGGATTTAGTCGTAGAGAGGGCAATATATTCGCAACAGAAGGTGCGAAATAATGCTTCCTTACACGCTGTCAGTTTGTAGTTTAGACCATAATTATTAAATTCTCTAAGTCAATGCAAAATATGTGCTTTACTATATAGTTATGTACATGTATAACCGGCGCACATTAACCCCGACTTGACCTTTATGCAAGAATATATTCTCTATTGAATACCGACGTTGAATTAGTGATCGATAATGCATTTGCTGCCAGTCGGCACAGATCGCCCATGTTTGTTGAACAATATAGATGTCCATATACCAATACGAGAATAATTCTTAGCACAACCGCCGTGGCCGAGGGATTTCGTTGCCATGCCAGCGTTCCAGTAGGTACAGGATCGAGCCCCAACCGAAGAGTTTTGTTTTTTTCAATAAGTGGAAAGACCAAGTCAAGTCAAGTTGCAAGGTAAACCATGAGTTTTCCGTTCAGTTTTGAAAACAAAATCGTGAAGTAAACTATTTACATATATTAAAATTGATTTGTTGTGTTTAAATACTTTTATTCTTTGTTTATGTTTTCCATGCGCATTGTTTCAGATTCGTTGTCTTGTTGAATGATATACACAATAAAATAAAAGGTTTTAAACAAAAACATTAAAATGAAAATACAAACAAAAAACAATAAATAAAAAATAAAAAAGTAAATAAAAACAATAAATAAAAATTCTGTGACTCGAACCAGCATATAAGTTGTCAAAATATACTTCAGCTCGCTGCTTTATCGATTAAGCTAACGAACCGCACACATTTAAGTGGTTTAAAATAAGATCAAGTTTTTTCTTTGAATAACCATAGCGGGATTTATTTTTCATTTGCATGCGTTAATTGCCGAGGTGGAAGGAAGGCGTGGTATTGATCGTATATAGTTGTGAGCTAGATCGTCAATAGATGCTAATTTGAAAGTTCAATTCGGGGTTAATGTGCGCAGGCTATAAAAAGATGGCAAAACAAAGCAAATATTGATATCCGTTTGTTTTTTGTTGTTTTTAAAATATTCCTTTTTTGTGTTGTCAGAAAATGAAAATGCACCGGCGGTTCAATACTGTCTGGTAAAAGTTTTTAAAAGGCACGTTGATTCTTACTTTTTAAGAAAACAGACGTTGATGTTGACTAAAATAGCCATTAGTAAAGAGCTTTTTGTATGTGACTTTTATTATTAAAAGTGTTGTAGTTATTTGTAAAGTTAAAAAATAGGAAATTTAGATGTCTACTATTCTACTGGATTTTATTGTTTGGGCCATAAACAAAGACCCTTTGGCGATACGCTCTTATAGACCCACCCGTAAGTGTGTAATTTGTACAACATATTCCGCGGAAAGCCGTGCTATCTACACATACCGGTTCTTAAATAATACATGGTTACATTATCTGTATTCTAACGTTATTCCGAGCACGGTACTAAACTTGAATAATCAATAACTGAACAAAAAATCCTATATACTTACCCTATACCGTCAAGAGCAGCGTTGATATCAGTCGCGGTGGAGTATGAATTTAAATACATTTGATTTACAAGTGTAAAGTTGAAATTCCCATATCCAATTTGAACATATTCAGGCCCAATTGCCACATTGTTAACAATGTTTTTGATGAAGTCCGTGATTGTTGGGTGGTTCTCTGATCCCATCGAGCCGGAGTGGTCAACAGCAAACACGACGTCAGATACACACCCTGAAAAAATTGAATCCTTATTATCGAAGTGTTGCATATTGCAACCAACGTGCCTTTCATATGTGTAATTTAATAAAGTGCACGTTTAAAACTAATAAAAATCCACATGTATTTTTGTTTTACTGTTTAGTTTTGTATTAAGCTCTTAATATATGTATATCCAACAAATAGTCATATTCGTTCTCTATACTATTTAAATGGTGTGTGGTATGTCTACAATCAGGGCAAGTTACCATTTCTATCAAAACAAGAAAATACCGATAACGTCGCACGTCGAGGTAATGTCCCATTGTCCATTCTCACAACGTATGACACCATCGCCTTGGAGCATATAGCCGACATCGCAGGTCAATATACGCTCTGTGCCTGAACTGGACACCGTGCCGTTAGTTGAGCCTCCAGGTGTAACTAAAGGTCCACAGCCTTGAACGAACAAAAAATGTGAATATATGGCGACAAAAAATGCAATCCACTATATATAAAACGCATGAGATTGTAAGCTACAATGCATTACGATTGTTTCAACACCAAATTGGGATGTTTCGGAATTCTAATAGCTTACTTACTAGAGCATATTATGTTGATCACACTCTGTAACATAGTGCCTATGCTGTCGAACGTCGATATAGAAAAGCAGTCATTTGCAGAATTCAAATAGCTCGTGGGGCATGACGACGACCTCAGAATGACGACTACGCGAATACCCGCTTCGCGTGCCGCCTGAAAAAAAGCAAAAGAATGGTGCCTGAGGACAAACTAATCGCATAATTATGTTTAACACATTTATTCATATAAATGTGTCAAAGTCTGAGATTTTTGGTCGAATTGACGAAAATTAATGACGTCGCTAATAAAAATAACGTCAAAGTGATGCATCAAATTATACATTATTTTTAAAACTGTCAAGAGCTGTTTATGCAGTGTCATAATTCTTAAAGGGTATTTAAAATTTATCATACCTTTGCAGTTTTATTTTATTAAGTTGGCAGAAATGCGATGATATAGAATTATTTACATTTTGTTTGGCATGTCCGGCTGCTTTAGTTTTATATTTCAAGGTGGTAAAATGAACATTTTATCTACAAACATAGCTCTTTCAAATAATACAAAATTCTCAATTGATTAGAATGTTTCTCTTAAATTAAAGTATAGCATATTATTGGGTACGACAATGTGACAATCTGACCTAGTAAATTCAACAGATAACACACTTCTTATTTGTGATAAACCATATCACATGAACAAAAGAAAAGCAAAGAAAGCGAAATGAAAGGAGATTTGCGTAGAGTTGCGGAACCGTTTAATCACCTATAAAGTGTTCAGGATTGGTTATATCTCAACGGATGAATTTATTGCGTTTTACAAATTTGAACACGTAGGAAATTGTTAGGAATATTCTAAAATAACAAACAATATATGAAGGTAAAACCATACAGTGATGGCTGTATCTGCACCCGTCTGATATGCGTCTGTTATCAACACTAACACGTTTTCCACTGTCGGGCGATCACCGCGACTTTGCACAAATTGCTCCTTTTTAACAGAATTTATAGCATTTGGGATGTTTTCTCCACCAGAGGTAAATCTGTAAGTACAAACAAGCATTACAAGGTTATACAATACATATTTTGTAGTATTTTGTTTGCAATACACTTTTAAAACTCCTGAATCGCCGGCTGTTTAATGGTACACCCCCACACACATACACATCACACTTGGACCAACCCTATCGTGTGTTAACCTAGAAAAATAATATGCCGAAAGCCGTGCTATCCACCCATAGGCAAACCGTTCCATTATTTCTATCTTTACATTATATGTACACTTTGTTGTATTGATGAGTACGTATTTCGAGCACGGTATTTTTAACACTATTACACTTACCTAAACCAATCACATAACTTTAATACTCACACTATACCGTCAAGAGCAGCGTTGATGTCAGTCGCAGTGGAGTATGTATTTAAATAAATTTGATTCACAAGTGTTGAGGCAAAATGTCCATATCCGATTTGAACATATACAAGTCCTATTGTAACATTGTTAACGATATTTTTGATGAAGGCCGTGATTGTTGGGTGGTTCTCTGATCCCATCGAGCCGGAGTGGTCAACAGCGAACACCACATCAGAATAACATCCTGAAATGTTGAAACACTATGAGAAACTGCCAAATATAGTTATCCATGTATTTAAAAATATTACAGAAAAAAATGAATTTGTTGAAAATGTGTGGCCCGCAAATTCGGATTTGTTTATTTACGTTTCGATCCATTGCGTGGAAACAGTCAAATAACTTGACTACTATCGCTACTCTCAGTTGATTCGATGGTGCAGAGGTAACGCATCCGCTTTGGGTGCGAGTGGTCCCGAGTTCAATTCCCGGCTCCGGCAAGGGTTTTAAGTTTGCTTTTTTTGTTTTGTTGTTGTTCAGTTGTGCTTTTACTTTTTCGTCAAAACAACACATTATTTGTCACAAAATTTTGCAATTCTATTTGCAATGTTTATTCATTTAGTATACTAAACACATTGCAAGGTTTGTGACCGATTATATGGGTATAAAGATACAGACCTAACATCTTTAAAAAGGCAGAAAGTATACTTTTTTCGATTCCTTTATTTTATTTTCCATAACTGGTGGTTGGTGGTAAATCATCAGAAGACCAATATTTGTACGCAGGATACCAGGCTGTTCTAGCAAACAGATCACGTGAGGTTCACTACGTTTACATTCGTTAGATTCATATACACTACTGAAAGTCCAAATTGTTGGGGGAAAACTTAGTCCAGTGGTTAAAAAGCTGGACATAAAATTCTTCGATGCTAACTATCACGGGGTCCAAACCGCTCTAGGCCATATTTTTTACATTTAATTTGTATTTTATTACCCTGTTCACGTACACAAATAAGCGCCGTACTTTTTCTTCATTATAGTTCTTTTTTTCAAATAGTTATTTTCCGTCTGGTTGAGATCCGAAATATATCCACGAGGGTAAATAATTGTGTAATGGTCCGAGATATTTTTTAATCTCATAAACAAATTGATATAAAACAACTGTTATTACACATAGAAAATTTAAAGACTGCAGTTTGTTAAAGTGCCCAGTTCTAATAAGTGTAAAAGTGCATAATATTATTTAACGTATGCTATTGTTTGTCATTACCAAAGGTCCGAGCGTAGTTAGCAATGGTTATTTGAAAGTTTTAACGCCATTCACTATGTGTGTCCCTAACAGTGTTATATTTCAGTATTATATTTTATAAAATTTCAAAAATCAAACGTACAAACATATTGTAAAATTGATAAGGCGCAGGGGGATGCATCCAGACATGAGGGTGGAACTCCCCCTCCCCCGCATCCCCGCTTTGGTTAGCAATATTCTGGGAGTGGTTCGACCTTACGCAGTACGCAAAGGGTCGGTATGCATGACGCAAAAATCCGTTAATTCGTAAACAGACATCAAATTTAAGAAACACAACAAACGTGACAAATTTTAAGTCGAAACGCTTAACTTTTTTCACGCGTTCGCTTCGCTTGCGAATAAATGTGTTATTGAGCTGATTCGTCCTTTTTACTTCATCGTTGAAGCTTAGAAATCGGTGTTTTGTTAGGTTTATTGTAGAATTGAGATTTTATAAATATCTATTTTATATAATCTTATATAGACCCTAATTCTAGATTCAGTGGGGTGGGGTGGGGGTAAGACCGTACGCAGTACCGGTACACAAAAATCCTTTTATATCGTGCGTAGCCATAAACTGTTAATTTTAAAATGTACAATTTCCATCAAGAAACACATCAATTGTAAAATATAAAGTCAAATAACTATTTGTCCCAGCAATCGCTTCGCTCAAGCATATTTTTTACATGTTATTGTTTCTAGGACTGAACAGATTGCAGGAATAAAAAAATTAAAACAACAATATGTTTGCAAGAGCCTGTGCATGATACAAACTCTATTTATATCTTATTTATTTAAACGGAATCTCCAAAAATGTTGTTGAACATAATTGTTAAACGATACACAACAAGGTAAAAACTCGGGCCGTACGCATTACGCATGCAGGCTTAAAATACAGGAGTACGCAGTAGGCAATGGAGAAGGGTGTTTCATCCTCTTCAATCTACTTAATTTATAAGGTGTGCGTATTTGTCTGAAATATATAAATACACGCTATTATTTATAAATCTATTTTAAAAACTATCTTTAATAATTGTAGTTGGTTGAATCTGTTTCCCCAGGAAATAAAATGCACACTTACCGTCGACGTGTAACACATACAATCCAACTAAAACCAAAAACAACGGCAGGGTGCACGATCTTGCCGCCATGGCGAAGCGTGTATCAATCGCACGCACACTTAGATGTTAGATGTTAAAACGTTCGCATGACACTGAACACTGCTGCTGAAATGTAAGACCCTTTGTTTTTGTTTTCAAAATACCCTTACTGAAAACTATTCCCTTTGTGACTTTAGATCTTGGTTACCGAAGAGGTACAAACTAGTGTACTAAATGCGGAAGTTTTAAAAGGAGACGCGTTAAAAACAATTTGGTCTTTATTAAACTACCGTCCGTTGAAGCCATTTGAACCGAAAATGTCCACAGTTTATTTTCTCTTCCTGTTTTGTTACAATACAAGGGGCTGGCTGGTCACGCTGATACGCTTCATTTTATTAAGACGTTTTTAAAACTATAGAATTTTAATAGGCAACTTTAATGAGTAGAATGTTAAATCATTTTTCTGGAAGCATGTTAAACGTTCTGTTCTATACAACTAAAAGCAAAACTGACAAAACTAACTGAACTAAGTGTTTTACATATTCATTTAGAACACACTCTTATAAACCAATTGTTGTTGTGTTTTTTCTGACGCAAACGTAATATTTTTAAAATACTGTATTGTCAAACAGTTTACACAGTAAAACTCGCATATGTACGTTGACAAAATAAATATTTTGTGTAGATATTATATGCACTTAAGACAGTTTCAACATTCAGAGACTAGAGAGAAATACGAACAAAACGTTTTGAATCCACAAGTCCGAATACAAGCTGACAAACTGCATGGCAAAAAAGCAAAAATACATTAATGTGAATCACGGACAGAATCTCTTCTGGACATTATACTGTTCGCTCAAATTAACTCTCATCTGCAGACCACAGGCCTTCGGGTATATGGGGTTGTGTACGGGTCGTAAGACTATGAATGGGTCTGCCAATTTGAGCGTAAGGATTTTTCTGGAGGAATTATGTATTATTATGTGGTGATAATGCAAACCAATTTGATTTTATTGAGGTCTACCCTTACACAATCATGAGAATGATCGGTATTACTTTTTACATAATTATGCACAAACTATATAAACTACCATTACTTCAAGTAATGTAGCTATACTATGGTTTGATAATTGCGTCTGCACACAAATCGTCACCATAATTACCTGTAACTCTACCCCCATTCAGGCGCTTGCATTTACAGCCCAACTAGGAAGTTTCATCAATGTCTTCTCCAGTTGCGACCTGAGCCCACGGTACATGGACAAAACCATAGAAAAAACAGACAAATACAGTCAAACATAGTAAAGGCTTTTATGCTATTTGAATCGATGGCATTGGGTGTGAATACAAAATTTAAAAAAACTTTGACGTAAATGCATTCCTATAGATAATATTTTGACATACATTATATCCCCCAAAACGCCATGAGAAATGAGAAACCAATCTGTGATTCTTAAGACTCATTTTGAAGAAAATTATTTCTTATCTCTGAGGTTTACTAACTTTATTTTTCATGTTTTCTATAAAAATGACGTTAACTTAAATTTGATTAAAATCAATTGCAATAATGTTCTAAAGAGCTTTAGAATAGCTTTAAAACGTTTTTAACAAAAAATCATAGGTCGCGCGCCATGAAAATTCCTGCTTTTATAATATTCAGTACTATTTAAGCAATGATATTTCATTATTTTAATATCGACGTAATATATGTCTAACATACTGTTCAAAGCACAGAGCCTCCCCACCTTCTAGTTGTATTTCCTATGGTAATCATTTGTGCAAAATCAGTTGATCTTTTGTTGAATACAAGGTTGTTGTCTTCAAAGGGCTGTTAAATGTTTGAACGATATCAAATGGGCTTTTTCTTAATAAACAGAACAAGTTAAAATTAATAGGTAGAAGACTAAATATGAATTATTCTCCTTTAACGTCATTTAAACTTTCAATTTATCTTTTGAGCATCATTTTCCTTTTAGAATTTGATGTCACGTTCCAATTTCACAATAGTGTAATTATTAAAATGTACATTCATGTATCTTAAAAACTACACATGTGTATGTGTTGGCTGCATAAAAATTCAAGCATTTGTTCAGCGCAGTTTACTGAAATTACAGGATGCATGTGACAAATAAACATCATATTCTGTGTCATTAATGCAGGTGTTTCCACGATTCGGCAGTTATTTTTCTTTTTTTGTGTGCGTGTAACACAACCAGTGACGTTTTAAGGGTGCAAAAGAAGCAAAGCAGAACACACTAGCCAGAAAACACCATCATGTTTGTGCAACAATAAACACAACACACACGTGTGTCTCCACCAAAGAACAGTGTTGGACATCCACCATAAAAACCAGGTGTTGCTACATGTAGGCCTAGCATAGGTGCAATGACCTATCGACAGCCCGCCCTCCTGTCCTAGTCTTCATGATTTACGCATCGCTTGCCTTAATACTTATTATAATATGAAAGCCATATGGCTCAATTATAATATATCTAACCAATTATCGGACTAGGTGATGGTGATAGCGATTTGCACAGGTATGATTGACAAATGAATACAATAGATGGTCCGACAAAGCTGGTCCGTCAAGACGCCATTTTGGGCGGGCTGTCGATAGGTCAATTTTGTGCAATAAAACAAAACACACAAAAAATCGATAATTTTTATTGTATTCATTGAAAAATAATTAATTTTGTATATTTCTAGTATAAACTGATGAATATCCGAAAATGCAATATTTAAAAAAACTTATTTTGATGTGCAGAAAACACAACCAACAAACAAGTCAACAATGCAAAGTACAATTGTATAAATGCAGCATATTTCGCCCTGATAAGTTAGTAGAGAAAACAACATTATTATGTGCAACATAGATAAAACAAGTAAATGCAGATGGTGACTGTGCGTCCACTGCCTGTACATAAATGCGGAGTTTCTGGTATGAGAGAAGGCAACAACTGTATAATCATCACAGACATAGCACACAATAAATAAACAGTTCAAGTATCACAGACACAACAGTTCCAGAGTATAAAATCTTTATTGGAATAAATTGCTAATAACTTTTGTTTTTAACAAATATAAATTGATACAACAATCCCCAGACAGTTGTGAAAGTTCATATGCACGTTAATGAGTCCATGTCTGGTTCAGCAGACGAGTCTATTCGCCTGTCTTGGTGCTGGTGGCGTCC
>Ga0224511_10003423_pt1 | contig 11411 bp, 1 predicted proteins | sample SF_May12_sed_USG_2_FD_169988 | JGI IMG/M metagenome (GOLD analysis project Ga0224511, IMG submission 169988) | Sediment microbial communities from San Francisco Bay, California, United States - SF_May12_sed_USGS_8_1 | ecosystem: Environmental > Aquatic > Marine > Sediment | place: USA...
CCCTGCCATGGATCTGTGATGAATTTCACAGGCAGAATACTTTTTGTACTAAGGACTTTCTCTTTTTCATCCCTTCATTATTTTTAATTTTGTATTTTTTCACTTTCCTACCGTTTTGTTTAATTCCTTAGTAGCCTTGTTAAAAAGAGTGAATGGACATATTTGTTTTCTTTTTCTTCTCCAGAAAATGTTGAGAAAGTGTGAGGTTTGCTGCAGCGGAAAACTGGTTTAAATCCCCAATGTTTTTTATTGACCTGCCAAGGCGGTAATTCAACATTTTTGGAGAAGTCCTTTAAGTAATTGAAAATTGAAAATATAAAAAAACCCAGAAAAATTCGAAAAACACAAAAAAATAGTTATTTCTTAATGTCTGTTGCGTCTTTGTATACTCCGTGTTTTGTAATGTTCTGTGTGTTATTGTACGGGCCATTTTGTCATGGTGCCCAAAAACTTGAGTTGACCACATTCTTTACAACATTTTTTCTTTGAACATCTCTTCCATTTATATGGTCCCCTTATAAATGCTAACAAGCAAAAATTAGTTAACTATGTTTATAGACCTAGATACCTTGTTTTCTTTTGAGCCAGTCGTTTTTCTTTCTGTATCGCATTTGTACATAATGCCTTCGCAACGGAAATCACATGCTGACCAACCTGAAAAGTAATGACAAATGATTCACATGTTTATGCTATACATTGTATATCAAGGTGAAAGTGTTAACTTGCATTAAAGAAATATTTGTTGCATTCTTTTATTTAAGAATGATAAGATAAAGCAGGTTCACAACTCAATGGACTGACATAAAAATTAATGTTCATTACATATGCATTTCCTAGACAGAGTATATTATTTTAGTGTTACTATTCCTATCATACAGTCTCAGACTGTATAGTATTCCCCCAGAAGCGAAATTTGCAGTTTACAAATTAAATAATGTCAAATGACTATCTTTGTACACAGTCCAGGTGATTGTGATTGCCTTGGATTCTATATTCTTGAATGCTCTATGATGGATGCTTGGAACCTCCAGCGAATTCAGGAAGTTGCTGATGTGGGTATGGCCAATCCCAAAATGCATAATCCCTGTAATGTATAATATATATTCAGAAATGTCAGACCGTATTGTTGTCAACAAGCGAGACAGGCATATACCAGTGTGCCTGTACCAATGCTTTCATTTATCATTGGAAATTTGTAAAAGATGCTAAATAGGGATCTTAAAAACAACTTTTTTATTAATTTCTGATAATTTATTGATGGATGATTATAAAACAATTACAAACTCTATTTTAGGTAGTTGTCATGAGGAATAAAGCTTGAGTGTCACGGATATTAGTCGTAATAAACTGATGAAAGGGAAAGACTTTGTTTGGCAAACGAGCATAAATTATTTAAAAAATAGTATCAATAAAAAAAGTATTCACGAATTCATAATCTAAAACTAAACTGATGAAAGGGAAAGCCCTCAGGAAGCATAGCCTGCACGAGAAAACAGCAGCCTCGGTTTTATTGAAGCTGTTCATCAGTGGTAATGCTTGAAGCCACACCACTGACGCCCCCTAGCGCATGAGCAGAACTCCATTGAGCAGTAAATGTTATTTCTTATGTAAACAAAGTGGGTTTAGGGTAGGGTTAGTAAATAAATGCTAACAATATGGTTAAAAAACTAATTCTATAAAAACAGGTTACAAATTATTATTTTTAACGTTATATATACATATGCAAAGAAAATACAATGCAATTAGTAATTAGTAAAATTTGAAAGCCACCGAGCACAACAAATATGAAAATATTGCCCTTTAGCCCTGGGTTGAGTACAATAGACAGTACCGTACAATTTCGCTTCAGTCAATAAACAGGAGAAAACAAACACTCAAATGCATATTGATGGAGGATTTCTATTTAATCATTCATTAAACTAAGTAATACCACAAGCTAATGAAAACCCACTATTAATGATAAGTGCAATTTACAATACTAGCTAGCTGTAATACATTCATAGATTGATACATTACCGCATATGATTCAATATCATGTCGCCTGTAGGTTTTGAACATATCTTTAGCAATTTTACATAGATCTTATATTTCACATAACATTTCAATAATTGTATATCAAATGCGCAGCACTTGTAAACAGAATAACAAGTTGATCACTAATTTACTAAACAAATTATTTTGCAATTAAAACTGATATATAAAATGTATTTAACTAAACTGATGAAAGGGAAAGTTTGGCTTCTTGATTAAAGTATGAAAACTTTTTATTTACCTACAATAGCTTTAGTGTTGACAACAAACGTCTTTGGTCCTCTCTTGGTTCCGTCATGACGATGTCTCTTACTTGTTTCAGTATAGTTTATAGTTTCACAAAATCTACACATAACTGCCAAAACTGAACCAAATCCATATCTAGTTTCTTGTACAGTGTTGAAAGAGAAAGTTATGTTGACAATTAGTACACATTTTCAATTGATTCGACAAGTGCCCTACTTTAACAATTCTCCGGCCTGTCAAAACATCTTCAGGGACACAATTTACATTCAGCCCCTACATCGGGGACAGCGCTGTCTGTCAAAATTTCTCAAACATTTGGTTCACAAACATCAATGACACTGTCGCTGAAACTTGTTTGATTTTTGTCTGACAAAACAGTATGCAAGTTTTTCAATTGTGCAGATGACAAAAGTCCTCTGACATGGGCCATTTTGGATACAATCTTTTTTGGCCCGCATTATTCATTTAAAACAGCAGAAAAGAGGCAAAATATCTTCCACGAATAACCGCGAACGTTTCACTTTGTTAGCGCGTAAAATAATTTCGTTGTGAAAATTACGCATTTAGGCGGTGGTATACTAATTTTATACTCGTTAAAAAGAAACTGTTGCATCAGTTTTTAAGTGCGAAAGTATCCCCAATATGCGACAAGTATTACTTTGACTGAAAGTATGATGCGTGTACCTGTATGTTAAGATAAAATAAAAACTAATGGTAATGATGTAATGCGCAGAAGCTCTAATGACTTGAGGTTTAGCGCAGAGATTTTGCACACAGCCAATGTCTTTGAAATTGTCCACATTCAGAAGCTGCTAATAATACATGGAAAATGGTATTTTGTCTTGCATTGTTTACCGTCCTTATTATTTGAAATGCATATGTTTCAAAGCTATATCATACCGAATATATATTTTAAGGTTCGGATAATAAATACAACAATGTAGTAATTGACGTTTATAGTTTGATTATTGTCATATCAGCCTTCCGCGTCTATAGACTACTAGGGAGCCATTCTAATTCTATACGAAAAGCCAATCCCTAAATGAAAAGCAAAAAATGTATGGTAAGTAAACGACATATAGTGACAATATTGTAAGGGAAATTTGTACTCTTCCTATGCGACAATTGCAGTCTGGGGCGATCAAACGTTATATTAAATTCTTTTTAGGATATACTGTATGAGTTATTGACACGTATACGACAACTAGAAAATAGCTTTTAATAATTATATTTTTTTTCAATTTAATTATATGGCTAAGTGCATTGTTTGATAACAAACAGGGTAAAGCCAATTCAAGCTTTAGAAAAGAGTTTGTCATATTATTTTTAGTATATCAATAGAGAAACATTGTAAACCTTTTGTTTTAATGAAACGCCAATAAGACATTTTATATCCAAGACAATTACAAAATGCAACCCCAATATAAATTGAAGACATGTCCAAAGAAAGAATATTTTAAACAATGCAGATATGTCAAGTTTAAGTTTACTACCGTTTTTCTATCAATTGTTTTACCCTTGATAATAAAACTTCACATAATTGATCCTTGAGTGAACCTCGTCCAACATAATTCAAATGGTTATACTTGACCTTTTGTCTTTGAAGTTTTGAGAAAATATAAACACAAGACATAGTGACATAGGCACCTTTCCGATAAATGACGTCATTTCACATGCGCCGGTATCCATCGTTGGGTTTTAAAGCTTATGCCGATGGACAACTGTACCAGTCACATTTATTTTTGTTTCCTTTCTTAAGATATACATTTTATCGTAATAAAAAATCTTTTACATAGAGATATTTTAAAGTGATGTTGCATTCCTCATGCACTCTTCAACCAAACACTTTTGTGAGATGCATCTGAGAGAGAACGATACATTTGTCGTGAAGCGTTGCGATATTTATGACTTTGTCTTTTACGTTTTGTTGTTTCGCGTGATCTGGATTGTGTTAAGTGTTATTTTGTGCGGGCTTTTTGTCATGGTGCCCTTAAAACAGACCCTATATTCTTTGTTTACATCATTTTGGAGCATCTCTTAATTTATATTTCCACACTTTGGAAGGTTTTTAGATGCTTGCACATTCTTTATTTAGCATCGCGGAGAATGGTGTTGTATCTTTTGCCATGCTTCAGGCTTTAACTGTGCTTTAGTTCAAAAGAAAACTGACATTCATTGTGTGAGTTACCATTATAGACTCCTTGCATACTCTGTCCTTTAAATATAGTAGAACATAAAACCAATGTCACCTTTATTGTAATGTAATTATTTAATTATGTATTCCAAAGTTGTCCCGGGCAGATGCCTATTTAGTACATGTATCTCTGATACGATTTACAAAGTACAATATAATTGTTAAAGTGCAATACGAATTCATAACATAGGGTACCCAACTGATCAAATGATGTTGACGAAAGTAAACTATACATTTTATATCGATGCATAAACCTATTTTTGTTCGTTACATTTGTTCATGCACCTACAAATCCGAAGGATATAAATTTATTCCGTAATTTGTATTGCAAATGTGCCACATTCCTTCAAGCGCTTGTGTATTCAGCCAGACGTAAGATTGCACAACTGCAAAGGGACAAACGCAATGTGGTCCTCCCCGGGGGCCTTCAGTAATTGAGTTCAACGTAGACGACGAGTGGTGACGGAATTAATAAATACGTGAACACGTTCAGTAAACCGTAAATGAAACAAATGTTGTTGTTTTTTTGTGATGATAAATAATTATTTTATTCAATTGTACCTAAACTTAACTATTGTAACCATAAAAAACAACAAAATATTTTATATTTTAAGAAATCGTGTTTCCAAATGTTAAGCAATATGTATATGTTTACATATAATAATATCATATAAGTATTTAATAATGAATATGCAACAATGAATAAAAACTAACACGTATTTAAGGTAATAACTGAATTTGTTTTGCAATAGTTTTCTGAGTTTGTCGAATACATCCATTTTGCAAATTTTGTCTGTCAGTTCCTCTTACTTTTGCAGACAAAATTGACGTTTAAATTATTGGTTTAAAACGTGATGTTAAACAATTAAACTGCTTAATGTCTTGAGTACATGTAATTTTCAGGACATTACCCCCTCAAAAGTGGTGCTAATTGATAAATGTGTCTGGCAAATGGTGTGGAATTGAAATAATTACAAAATAGCAGCATTTTATAATTAGAGTGAATGATTAGTATGCATAATTAAAACGTGAGTAAATAAATGATACTCTAAAAATGGATTTATAATAGTTAAATACCGTTTTATCATGTATCATGGAAGAGGAATGAGTAACATTTTCAGTCTCTTTTTACTCTTTCAGTATATGTGTTAAATACTCAACTCGCACTATCTATAGAGTAATTACCATCGTGCTGTTAGTGTATATGGTCGGTAAAGCATATATCAAGTGTGTATGCTGTTGTGTTGATCAATTGAAGCAATGGTCGACATGGCCGTCGATTTTGTTCCGAGATTACTCAGGTCAATAAAAATGTCAATAAAATCAAATGTATACTCAAAAATTATAATTTGTAATTTTTCGATAACATCACTTTTTGAGTTTGTGTTTAGTCCACAATTGCCATCCTCTCGATGATTGTTTGATAGTTTGGCTATATACGAGTATAATGAACACTGCGAATCTTTATTCGGTGCATGGGGTCAAATAAGAATAGAGAAGACATGTGTTTGCTCAAATAATCAAACAGGCTTGGCACAATTGTTATTCCTCTCAGGCGTTTAATATTGATATGTCAGTTTTTCCAATCCCCTGTGAAATATCAGACAATGCGAATAATATGGTTTGGTTTGTTGAACAATTATTTCATAGTTATTAGTCAATAGTAACTGTTTTAAGTTAATTAAAATGGTTCGTGCTGTAATGTTTATAAGATACATGTCATTGGAAACGGCTTTTGACAGCGTTTTCATATCATTGTAAGAAATTAAAAGCATTGTTAAGACACAATCATGCTCCGTTTTTGCTATATTATCCTTGTAGTAAACTAGGTCACGGTGCCAGTTAACAATTAGTTTATCCCATGTGTATTTCCGTTATTGACGTGTAGCATTTGTTATTGTTATCTACAGCTTCTCTGTCACATATGCCACGTTCCGAAAAAAGAACGACAATGGTCTGCAACTATATTTAGCGTGATCATGCTGTGGTCAGCTGTAAGCTGTTAGCTTAATACTGTTACTAATAGAAATACATTTATTTTGATTAATTACGTTATCATTTGTTATACAACTGGTAATGGAATAATAATGTTATTTTAGGCAATATATAATGTGCGATTTTTAAGATTGTACAAAGGATATGGGACCCATTACAATAACCATATGTCACATACAATATTGGTTCTAGGTTGATATTCCGAAATTGCTGAAGAAGAGAGGATGCGGAGAGTTGATCTTGCTTGTAATTAGGGTAGGCCTATATATCATAATTATCCCGTTTAGTTTGACGATATTAAAATATGTATAACACTTCTTTTAAAGTCAAAACTAAGGTAATCAGAATGTTTCATACCTGCCTGAAAAATCTTTATATCATGTACACATTGTCATATAAAAGGCGCAACTTTTAATCATAGTTTACTTTAAAGTGACATTACCTCCAACATGCGAAAGTTATTCAGCTAGGACAATGTCGTATTTGACTGCACGTAAGATGCCTGCACGGGTATGTTAATAAGATGACAATTTGTAATGATTCAACGCTAAGTAGTCCTAATGTCTAGAGGCATATCGTAGACATATTGCCCAAAGCCTGTCTGGGACATTTTCTTGTTTCAAGAGCTCTCAATAAAACAAGGACAGTGCAACAGTGGTGTACGTTTTAACCGATTACCGCTCAAACGTCATTGAGACCGGATATGTGCTATCGATTTCTTTAAAGTTACTGAATATGGGACGTGTTCGAAATCTTTGGCGCATATCTGATAATCATATTTTTAGAATTCAGACAACGTTAACAATAAATAAATAACATCTTAACTAGTATTATCAATTCACACTATGGCATTAAAGTAATTTTTGCATTTGCATGCTTTAAATGAATAAATTAGATTCAAATAAAAGTAAATTCTTAGCTAAACTTAAATTGCAGTACTGAGTGATAGTTTCTTTGTAAGCAAATAAAAACATTCAAATAAGTTTTGTTATGTCATAATAAAAATTAACTAAAATTCAAAGAAACTAATATGATTTGTGAAAGCTATCTATAAACCATCATTAAAACACTGATATGATTGAAAATTATACAATTTACATTCTTTTTAGTTCTTAGGAAATACACATGATATCACCAACTTTGTGTTGAGGTGCCGAAAAAAGGGCATTTGTGTTTTTAAATGCATTTAGATCATTTGGATTTCGAATTCTCTTACGTGCGCATATTTAAACAACTATAACTATATTTGGCGATTTCTCAGTCTGGCTTAGCTGCTTAAATATGGTTAAAAAAAGTAAGATGTAAACAATTCTGGTGAAAAGATACAGGCATAGCATCTTTAAGGCAAGAATAGGAAACACTATCAGCAAGGACTGACAACGGTTATTTGCAGGATAACGACGTGTCTTAAAGTCGGGGTGGCAGGCCGTGTACTTAATTTTAGTATGAGGCTTACTTTTCCCTTAAACATCTACTGCACAATGAAAGAGAACTATCCTTGCACGCAACACATGATTTTCTAAGTTATTGAGTGCGTTTATAATAGAGCATTCTAAATACGTCTACTTACCGTAATGGTATTTGCATTCTAAGTCCTATATCTAAGGAGTAGTATGTAATGTATTCCGCGTATCTTAGACTTGTCAAATGCAGTAGACGATAGAAAATTATACCATGCAGTTTATATGAGATCTTTATTCTAAGATGCGCCCACTTCTACTTTTGTCACAGCGAGGGACATACATAAATAATGGCATTCGTTACTTACCCCTTCATTTAACAATAAAGATTAAATGGTTCGTGGAATTGACGCGAAGTATAATAATATATAAATACAAAAATATATCAATCAAACAGCGAAGCGTCTCAACCAGAACGTATTAGGTTTCCTAATTTCCATACTTCGTGGTTATTTGTTGGGTATGAGATGTTTCCATGCATTGATCAAATGATGAAACAGTTCCTTTATCCTTGATGTTTATATAGTGGTATTTGTTTTACATGTATCAACAATTAATTACTTTGATAATATTCTCTTATCAGACTTTCCCTTTCATCAGTTTATTATTAGTAAAGCCAGACACCGTTCGTTGAGTCGTTGTATCAAATGGTCACTCTACAGTGATTTAAGCGAAATAAACAAAAATATTTTTTGCACACAGTTATGAGAAAGTTCTTTTTTTTGGAGCATAAGAATTAAAACTTCCGCATTTCTATGCTTTTGAAAAATTGTTTTTGTTTATGTTTTTCAAAATGCTACCAAGTAGTTTTTAAAAAATTACATACAAATGTTGGTTCAAAATTTTGTGTATGTCCTACCCTCTACCATTTTCTGTTTTGGACAAACCAGTGATGTTTCACTTCAAAGATGCCCTCCGTCAATGCATGCAGTTAAGTACTAAGTGTGAAAAGTATGCTCTTATTATATTTACAGTTTCGCTCTACAGCCAGAAATCCATTGGTTATATAACAATAAAGTGTATGTTTTATTACTAAAGAATGTAACAATATCAATATTTTACTTTTTTTATTTCAATATGATGCTAGCTTTTTTAACTAAAACGGACTGTTTTTTGGCTGCTTTTGGCCATTATTTCCTGCCTCTAACCCTTAAACCTCAACTAAAACACATAATTAATGAAGGCTATTCTTTGGACACTACTTTGTCTATGTTTGTAACAAAACATGTTGGAAGACCTGCGTGTCCAAACAGTTTCTTTAATTTCTTATTTACTAAATATCTGCATTGCCTCTAGTGTACAAGATCAATGTAACTTCTATGTATGTTCATATTTAATAACCGACGGTTAGTTTTTTTCTTCTTATTTAAATGCGATTGCTCAAGCATCCATGGTCGAATAGAAAACTACGAATATCGAAGCAGAAAAGATCAGTTGTTACTTATTAACTGCGGGTTGTCTATCTAAAAACATCTTCATGACATACCAAAAACTTACACAAGCCGATTGTGCATGGTATGGTCGAGATTTAAGCCTGTTCTCCGTGTGCAAACATGCGTGTTTCTAAAAAAAGATTAAAAAATGACGTACTTATAAAATGCCCGGCTTTTATTTTTTCGTTAAGAGGATTCCATTTGATCTAGTACATTGCAACTAAAACATATTTCCACATTGTCATACACGCGAGATTAACATAAATGCTAATAAGAAAAAAACATAACGCTAATAAGTTTTGATATACTCCAAAAACTATGAGAGGCATGTGTGGTTCTTTGCGGAAGGTGCGAGTGTACTAGGCACACGTACTCGAGTTAAATGCCGGCCTACATAACATAAATATGTGATACCTTCTTACATGGTTAATGCATTAATATAGGATAGGATTCACAGAAGAAGATAACCAGTGAAATTTAAAACGTGATCCTTTCACTGCAGCTTAAATTGGAACTTCTTTTCATAGGAGACAAATCCTGCATTCTAAAACTGAACCGCAGAAAACAATCATGGAACAAAAACAGAACATTTGTTGAATGTCACCTAAGATCGCATTTTATTTCACCTCGTGATCGTGAAAGCTAATAGTGCCACTCGTTAAAGTATTACTTTCCAGGATCAAATAAAATGCGATATTATCCGAATTTCAACAAATATCCTAACGTTACAGTAAACGAAATGAAACGCCAACAACACAAGAACATAATGCAATAACAGTTTTACTAGAACTGCTACTACTACTTGTAAATAAACGCATATTAACTATCTCTAGTGTTCCGAGGTATAACATTTACCCGTTCCACAACTCGTAGCATGTGTGGCCAAACGATAAGCGATCGAAGACGGAATAAGTACAAAGATAGGGCTCCACACAAGCAACAGCATATGTTATCGCACACATCAACATCGTAAGCGTGTCGATGTGAACTAGAAAATGTAGTAAAAAGGTAAAAATCAAGGCATTGATATATATAAGTAGTGTGCAGCATATGTAATTTGAGTGACTATTCATTGATACCAACATTAAAATGTTGAAATGCTCGTAAGCGTTAGTTTGTATGTCATTGCAGAAAACTAAACAGTTTTCTAGTTCTCTGGGATCATTCATTGTATGTTAACTTAAATACAGTTTCGCTAACTATTCGCTCGGGGGCGTCGTCGTGTTACATCATTCATAACTATTAATGAACAGATTAAAATAACGACACTATTTTTTCATGTTTGTTATGCTTTGTAAAGACTTTCCATTTTTCTTAAATTATTTTAAAGATATCTCGTAGGTACGAGTTTTAATGTTCATGTTTTGTCACAATAGTGCATACGCTAAGTATTTATAGAGTTTGTTAAATTTGTATCCATTAATATATAGATTATTCATGTTGTATCCTGATATAGATTGTAAGTTAGTCGAAATACTCGTAATAGACCTGTTTTTTTGTCATTTATGTTTTTACACAAAATTCTATTGATTCGAATCCGTTTTTGATAAAAACGGTATTGACCTTGTTTGATAAAAAGGCACTTATATTTGACAAAGCTTTTTAAATAAGTTAATATTGTTAATTATATTTTTACTTAAAGACACCAAGAAACAAAATTATCATAAATAAATGCTGCATTTGTATTTGTATTTAGTAAAATGTTCTTAAAATCTTAGTTAACACATATAATGTTGCCCTTCAAATTTAAGAAGGGCATTGTCCTCAGTTTTAATATTTTTCACCCTAAATCAATTCAGACTGCAAATGTATTCAAATAGAAGTAAAACAATTATATTTCTCAGCAAGTGGTGCGGTTAAACTAATTGTTATACATGAGGTAACGCGTATTAACATATATAAAAATCAAGCTTATCGAATGTCTGCTGAAAGTAACTTTTAGAAACACGTGTTGAGAAATTGCCTGTTTCCTATATAGCGATAATACATTACAATCGATGGGAAACTAATTTTTAATTTCACATTAGGAGAACGTTTTTTTTTTTTTTTTTT
>Ga0224511_10003424_pt1 | contig 11410 bp, 5 predicted proteins | sample SF_May12_sed_USG_2_FD_169988 | JGI IMG/M metagenome (GOLD analysis project Ga0224511, IMG submission 169988) | Sediment microbial communities from San Francisco Bay, California, United States - SF_May12_sed_USGS_8_1 | ecosystem: Environmental > Aquatic > Marine > Sediment | place: USA...
TCGAAAAAACAAAATGATACATTTTTTTCAAAATTTAACCATTTTACTTTTAAATTTCACTGAAACAATCAAGTTTCTTATGACTTTATTTTTTCACAAAATGTCACACCTTATTTGCTTTAGGCCTACAGCGAGTGCGCAGATTACATGCGGCAGAAACGGTGGAAAGGAAATAACGACAGCTGAATTTGTGAAAGAGATGACAGCAAACGAAACAGAGAAAGAAAACGTCGCTCCAACCAAGACTGCTTCCAATCAACCAAGCCCCAGGCCCTCTACCAGCGGCATCACATCCACACGGTCAACGCTCTCCAGTCGCCCAGCTCTGCCTCTCAGGACTATGATAAAGACAATGAGTTGTTGGTAACTGAGGACACCGAGACTTGCTGCGTGTTTGGACTGATTCGTCCCCCTAACTTGGACCAGCGCCCGTGTCTAAAAATTATTAACTTGGCCGAGTGCGAGCAGTGCAAACACTGTCGCACTTGTCGTTTTGTGACATGAAAAGGGCACTGCGCAAAGACGACATATTCTTGTGCATCCACTGTCGTTGACTGTTCGTCTGGTCTGTTTCTGTACCGTTTATGTTTTCTTTTTAGAACCTTTTTTGTGTTTAGTCTTTTTTGTGTGTTTCTCCATGATAAATGGTCGTTATCTACATCAGACTGCTAAACGGTTGAATATTGTTTGTTCTCCTGTTGTCATGTTTTATGTCTTGATGTCACTATTTCAATCCCTTTTAACTGTATATTGCTTTTTCTAATATCAAAATATCGCTTTCAATTAAACAAGAGGGCCCAGAGGGCCCTGGGTCGCTCACCTGAGGAAAAGGTCAAAGGTCAGAGTGAAACCAATAATAGAGAATCCTAGGGGCATAATTTGAACAACTTTGGTAGAGGACCTTTTGATGATGTTATATATTAAATATGAAAGCACTGGGACCTGTAGTTTCAGACAAGAAGATTTTTGAAAGTTTCGTTTTAAAACCTATTTAATTACCCCATGACCTACTTATGCAACCAACTGGAACGGTTTGAACAACTTTGATAGGGGACTACACAGGGATCATTCCTGTGAAGTTTGGCCAAATTCCTATAAACGGTTCAAGAGAAGATGTCGTTTGAAGTTTTCCTTATATAAATCAATGTAAAATTGTGACCCCCGGGGCGGGATCAATTTTGACCCCAGGGCATAATTTGAACAACTTTGGTAGAGGACAACTAGATGATGCTATATACCAAATATGAAAGCTCTGGGCATTGTAGTTTCGGACAAGAAGATTTTTGAAAATTGCATTTTGAAAACCTATTTTTTGACCCCGTGACCTACTTATGCAACCAACTGGAACGGTTTGAACAACTTTGATAGACCACCCAGGGATCATTCCTGTGAAGTTTGATCAAAATCCAATAAGCGGTTTCAGAGGAGATGTTGTTTAAAGAAATTGTTGACGGACGGACGGACGGACAGACGCACGCACGGACGAGGGACGCCGGACATTGAAGGATCACAAAAGCTCACTTGAGCACTTCGTGCTCAGGTAAGCTAAAAACACAGCAAAGTAATTTAAGTTTCTTGGTTGTCGATTGTAAACGTTGACGGTGCACTGCAAATAACTCGTACATTCTCACACAGCGCGCGAGAAACGACGACCAATCAAAATTCACGAACCAATGAGAAGAGCGTCTACCGATTCAGACTTTCAGATTCGTAACTGTCAAAAACAGTAAACATGTTTTTGTTGGCGTTTTCTTCGGAAAATTAAGTTGTAACTTTAGAATCAATAAATTTCTTTTAAGGAAAACGACCAATTGTTAAAATTTGTGCATATTATGTTATAATTAAAACCGTCTAAAATCTTAAATGGCCGAACCAATGAGAAGACAGGATATGGCCTTTATTATTCATAAATACACTAATTACGGTTAACTACATGTTCAAACTTACGTGCAAGACATGCATAATGTCCCATCATTTAAAAGTATTGCAAATGGAAGCTTATATAATGGTTATAGAAAACAAAAACATGTTTATTATTTGTAAATGAACATTTACATGTGATAGTTAACCGAATGTAGAATAAAAGAATGCTGCATAAGCTTTTTAGGTTCCCATCCCTGGAATAGTGCATAATGTCTCAATTGTGGCTGTGTTTATAATTAATTTAGCAGCCATCGCCGAGATGTGAGGGATAATTCTGTGCACAGGTATTAGTCTTGATCTTTAACGTCACCAGAGCACGGTTTGGGCATTAACATGGGAAAAAATCTAAACTATCCCTACAAGTCTAAATAACTGCAAAATAGAGCATAAACAATAGGTACCATGTGCTAGTTTTGAAGAAAAATGTGCACAAACCAGGACATTCCCAATAAACCATTAATTATGAGGGGAAATCATATTCTTGTCCACGTACACAAAAAGGATTTACATTGTACCTCATATTAAATGCATTTTTCATCTTTTAAAATATGTAGTCAACAATTATTTAGTGTCAGCCATTTTATATTACATTTCTTTGCTAAAACTCTTACTTAAATCATATTTTAAGATAATTACTTTTCAACCCAATTTTCTGTGCTCCAGCTCCTTTAAGTGTGAGTTTTGAAATATAAATCACGGTCTTAAGACACATGAAAGGATAGAAAATAGACCTGATTGATTTCCAAATGCACATAAACTGTCACACCAAATGTATACCAGATCGATGTTATATTAATTGCAACAGACTACGTGGACAAATGCGTGGTCTAAGCCCAGCACTAGACTCAAGAGTCAACGGACTGGCTACACTCAATTTTAACGTCAACACGAATATAATGTGATTTTTAGTAAGTATATACCTAACTATGTAAACCAATTTTATGTGTTGGTACAAATGTACACATGTAATTTGTACATGTACTATGAAACTGCTTTGGACTGCTACAGATGTCGCTGGAATCCACGTCATTTTTTGGGGGTAATATACTTGTCGTTGAAAAACTGGGTTTTTGCGTCGGCGTTGCATAGCGGTATTTCTTGTTTTTATTTTTAAGACTAAACCTGGATTATACGGAAGAAATATATAAAAACTATTAAGCAAACTCAACAAACTAACGTGTACAAGAATGTATAATTATGTACGTACAGGTTGCACACTATGTTTGTTCTATATTTATGTAAATGGAATGTCCAAAAATGTTGATGTTAAACGGTACACAGTACGCAAGGCCACAATACGGCCATACGCAGTCCGCAGGCCCAAACAAACCCGCATATTACTTATAAATTGAGAAAATGTTTAAAGTTAAAATGCTGCAAACAATGTATATTTTATAAGGCCACGTAAAAAACAATGATGCAAACAATGTAAACATGGCATGTTCGCTTTTATTGTTGGTGTCGCATGTGTTGGTACAAAAACGTTTTAATAAAATGTTTCCATTCCTTGTGCAATACTTTTTCATTTAGTATACTTTACATACTGCAACATTGAAACCAAACTTGAGAATATCATTATATGCGCATAACTTTTTTAAACTCAATCTTCAAATATGTTAAATGGCCTTGCAGTAGCCAGGAGGGTGAACCCCTCACCCTCACACAATGTCCATGTACGTGTTAAATTACTTACACTAGTGATTATGTGTGTGCGCCTTGTGTGAATTGGCATATGTTGTGTTAAAAAGACATAATTGCAAAATGTGTGCGCCCAAAACGCACATGAACCAAAACACAGTTGTCAGAAAGCTGGTGTATCAACGGAAACATCCCTGTCAGAAGAAGTAATCAAGTCCTGTTGCTCTGGCACAGCAGTATCATACGAGACAACCGACCGTATCTATATTCTATCTTTTTACCACAATGATTAAATCAATATCGTCTGGTGCAAGTAAATGAAAGGCAGACTAGTGTTACTACCTGACAATATTTCTAAATGCAATAATCTATATATCAAACGCAACTTTAACATTTAACATTTTAACCATGTAGTTTAATAAACCATGACTCTGCTTACTAACATTCTAATGTAAGCGTTATTTATATCACATCTGCCTTCAATGGGTATAGAGCGGTGGTGATGTACAAGCTGAGCAGTAGGGTATCGATATGTAACACGGAAGTTTTAAATGTCACTGTTTTGTACACTTCCACTGTTAAGTGAGGATGTGGTTAAGTCATTTTTTTAATTATTAAAATGTATATTTTCGTTGGAATATATAGTGTCGTGTTGTGTGGTAAGTTAAATATGATTGTTTATTGAAAGGACGTTGTTTGCAATAGTTATGTTTATATGAATATGATAAGCGTTGGAGTAGCATGGCTAAACAATAGAAGTTTTTTACATGTATGTTTATATACTGATATTGCATTGAACAACTATGGTATACCTTTATAAAAGAAACATGGGTATACAAACCAATATAGGTTATATATATATGAATGAAGGATTCTTTTAAGTGAAAATGTAGTACATCATAGTTTTAATAGAAATCAATTGTCAAGATAAGGTTAATTATTAGTCAAATAGGTGTACATTTTATATGTATCATTTACAGTTCACCCAATTGCCAGGGCCAATCAGAACACGGGACATATTCAAATGCTGTACAGACATTTTCATTTATTGTTTCGTATGGTTTTATTGCATTTAAATTCATGCGAAACATGACTTATGTATCATCTAGCCATAAGAACAAAACGAACTATTTAGTAAACGTGGCCCAGCAAGCAGCGTAATTTATTTTGTTATGTTAAACACACAATTGGTTCCACAAAAATATATCTATATTTGATGAATGGCTCACAAAATATCGGAATGTCCGTAACTAATGCTCTTACCGATCACTAACACTTTCGCCAAGCTTATACAGTCGCTTCCATTTATTCCGAAAACTCGCACTGAAAGTACAAAAACCAACTATTTATGTTAGCGTAAACGTAAGCTTTTCAACAACAGGACGAACATAAGTTTTGAGTCGAAACATCGTCTTAAACGCAAGGTCATGGTTTATCCTTGGTATATGTTTATCTCTTGCTTTTTACAAGGTTATAGTTGAAATGGGTTAAAGTATAAATTTAAAGCAATATGTTGAGGAAATATTTCAATAAGTAATACGTATGTTCACCATTGTTGAAATAGATGTGTAAACTACGTTTAACATACAGACTTATCAGCGTCGTTTCTTTTATAGAATAAGATGTTTATGTACATGCCGTTATTTTGTTTTACATGTTCCAATTCAACGTTTTACATGTCGGTAATATTTCAAAACAATTATTTCAGTGAACACCGTAAGTCTGGCAGCCAACGCGACGCTCTCTGTCGAGTCCAACACCCCGGTCACCTTGGTGTGCAACCTCGCCACCACGCGTGATTATCCAGGCTGGTCATATTCCGCACCTACCACAACTTATCAAACTATAAACTATGAAACAGAACCAACATTTTATGTAAAACAAGACCGACTGACCTGGCAGCCGAACAAAAAGGACTTAGTGTTTAGTGTTGTGACAAGAGAGGACGAAGGCATCTACGAGTGCTCAGCGGTTCGAATAGGGAGATGGAACATAGAGATGTTTGTAAGGGGTAAGGATTTTATGCTTCTTCATTGTAATGGTTAATGACCAGAGTAAAATGACGTAGAGTTAACACAAACGGTCCATACATATATACACTTGTTTTATAAATACACAATGTAGTGATATCGATATAAGTTGACATTTGAATTTCTTCAAATCCATAATTCTAACAATCATTATTGTCACACATTAATATATAAACGCGTATACTTAACAGGAAACACGAGGAATTTAATGAAATATTGTGATTACTCACCATGCTAATAACTTATAAGAGTATATAAATGGAAGAGATGTTCAAAAAAAAAGAAGAAATGTGACAAGTCAAGTTTATGGGCACCTGACAAAATGGCCCGTACAAGAACACACATAACAAAACTTAACAAAATCCAAAAGACATATGATATGCTTAAAACATCACCATTTTTATCACATGCATACATTTAAGTATTTGTTAATGTCCAAGTCCTTACATGTTGTTGTAATTTTCCGTGAAACTCTAGGTTAAACTCTGATTCTGTAAGGTTAATTGTATTTTATATACTATTCTAGGCAGTAAAGCAGTTTTTTAGTCAGCATTGAACAATTACAGACTAGTTGGCGCTGAAACACCCACTATAACATTTGCTCCACTATTATATTGAAAAGTCTTGCGAACACTATAATTAAGATATATATTAAGATCTCTATTAAGATCTATAATTACTTTTTGCCATACAACATGTATTGTTAATGGATTAAGGATGGCCCAATGTCTGTGTTAACGGGATAAGTAAAGTCCATGTATGTCACGGCTAGAATTATACGATATATTAAACTGCGAAAAGGGAAAGCCCTCAGGAAGCATAGCCTGCATGGGAAAACAGCAGCCTCGGTTTTATTGAAGCTATTCATCTGTGTTAGTTTTTGTACGGGCCATTTTGTCATGGTGCCCTTAAACATGACATATCTACATTGTTTACAACATTCTTTGGTTGAACATCTCTTCAATTTATATTATGCCACACCACTGTCGCCTCTTAGCGCATGAGCGATTGTGTACTTTCAAATGTAGTCAACATACAATAAACACAAACACATACACATTTACGCAGTATAAATAAATAAACACATATCCATTCGTGTATTTCACGACAACAATATAAAAATGACATTTTTATCAAATATTCTGAGAAAAGTGAAAATAACAGCATTGTTTTTATTGAAGCTGTTCGTCGAATGACCTCAAGCGCATGAGCGGTACTCTATTTTTCAAATGTAAACAACATATACAAATCAAGGTGTCCGCTAATGCACCGTACGGTGCCCGGACGGCGCTCGGCCGGCGTTTGCACACATCTGACGGGCACCGGACGATTTTCGTTTAAAAACATTATCGTACGAAAATTATCGCCCAAACGGGCACCGTGCTGTGCCCGGCCGGACATCGTACGATGTCTGACAAGCGCCAAGAACTTTAAAAAATCTCTTAACAAATCGGCCGTTGCCCGTCCGGGCACAGGCCGATGTTTTATGAGTCGAACTGCCACCGGTGAGAAGCGACGTGTTTTTGCAGAAGTACAGTGAAACCTCGTTTATCCGGACATATTCGTTTCCGAGAAAATTTCCGGATAAACGAGGTTTCCGTATATATGAAACACCACATCATCATCATCATCATCATCATCATCATCATCATTATCATCATCATCATCATCATCATCATCATCATCATTATCATCATTTTTAGTGTTATTGTTATAATTATTGTATATTTATTGCTCTTGTTGTGTGTTTTGTTGTTGTTGTTGTTGTTGTTGTTGTTGTTGTTGTTGTTATTATCCAATAGTTGGAAAACATAATACAGTATTTATCTGTGCAGTCAAACCCCGCTACACCAACATTACCGGGAACACACGCGTGTGGGCCAACGGCGTGAACACGGTGACGTTGACGTGCCAGACGGACTCATCCAACCCGCGCTCCAGCATCACGTGGTACAGGAACGGTCAGCAAGTTACCTCTACATCACAGCCGACATATTCAGCTAGACAGTACGGTGGATACATCACGACACAGGTGCTAGAGTTTGTACCCACGCGTGAAATGGACGGCCAGATCATAGAGTGTAGAGCTGCTAATCAGTTATCAGGGACCGATGTAGCTGTTAGTAGTGCTCAGCTTGATTTGTGGTGTAAGTTTGTATCCTTTTTTTACTACATAGAGACAATATTTTTGTTTTTGTTTTGTGATTTGAATGATAGTACTATTCCATAAAGCATTCTCATTTTTTATAAATTGTATGTTTTAACAACATTTTGTTTCAGACTCCCCGGTAGCAAAGCTCTTTGCACCTGTTGCGTTTGAGACTCAGCCCGGTTGGTTGAACTGTTCAGTGTCCAGTAAACCAGTGTCGACCATCACGTGGTACAAAGGGACTCAGAAGATTGCAGGACCAGAAAGTTCTTTGAATTATCAAAGATATAGCATCATTAACATTTTGAGAGAGGACGCCGGTACGTACCGATGTACGGCAAACAATGGCTTTGGCGGTGATGTACACGAGGACATAGATCTTGTCGTGCATTGTAAGTACGCAATCACAAAGTTCACAGACATTTCAAGTATTGAGTATTACTTTTAACATATACAGTATTTTATCGAACTTTATTAATTCCGTGTTTTATAAATCGACGTCACAACACGTGCGACTACACTAATGTCCACATATTTGCAACCTGGTAATAACGTACCATCGGTTAAAACGTACTAACATTCATTTACCAATCTTGTCCTTTTATGTAAAGTAATATGGATATTAAGTACATGTGTGTAACAAATGATAACCTACTTCAAGATATAAATTACTGATTTCCAGGACCGTTATCAATTTTTGATTTAATGCCGACATTAACCATTTTTAACATAATTAGTTTTGTCCGAGTACTCATCTCGCCGATATTCTATAATATTTAAATCAAACACCTGGATAAGTACGTTTATATGTCTTTTGTAATTGTGTATTTTCTATTTAATGATGTTTCAGAAATAGCGCGTCAGTGATCATTGTTTTAGAATGTATAGGCGTCCTTTTTTTACCATTTATAAGATTTATTAGCACATATGATTTTTTATTCTAGTATTAGTTGTTATCTTTCTAATATAGTTTCAAAAAAATGCGTCATTATGCATCAACAGACAGACGCCCTTGCGCCACCATATGCTTAAATTTAAGAGATGATTATATCAAAATACATGTATGTATTATATTAACAGTTACTGCGTTTATATTTTGTCATAACTTATGATCTACGAACACTTAAATTAAGCATTTTACTTGCTGCTTCGTGCGATAGTTAAGTTTCAGTCACTATTTGTTTTCCTTGACTTTTCAAATAAAATGCACACTTGTTTAACAATAGCGATATTCAATGCACTTATAAAAGCTAGCAAACAAATACTGTGTGCGGGATTGAACCCGGTGCCGCGACAACGGAAAGCAAGCGCCTTTACCACTATTCAAAGACGTATAAAATAAAAGTTACAGTTTTAATATATAATAATATAAAATATATTATATAATTATTATATATTAAATATATAATTATATATAAACATTTGAATATGACAACACGTACGTTTTGGGTTCGGTATATGTTATATTGTTTGCCTGAATGTCACTAACGTCATCTAATATAGATGCTCCTCACGTGACTGTGTTGGCACACAACACGACCACTGCTGCTAGATCCATGCCGCTAAGATGCCTAGCCAGCGGACAGCCAACAACTTACACGTACATCTCGTGGGAGCAAAGATGGCCGGGACACCCGTCTGTTGTCAGAACATATGCAGGATCAGAGAATCTTACACTGGTTGGTCTGACTTACGAGCACAGTGGATACTACACGTGCATGGTCAGCAATGGTGTACAGTTTAGTCGTAATCCAGATGCTGGTGTCGGGTCCACGTCCATAGAAGTGAAAGGTATTAGATTGATATTCCACAATTTACACATATATCCGTATACAGTATACGGCATGTATTACAAAGTGGTAAAATGAAAGTAAGACTGACACAGTGACACGCCTTAAATCTGCACACTTCCTAATCAGCTGTTGTACGTGCTTATTAGGTCAGCTATCGATAAGGAGTGTAAAGTTGCCCTCTTTAGTTAAAATCTAAACTATCCCTAAAAGTCTAAATAACTGCGTAATAGAGCATAAACAATAGATACCATTCGCTAGTTTTGAACAAAAATGTGCACAAACCAGGACATTTCCAATATACCATTCATTATGAGGGAAACTCATTTTCTTGTCCACAGACACAAAAAGGATTTACCTCATATTACATGCATTTTTCATCTTTTAAAATATGTAGTTATTTTTTTCAGTTTAGTTTAGTTTACATCACATTTCTTTGCTAAGACTCTTACCTAATTCATTTTTAAGATAAGTACTTTTCAACCCAATTTTCTGTGCTCTAGCTCCTTTAAACATAAATGAATGCATATCGCGTGTGGTTAAATATAGGTTTTGATTAAGTTCGTCAATACGCTTTGAAGATGTTATGCCTGTATCCTTTGGTCATAAATGTTTACATATTACCTTTAAACCATATTTAAGGTCCTAGTGTTGTCACAAATAGATGGCTTACGACATTAAACATGGAAATAATAAAACACTACTTTTTAAGCTTTTTAATGTATGTGTCAGCGTCTGAGATTTTGGGTCCAATTGACCAATTGACGTCACTTAGAAAAATGAGGTCAAAATAACGCATCGCATTATACAGTATTGAAAAGGAGTCTCACTGGCCTACAAAAACTATTTAAAGCATTTCCGTGTCAAAATTATCTGACCATGATGTAAATATATCATCTCATTGCAAAATTATCTTATTAATTTGACCAAAATATATTGATAAACATTTAACACCCTTATATTTGACATATACACTGTTCATGGTGCTTTAGGCATGCACTTCGAAGTGGTGATATTGACATGAATACTTGGAATATTTTCATTAGATGTTTAAAACTGTAACCTTCAAACATAGCCCTTTCAAATAATACCAAATTCTCAATATCGCATAAATAGTCAATTGGCCCCTAAATGTCAGAATCGGACACATATTTTGATAGATTATTAACATATAACATATTTTATTAGAACTTATCTAACACAGCAATACGGTGTATGGCTTTTATAATTAATAAATACACTAATTACTGTTAATTACCTGTTCAAAATTACGTGCAGGAAATGCATAACTTCCCATCATTTATAAATATTGAAAAGGAAAGCTTATGTAACGGTTATAGTATACAAGAAAATGTTACCTTAGCAATCTAGAAACATAATTATTTGTAAATAAACATCAACATGTGATGGTTAACCGAAAGGAGAAGGCCAAGTGTTGTTATACATGCATTTCAAAATATAACAGAAAACAATAAATGTTGAAAACGTATGACCCGCAAATTGTGCTTTGTTTATTTACGTTTCGACCCGTAGCGTTGAAACAGTTAGTGAGCTTGACAGCAATCGATACTTTCAGTTGACTCGGTGGTGCAGAGTTAACGCATCCGCTTAGGGTGCAAGAGGTCCCGTGATCGTATTCCGGCTCTGGCAAGAATTTTTAAAATGTTGTTTTGTTTTTGTTATTATTGTGTTTTTACTTTTTGTCCAAATGTTTTTTTTGTCACAAAATGTGTATATTTCTTGCATAATAACATAATATGCCTACTGGTGGGTGTCTTAAACCCGAACAGTTCCTAAAAGCCGAACACCTGCTAAAACATGCGTTTCCTTACCGCGATCGATCTTTTTATGGTCCTGATCGTTAAAGACGATTAATTTAT
>Ga0224511_10003425_pt1 | contig 11410 bp, 7 predicted proteins | sample SF_May12_sed_USG_2_FD_169988 | JGI IMG/M metagenome (GOLD analysis project Ga0224511, IMG submission 169988) | Sediment microbial communities from San Francisco Bay, California, United States - SF_May12_sed_USGS_8_1 | ecosystem: Environmental > Aquatic > Marine > Sediment | place: USA...
GAGAATGCTCGCGGACATTGAAGTCTGGATTGATGATGTGGATGAGGAGATTGAAGAACCGATCGTTGACCTCCATGATGTGTATGACGGCAGCATTTGGTGGAGCAGAGAATAAGGACACGCGCAAAACTTACTTTTTTAAAATGGTAAAATGTTAATTAGTTTAGTACTCAACTTTGAACAAAATATTTAAGCAAGAGGCTTTGTTAATAAAATGTAAATAATATGAAAATAAAATAATGTGTTCTTTAACTTGGCACACATGTTTACATTGATGAGAAGGAGTGTCGATCGGAAGAATCACAGTAAGCTTTGAAAGGTGTGGTCAGACTTAACGTTAAACGATAAAAATTGTCAATATTATGTTTGTCCAGACTCTTCGCCATGAATGGATGAATTTTAAAACAACTTTGCACAAATGTTTTCCTTGAAAATACAGAATGTCGCAGAAGAGTTTTATTGAAACTATAAAATGTGGTCAAACTTAAAGATCAAAGGTTAAGGGTCTCTTTGTCCGGATTCACTTTTAAAGATGCTATGTCTGTATCGTTTGACCAGACTTGTTTACATCTTACTTCATCAGTGATTCATTCTGTCTTTAATATGAGAAACCTTCAACTGAAGCTATCCATGCATGTTACAAAAAGCGTGGCATCAGACTGCGGTGCCAGAGGTCCCGGAATCGACTCCTGGCTCTGACAAGCATGTTTATGTTTGCTTTTTTGTTTTGTTGGTGTTTTGTTTTAACCTGAATGGTCGAAAAATCATTATTTGTCATCAAATTTGGCAACAACACGTGGCCATGACAAATGACCAAAAGCTCTGGACTATTGAACAAGTGTTAAAGCGCTAGTTTGCTTGTTTGCGTTTGATTCAACTCTCATTTGGCTATATCATGGCCGTCAGTACACTAACTAGTGATCCTGAGTTCACCAGGACTTTCCTCTTGACCCCGTAACTGATTAAAGCGCGAGCAAAATGTTGGTACTGCAATACACACAGGGGCCTTATTTCCATCCAACGTTATAATGAAAAATGGGTATGCATTACATAGTACATACTACATAAATGTTGTAAAAGACACCGTTCTTAAGTTGATGCATACTTATATTTTTCGTACCACAAACTATGAGGTTTTCCAGAACAATTTTGTCGTGCATTAATGTGTGATTTAAAAACAAAACAAATGAACTGAAATTAGTCTGTTTTACTGCTCAAGAAATTTCGACGACATAAAACAGCAGCCAAAAGATCGTTCTAAACACATAAATACGGAATTAAGGCAACTTACACGGTCTTAAATTATCTCATTATAGCTTGTGCTACTCACATTAAGAGTTTTAACTCCTAATACCATGATTTCTCGCAAACACATCACGTGGTTCGCGAATTCCAGCCTCGTTTTGGTCATAAAGCCTTCAAGCGTGGCAGGGATTTCTAAAATCTGATCAGGGAAAGGGCGGGAAGTTTCAGTTTATTCGAACGTAAATCTTTCCTAGTTAGTTTCCAAAATAATGGAAAGTAATTATGTCTAGAAAACTCAGTTGAATTCTTATAAACAATGGGCATTTATCCGGATATTAGGAGCAATTCCATCAATAATTAAGACAAATTCCGTGATGGGTTATTCTGGGACAAATTAAACTGCCTAATTTCGTTACGACTTGAAATGTAATAAATAATTCGAAGACAAGAGACAATTGCAATTACTTTCACACTTGTTTAATAAACCATTGGCATAAGAGTGGTCTGTTTGTAAGAGAATTATCTAATCAAAAGTGGAAATATTGTCAAATTTTGTTGGAGGCCCACTAATTTCAGCCACTTATTCAATTATCGCCAAGAAACGAGGGAGATATAGTGTTTTTGAATTTGATTAATATTGGTCCAGCAAGCATTGTTATTACATTATATCATTGCGCATGCGCGGTTGTCAAGGAAGCATGCCCCTGGGAAACGTCAGTTGTCAAGGCAGTCACCATGACAATACGCAGGCTTCCGGCTTCTTGCACGTGTCACTCGGGCGCCTGTGTGGGTTATGGGACAGCAAAAGAAATCATTCATTCCAAATATGACAGCACATTTTTCTTCTTTAAATGATTTTTGCATTTTAGATGTTCTGATAACAGAGAAAGGAGTTGAGGGAAATGTTCTTACAACTTTATTCAATTATGATATTTGACGAAACGGTGGCTGTATTTTATATGAACGTGGAGCATTTGTGGGTATAACAAAAGCAATTTTTCCCCATAACCTAGCAGCAGAGATGCGCCTCTTGTTCGAGAGCTCTAAAGTTCAAGCCTAACCTAAAACATGCGATGTCATCATTTTATATACATGTAGTTCATGAAATAGTACCAGATCAGCATATGTAGATGATCTTTTGATTAGTACGCATAGTCCTAAAAAATTTCAAGCTCCTCTCAATGCGGTACATTTTCTTTGATCTTGTGATAATGTTTATCACAAACAGAGAGTAGGCTTTCTTTTGTATTTACTAGGTTAACTTGTCACATGGCAATATAACCCTAATCCATTGGATTAGTTTTGACCATGAACCGTTATAAAATTAATGATCATGATTGACAGCTGCGGAACTGTCCATTTTGCAGATACAGGAGGGGTGTGGCACGGGCATGTTGAAATCTCGGTTACATTAACAGCTTCAAGTTATGAAAAAGAAGTTAAAGTTGGAGTAATTGTCTTTACATGACTTCTTTTTAAGTTGAAATTTATTACGTCTGACAGTGTTTATATTGCATTAAATAGCTCCTAGCCTTATTCACGCAAGGTCTGCACATGTTTTTCGATTATCAAAATTAAAATGAAATACAACATTACATCAGAAAACAAATATATCAATATAGCACACTTGTTTTTTTAGATTCATTTCTGGTATATTCTTTCTTTTGTATCAAACTGCTGTCGACAGAATTACACTTCTGCTATTTTCTAGATTATTTTATAATTACCGTGGTTTGGTTGATATTAATAAAGTAGTACCATATAGTTCGTTGTCTTCTCATGATTTAATTGTATGATTTAATCAAGAACAAAGGCTGATATGGTTGAACTAAGGCAAGCCAATAATTTTAATTTTCGAACCAAAATAAGGTGTTAGACAAAAATGACAGGTTTTATGACAAAATATTCCATTTGTATCAATAAATTACCTACTATAACTACCCAACTACATGTATAACAATACTTTATGACAAACAACACTTCAAATGAAACATTATAAAAACAACTCATTACTTGTTTTCACTGTCGCTGCCAGCATTAATCAGAGACTTCAGGATGCAGGTTACAAAGTATTTTTGTTTTATTTTGCAGTAACAAGAAGTTAATAATCAATGCTAATAGTTACCATTAGTATTGGTAAAAAAATAATAATCATGCACACACATGTTTGGTCTACATGGTAAATCGGATTTTCTACCATTAAGCTTGGAATCTTAAATGCATGTTTGTGTACTTTTCTAACATTCTTACAATGATATCTATCATCCGGCAATTGAAATTTGACAAAGTTATTATGTTTGCAAGTTACGTAAATAACATGTAATTTGTTTATATTTTGTTCAATGTTTGAAACTTGAAACGCAATTTATCAGAAAAATTACAAGTAAGTGCACTGAATCGAATTTTATTCGCAACTAAATGCATAACCAAAGTTATTAGAAGAGTGTTCTTGAATTCATTATATTCTATTGATAAAGTAGCAAACTTCAATTACAAGCACAGAAATTCGATTTAGCGGCGTAATTTAATGCGGAGAAATTGTCCATAGCATCCCGAAATGGCCATAACGTGTAATTTGGCTGCATAATTGCGTCAAGTAGCACTAACTCTAGGACACAGAGGAACTAAGAGCCGACGGCCGACGGGGAATGATGGCTAGATTAAATAAAACCGCAGAAATGAAGTGTTACGGTATCAATCATACCCGACGGTGATTAGATTTTTTACACATAACTGCCAATCGCTCTGATAAAACGCCTGCCGCGTTTATCACCGCCAAAAAGACGTAGTTGTCAAAAATGTCCACTAATAATCGACGGAAATGTAAAATGAATTGGAAATGCATTTAGCGGGGTGTCGGAAATTTGATTTTTGATCTGGGTATGACTGATTCCTGACAAATGTCTCTAAAATAGTAGCTTCATCACAATTAGGTTACCGAGCACACATTTGTGGTTAACGTGCTCTGTTGTTCTCCGTGAGCTGGCGGTGACGGCACCGATGTTTGCTCTCTGTAGAGATTAGTAGAAATAAATTGGAATCTAATTGTTTAATTGCAGTGTGGGTTAAAAGACAGCGATTAAACTTCCAGCGATCGACATGAACAAACGACATAAAATAATAGCGTCCTCAAATGTAGGTCATATGATATTGCAAGTGATTTCTCAAATTTTCACCAAAGAAGAGCAGTATAATTATATGAACTGTTTATCCTCTTTCAGATCTATCTGTAATTAGTACAATCGATATTGCAATGAGATAATTGCTATTTTCAATGTGTCTTTAAACACATAAACTATAATAAATTGGACCAAATAATGCATGCACAGTTCACTTGACGATAACATCACAAATGACATTTATACTAGATGCTTCAAGTTAAAGCCATAGCCGCTCACAATGAACACAATTTAATAAGTGCAAACATTTCCTTCACAAACACACACGATCCTGCCTAGATAAGTCAACATGAGGTATTTTATTTTTTTATTCTTTATATAAAAAAAAAGTTTCTAATGTCCATGACTTGTCAGCCTTACCTAGTCCGTATTGACTTTTGACACAATTTAAGGGAAAGTAAAGGTTATTATAAACTGCGTTCCCAATGGACAGTTCCCCACCTGTCAAGTATGATCATCTATATAACAGTATATAGTCAATGCTAATCCAATGGATTTGGGTTATGATTGTCAGGCGACACTCTGACCTAGTAAATACTAAAGAAAGCATGTTTTCTTTTTGTGATAAATCTCATCACACAAACAAAAGAAAAGTACAGAAAAGGGAGATTAAAGTGTTGTGCGGAACAGTGCATTATGATGCCATCTCCAGTATGTTGCTAGTCGACGCGACACTGCTACACGTGGTGAATGACGTCAACTGAAGCGTGCAGCGCCTGATTTCGGTAACTAAGTATATTTCCCCAGATCTCCTCTATTCGTTAACGACACAAATTGTTTTTCCTCGAGGAAATCAGTTTACAAGCCTCACTTAAAGCACAATTTAGACAAAAATTGCCCACCATTAGGATGCTTAGACAATGTGATTTTATACGCGAAAATCTGGTCACTTGGCCGTTATTTAATATTAAGGCATCTCTGTCCTGACACTTGGTCGCGGAAATAGATGTTAACGCTCAACGGTAGAATTACAGTAATTATGTGACAGAAGATAACAGAACGTAAATATCCAATAAGGAAGGCGACTTCATATAGGTTTGAATTTAATATACATTGAAGAGATGTTCAAAGAAAAATGCTGCAAACAATGTAGATAAGTCAAGATTTAGGGCACCATAACCAAATGGCCCGTACAAAACCAAACACTTAAAACAGCACAAAACACGCAGAACGACAAGCCGTAACAGACATTTAGGAATAAACTGTCTTTTGGATTTTATTATTGTTTTTTTTCATTTTTATTTACATTTTATATTTATTAAAATGATTTCTCCAAGAAATGTTGAGTTACCGCCTTGGTACGGTCATTGACTCCCATTTGTGGTTTAACATTTTTTACGCTATAGCAAACATCAAACTCAATATCTTTTGTTAAGATCATGCATTTACTGGTTCGGTTGTACGAACTAAATGTCCGAAAACTACTCACCGTAAATACCGCTTGATCTTACTTCAACTTACGCCATTAAAAAGTTATTGATGCGTAAGAAGTGGAAGGGTGTGTTTCAGTTACAAATTAGTAAATATCGGCTGATAATTTTTTACACTGTTCAACTTTTGTAAACATAACCAACAGCAATTTGACTAAGCATGTTTTCATAAAGTGTATGTCAACGGAAAAAGAATCATAAAAAGCTTCCTGCTCCAGGTGAGGCTCGAACTCACAGCCTCCGCATTTCCTCAACCTTGGCTCGCCAAGGGAAGGTACTGTCTATAAGTACGGCGCGCTAACCGATTGCGCCACTGGAGCAGTTGTGATAAAAGCGATACGCAGAATGTTCATATTCTTGTTATATTATAATATTATATAAATGTCTCATATGATATGTAAATGATTGCACACATACACATGTATTTTTATTTATTACGCCATCACACATTTATAATGTAACCGATATCTTTTAATGAATACTTGTAGATTCTACCAGTAAATATCCATTTTTATTTTGTAAAGCAGTTATTGCGCGGTGGCATTATATTGTAAGTGCTTTTAATCGGACGGGAATAATGTCTCATTATTACATTTAGAAAACCCACTTGAATATATATTCGACTGTTCGTATTGCTCGGTACGTGCATATCCCTTATTATATAATAATGATTTGAATGTTGTTTTGATAATGTCTATAAAAGCTACATATTTTAATACTTTATGACATTAGAATCGAACATATAGTTTAGTGTACATTTGTTCATGCCTTATTCCAAGATGTATGTCGAACGTTCAAAATATGTTGTTGTTATATATGTAATTACCTTTTATATCTTTATATTAAAGCTATTGATCTACTTTTCTGGATTAACGAGAACTAATGTCTAATTGTGTGAGTATTGGAGAGAATGGCTTTATATATACAACAAATGATAAGATTAAAGATACGGCTAAAACGACATCTTATTTAGTAATGTGTTGCTAACTAGGCAAATTATTATTTCCCTTAGTCAAATTACCTATGTCGTTAGAACTTTAATTCGGCATTTGTCCCATCTCTTACTCCCTTGCACTGTAATTCTTTTTCATAATCATGTTTGAACAGATATTAAATGAAGTGTACATTTATATGAACATATTAAATAACAACAAAAACCAAGCACACGGCATATGGCCCATCACACATAGATATCGTGGTTAATTCATTTACCGCATTTAAAAAATCAAAATAATGAACCCTTCAGTAGTACTTGATAAACGATGGTACATCTTGTCCATTCCGCTTTTTCTTATCAGTATTAATAAAAATCAACCTTTTACTTTTTTCAGTTTGACTGTTGGACACATGGAATTCTTGTTGGTCCTGAGACGCACACAATAAAAAAGACAATTAGAAAAATCTACCAGGTAGTTTGACTCTATCAATTTTAATATGTTATTCATCAACTTCATCCTTTGTAAATTTTAAAAGAACACAATTTAATATTTCATATTTTATTTTCATATTGTTTACATTTTATTAACATAGCCTCTTGCTTAAATATTTTGTTCAATGTTGAGTACTAAACTAATTTACATTTTACCATTTTTATATCAGTACAAAAAACTGCTTTTGATTAAAAAAGTAAACTGTTTTTAAGTTTTGCGCGTGTCCTTATTCTCTGCTCCACCAAATGCTGCCGTCATACACATCATGGAGGTCAACGATCGGCTCTTCAATCTCCTCATCCACATCATCAATCCAGACTTCGATGTCCGCGAGCATTCTCTCCACAGCAGCAGCAGCGTCGTCGTCGTCATTGTCATCGGCGCTGTTATCTGCAGTGGCCTTTTCTACGGCCACCTCGCTTTCTCTATCATCGATTAGAACCTGAAGCAGGAAGTTCTCGTCTTCAGCCTCGAGAGCGTTTTCAGCCACGCCGTCTGCATTTCCACCTCTCTCATCATCGCTTCCATCAACCCCGTTCAACTTCGCCCTATTTCTCTTCCGCTGCATCTTCTTCCGTCTGCTCTTACCAGACACAGAAGCCGTTGGCTTGTTTCTTGCGGCTCTTGCTTTGTTGTCTTCGTTGTCATTACAGAGATAGATGTTTTCTCTGAGCCATTGCTGATGCATTTTCTGTTGCAACGTATCATTTACGTATGCGAACGTTGGCGGCTGTTGGTTTAACTCTCCAGGGTGGATCATAAGGCGAGGGCAGGGCCAGATCTGAAAATAAAATAAAATGTAATTTACTATACAAACTTATTTATATATAAATTTTAATAATTATAATTGTTACAGCAATAAATATGAAGTAAACGTTTTGATTGTGTTTTTTTCTTCAAAGTTATATTTATATTGCTGTATACTTTACAAAATCTTTAATTTGATCTTGGGCAAATACACCTCCGGACAAGGGAACGAGTAAAGCAACGTAGAATTTAAACAGAAAATACTAACAATCATCCTCGGGTCCTGGTAATAGTCACCGGGAGAACTGCACAGTGGATCTGTAAGATCGTAGTAGCATCGGGCGCTGTCCATCGTGACAGTCGATCAACAGACAGCTAAGATGCGTGCTGTTAAAAAAAATGCGACTTTGAGCGCTTCAATTCTGAGCATATTGTTGCTTCAGGCGACGACGTTATTTTGCGTTCGTGGAAGCTCGGGAAAGTCCGTATAATTCACGACGTCGTATTCGTTACTACTCGTTGGCATTCGCTACTTTACGTTGATTATGTATTAATGGACCGTTCCGCAACTGTCAATCATAATCATTTATAACAGTACATGATCAAATTTAATCCAATAGATTAGGATTATATTGTCAGGTGACAATCTGACCTAGAAAACACAAAAAAAGACCCCTTCACAAGCCTTCACAAAATCAAAGCAAATCTACCGCATTGGGCGGAGTTTGAAATTTTGCGGAACGGTGCATTAATTTGAACCAGTATTAAAAAACTCGCGTTTTGTGTAAAATGAAGATAAAATTTTGGTTGCTTGTCACTTTTTAATCTTAATTTGTTTTAACATTGGGAAACTCTGCATTTTAAAGAAGACATCATGTTGAAATAAGGCGGTCTCATAAGATCTTACCAATTGGATTGGTAAAAACATGGTATGTACGCTTGCATAGATCTACTTATAATTGGTAGTTTCAGTGAACATCACTTACCGTTATCTTGATTCTTAAATTTAAATATTTACTCTTGTTTTATTAATTATAATAAGGAACCGCACGTCTATTTTGTCAAATGCACGGCATCCGATTTAGGGTATAATTTTAAGGTTAACAAATGGTCTGATGTATACCATTTCATTTTTTTTCTGTCCTTTGGTACAAAGTTTGATTAGAAAACGGGACGAGGTCATGATATATGGAGTGATCACGACGCAAAAACCAAAGTGGAATGAAAACCCAGCGCCAGTTTCTTTCAAATGCAATGTAGATAGTCTTAAAATACTTTAGCTTAATTTTAATCTTCTCTTAGTGATCTTCTGTGGTAATGAGGCAAAGTTCCGCAAAACTTCAATCTCCTCCCCTTTTTGTACATTTCTTTTGTTCTTGTGATAATGTTTATAGCAAACAGGAAATACGCTTTCTTTTGTATTTACTAGGTCAGATTGTCACCTGACATTATAACCCTAATCTACTGGATTAAAATTGACCATGTATTGTTATCAATTATCATAATTGACAGTTGAACTGTCCACTATGTATCTATTAATTAAAAGTGTCGCCTCTCGCTTGGTTTCCTCGACACTGTCACAATCTCTTCAGTCGACCTCGTGCTTCTTATGGCGACCTCTCGATCGCGAGGGCAGGTCCAGATTAATGGAAATTCTGTGCCCCGCGCTCGTTTCACTCAGCCTCATTATTAGATTATATTGTTATCCAGATATTATCTAAATCGAATTACAACAAATTTGTCTTTAAAAACGTCAGCCAGTAATGTGATTTGTGCGCTAACATGATACAGAAGCCAGGATTTATGAACGCGCGCGACTTTCATGGCACGCATTAAGGCTTTCAAGACAAGTGCATCATTTTTGGTGCACATATTTAAAGTATTGATCAATGTTTATTTTTAAAGTAGTACATAAAGTATACACATAATTGTGTGCAAGTATTAAGACGATCCCGCTGCTATACATAACATAACATTTCAATAAAAACTATTGCATTGATTGGGCGGCTCTTTGGCCGAGTTTGATTAGGGTAAGGGAACGTTAGGGTTAGGGGTTAAGGTTATGTTTTGTGATAGGTTTAGGATTTGGGGTTAGATCTCGTTTAAACTGTTGTTATATAGCACTCACTTATACATAACGGTGCCTTAATTCTATTTTGACAAACAAATCTGTAACGAGTGACAGCCCGTATTCGAAACTAAACATTTCGAAAATTACGAAAGCTCAGTATGCTTTTCTATTTAGAGACCAAATCTTTCAATTACCAACGCCTCATTTAGCTTTATATTTTTGTCATGACAGTCTTCAAAGATTAAAACGAACTTGAAAGTAATAGTATCGTCATGTAACACGAAGATCAGCGGAACAAATCAGACATCAGACGCCGATGTGGTTTTGTTGCGATCACACCATTCTAAGCAGACGACAATACAGACGACAACAGAACTCCAGTTTCTAATCAGTTCAAAGCGGCGTTTTAATTCCCGTAATTCGTTTCGTACGGATATCACACTCAAGCCGAACAGGAAACAATCATGTTATGAATTAAAGCACTTAATATAATTTTGTTTGGATTATTAGATACAGGTAGTATCGAGTCTGATCTGATTTCGCGTTGGCTGTCGGGGGCACGTGAATGACAGTTGGTATCTGATGGAACGACACAGAACTCGATGCTGGTCTTCCGGGGAGGGGCCGCGGACTGTGGAGCCGGGGACCAGAGGTGTCGTCTGCTGTATTAGAACAAGATAATGGTTAGAGTGATACAGTTTAAACCAAAATATGTAGTGGTGAAACACTGGACTGTCCAGTGGTCCTTATCAATCCCTCTTTCTCCCAACTCACATATTTTAAGGAGATAAATAAATAGCATATAATGGATAGTTCCCCAATTGTCAATCATGATTACTTATAACAATACACGGCCAATTTTAATACAATGGATTAGGGTTATGAATGTCATGTGACAATCTGACCTAGTAAATACAAAAGATAGTGTACTTACTGTTTGTTAAAACCTTAGCACACGCACAAAAGAAACGCACAGAAAGGGGAGAAAATTTTGCGGATTTATGCATTTATGAAGTTCTTAACAAGCCACATTTGGTAAGATATCTGACAATGACGAAATAAAAGACATAGCAACCGTGGATTATTCTACTTCATATCACGCCACGTCTAGTTCTCTTATAAAGGATACGCATTAAATTTAGCCTTCTCTTTTCCATTTATATTTCTACAAGAAACCAGTATCAAACTCAAAGCTCTGATGTTTCAACTTGAAACCCCTGAGCACCGATCATTAACTTTGCAATATGCACATAATTGAATTCCACCAACATGTATCAAATATACCTGTCAGTTTGTTGAGAAGCCGCA
>Ga0224511_10003426_pt1 | contig 11409 bp, 4 predicted proteins | sample SF_May12_sed_USG_2_FD_169988 | JGI IMG/M metagenome (GOLD analysis project Ga0224511, IMG submission 169988) | Sediment microbial communities from San Francisco Bay, California, United States - SF_May12_sed_USGS_8_1 | ecosystem: Environmental > Aquatic > Marine > Sediment | place: USA...
TATTTCAGTTAGAAATATCTCGCTTAATGTGCATTTGTTGGCTTAAGTTTTTTTAATCGATACACTTACTTTTGTGTTTCCTACATAATTGTAATTAGTGAAAGAATCAGACAGCTTCCCTTTAATGCGATTCAGCTATTAAACAAAGACACACTATACATAAATATATAATTTATTGTCTGAACACTGGACGGAAATAATAACTTCCAATTAGTATTTCGTGTGCAATAATCCTTGCAATGTCTATACTCTTTCGTCTGTTTTGTACAATATAAACCCCCATAAGGTGCAAACAGGGGAAATGGTTCAGACTAATGGGAAACAAAAATATTTTTAGATGCATGTAATCACTATTCATCATGAAACTTTCCTTATTCTGTTTCATGAATGCACTTATTTTAGAGACCAGACCTTATTTGTTAGATGATATTTTTCTAGTGCCGAAATAGCGTTAATATCCAGGAAGTCGTGTTAATCTTAGCAGAAAAGACCGACACATGTGCGAACCTTAACGCGTGCGTGGGAACACGGAATAGTTATTGTGCGATTTATCATTATTGTTATTGAGCCTCATATTAATGTAACCATGATTTTGACAGTTCTGAAAAGTATTCAGTTGCAATTGATCTATAGTCATATTTGTAGGTATTAATTTCGTTGCTTTTTGCAGGAGATTACAAAAAACTTCTTATTTGCAGACGATTTATTTGTTTTATCATATATATTGTAAATCGACTTAACGTTGAAGTTACCATACTAATTGTAACTTGGTTGCATATAAATAAATTGGATCGAGATCAACTGCCATTCTGTAATAAATAAACTGACTCGAGCTATCGAGATGCTCCTACTTCTTTAAATATTTCCACTACGACATTGGTTAAAATCTAGGAATTTGTAAAACAAGGACACTTAAAATGCAAATACCACTCTTGACAATGAATATCGGACACTGGGAATGCCGTCTTGCAATGACACCTCATCCCAGAAACTTCACCTCATATAAAACCATTTCCTTCTGTATTCTTTTTGTCCTATTTTTTAAATGTCATCGGATAGATGCAGTTCATCGTCTATTTCTTTTGTTCTATGTTGAATGTCATCTCGCTTTACCTGAAATGTAGATAACAATTGGAAAAACAAAGAAATACGTATATTCACAGTAATGATAAGATGAACACCAAATGCATACATGTACACTATTTAATAACTTGTTAGACACAATGACACCTTTGACGAAGTAAAAGCCATGGCTGCTCTCTATGGTATTCACTGAAACAAAATATGTTCGAGGTCGAACACTGTCATGTTTCAACTGAAGAATTACCACACCCGCACTCTTACCGGGAATAATATTGTTGCTGTCTAGTTGTACTGTGATATCTGTATGATTCTGTTGGTCTGTGATCTTGAGCTTTCTTCTGTCTGTGGTCTCCTCTAAAGCTGCATTATGGTCTCGTTACGATTATTTGGTAATTTGGTAATTAGAAAACCGCACTAGCGGGACGTAGACAGTAAAACAAGGTCATTGAAGTTTTCATAATTTATTGAAGTATAATTCGTAATTCTTTTGTAGAAACATGGATAAACATCATCTTTAGTACCTCTATAATTGAAACTAGTAAGGATTTTAACAAAGGATGGCGACGGGCCATTAAAATCATGCTCTGAAGTTGACAGGTCTGTCCGAACTATGTCCGCATCCGAATTTAAAAGAAAATGTAAACAAACTTTCTTTTTTCAAATGAAGACTTCTGTTTTCAAAAACTAATGTATGTTCTCATCTGATTCTATCTTTTACTTCAGGAAAGTAACATGGATCATACAGTCTTAAAAGTTCTCAGCAGTGTCCGAAAGAAAAACATTTGGCCCTTATATAGTCGGACTTAAGCCCGCCCAAAAGTTTGGGACTCCCAAGAAAATCCTGGGCATGTCCATCAGCATCTTGGCCCTCTCAAGATAATCTTGGTCACGTCTATACAACTCAGTGGTCATCACGTCACCGCCCAAATATATGGGAGCGAAATTGGCACACAGCCAATGTAAACATACAAAATGGTGTCATAAAAAAATCAACAACTTTGACCATATTTTAAATGGGATTTCTGTCAAGATACGAGAAATAAGGCCTAAGTTTCACTGCTTATCAGTATATTTACATGCAGACTATACCACAGCACTCCCCATAGAATTTCAACTGAATGAAAATATATCAACACATGTACCAAAAATAAGACTTAGTGATTCTAAGACGAAGAGGACATCACAGCCAGTGAAATCTTGTACACTGACTGATTAAATGAGTGTATGCTGATTAAATATTGTGCAGTGTAGATTCTTAGAACAGACAGGTTTGACAATAAAATGTAACTTAACAGTATACAAAATGTGTTGTGACATTTTAATTTTTATACATCTTAACACATACATACTAAATCTTTAACATCATATTATCATTGTCGGGGTAGAGCATAGTCAGGGCTAATGCACTAGATGTTACAAAGGTGTAGCTAGTTCTGTATTCGTTTTACCCCAGACAAACATCAGCATAAAATGATAAAATAAAAAAAAACGTCTAGAATTTGTCATGACAGCAGTACTAATGCTCATGCATAGATCTATTGCTAGTCATGATCCCTTAATATTAAATCTGTTTTATCTTAACAATAGATTACAGTAAGAATTTCACCACAAAGTAATTGTAACAATAGAACACATGGCAATGCTTTAGTAAAATCTATTGTTATTCAAAGTAATGATCAAGTTTATGGATATTTAAATTCCATTGATGCACAAAATCTATGACTACATAATAATAAAAGTATACAAATGTAACTCCGTAAACACCACTCAGCCTCCACTCTACCTCCTTGTTGCAATGCAAGCATTCGTGGTTCCGTGACCTATAAACGGAGCGAAATGTTTCTCATGGCGAACATCTATATCTTTCCTGCTACCCACGTTCTTACCAGGAATTGGGCGTTAAGCTTCAATAATAGGTTATGCAACAGTTATAACAGATATAGTGTTCCCAATTAGTGAGCATAGTCTGAACTCGTAACGTTGTCTTTTTTGCCTAGAATACACCAACATCAGTCCAAAAAGGTCAGTCTTACAATGCCGGAATTATTTGAACTTTTAAACATTTGTGTGGCACCAACATCAGTCCAAAAAGGTCAGGTAGACAATGCCGGAATTATTTGATGGCAACCTTTTAAACATTTATGTGGCACCAACATCAGTCCAAAAAGGTCAGGTAGACAATGCCGGAATTATTTGATGGCAACCTTTTAAACATTTCTGTGGCACGCAATTCCAAACGTTTTACATTGATACATATGTCACATGTCATGTTTTGTTTTCTGTAGTTTGCAACTTTACGAATGTTATTGTTTATTTTCCTTTCGTTTTTGACATTTGTACGTTTTCATCACACAACACGTGAGTACTTTTATCGAACACAAAGGGACACATACAGTCGTGATACATAAAATACATGTAAACACATCAAACAAATAAGATACAATAAACCATTTATTGCAAAGTCCGTTTTTTAAGATTTGTGCTTTGTGGCAATATGCATAATCATATTTGTTTCGTTACAAATTAACGAAACAGCCTTTGCCCCACGATAAGAACCGTCATGTACATCTTTCCTGTGACCTAAATAGTTAACCCACCCACATTGGTAACATAAATTGTCGTAAGATGCAAAAAAAGTTATTTAACAGTACTAGTAGGTGTATTATTGCCACTTAGTGAACACCGTTATGTGTTTGATAATCCGTAATGTACATACACTGTACATGTATTTTATTAACGACGTTCTTTACATCAGTTCGAAACTACTAGATTCGTATATTATATTTAAACAAAACGTATATTTTTAATAAAAACATCGTATTTTTTAACAACCAAAGATGATGTCCAATAATATATATATCAATCGTTTCAGTAAAATGATGTTATTTCTAAAGAAAAACAACGCAAACAAAACCAACACAAACTCTAGAATATTCACCATGGCAATTGTAAGCCGTCTTTTATAGATATCAGTCATAACGCCATGCACAGGTAATTGTGGTGTATTTATTGTAGGATATCTCTTTGTTTTATTGAATAAATGGGAGATAATTTTTATGCAAACCACTTTTTCTCGCACTATTGAATCATGCCATTTGGATAAAAACAATTATATCATTAACAGTACATACATCATGTACTTAGTATAGATGTTATGGCTAATTAATACGTTTGTTACTAAATATAGTACTATATATACTATATATAGTAACATATTTGAAGGGTCTGCAAGGCCATTACGCGACTTTTCCCCGTATTATGCGATTTCGGCCGCCTACAACTCGACCGAGAGCCATTATGGACATCTTCGGGTGATTATCGCATAATGGCGAGCTGCAACTAATCATTAACCTCTAATTAATGTTTTTATAGTTTTAGTCTAAATAAGTGATATACTATTTCTAGTGATTTATTGTCGCCCCGTACTACATCATTGTGTAGTCATATTTTTCTGGTCCTCAGGGATCATGGAGTGTACATGTATGTTTATTACATTTGAAAATGGAGTTCTGCTCATGCGCTAGTTAAATACGACTAAGTGTGAAAGGTGTGCTCTTAGTATTTTTAGAGTTCTGCTGGCCCGTGTAAAATTATTCTTTTGACTAATTAATGACTAATTACATTTTTTATGTTTAATTACTAAAGAGTGATACGTTTGAGGTAACATTACAATATTTCACTTATTTTGTTTCAATATGATAGCTAGTTTTTGAACATGACAAATGACTATTTTGGGCTGCATTTGTCCTCCATGTTTTTAAAGTTGTTTTTAATATTAGGTATTTAAATGCTTGATTAAATACCGTATCATCACACAGGCTAAACTTGGTGTGTCAATTAAAATTTAGTGAAAAGGGAATGTGGTGATTTGAATGGTGTGGCATCATTCATTACTACTGATGAACAGCTTCAATAAAACCGAGGATGCTGTTTTCTCGTGCAGGCTATGCTTCCTGAGGGCTTTCCTTTTCATCAGTTTTATATTATCTTATCCATATATCATTTTTATATACTGAACCATACTATGAACGCACCATCTAATTGATCAATGTATGTATCAGACCCATTAGATCGTAACTCAAATATGAATGAAGAAAAAAGAACAAACAAATCATTTCTTAACATTTTCTAAAAATGATTTTCATTAATTTAATTAATTGATACTTTAAACGACCGATTCCTACCAAAGGGGTGCAAAATAAAAATAGAAATTGTGTGTGTTTCCACTCTGATTTACACTAATAGGATCACAACGATGTCTCGTTGAATAAATAACCATTTAAGTTTTTACAAAATTTCGCAACGGACGCCACTCTTCACAAAGTTCATTCTCGAGCCGTTGCAGCGTCTGTGGCTGTACAAGACGTCAGTAAACACGTTGTCAATGCGCATGCCAATTTTTAGCTTGATCGTGAGAAAAATTGCGCGAGCCTGTTCTATGTGCTCTTTGATCCTGGCAATAATGTAGCCGGGCCTCACTATTACGATGCGTTAAACCTAGACCTACTTACGGTCGCAGTGAACGGATATTACGTACCCGCAACCGGTAATCACGGTATGTGGGCTTATGGGACCATCATGGTTTACTATACTTATTCTGGCATATTTGAGTAGCTGGGCGCGTTAGTTCACTTAACCTTTTAACTGTTATGTTCTTGTACACTTAACTCGAGGTATGTAGAAAGTTTTGCCATTATCTGTGCATTATGGTTTACAAAAATCAATACACGTGCGACGTCTCGATGCAATAGGCAGAACTCGATTTATGATTTTGCGCGGTTACTGTTTTCAATATTTATTCTCGGCATATTTGGCATTATATTTAAATTAAAAGTTTCCCTTATCAAAACAGTAATGCAACGCATTTTGTTTATATCCAAACTACCCGGCTTCCACGTGCACTCACAAAAAATACCAGTTGGGTGACCATGTGATGAAATCAATCGTTGCGCAATAAAACCATGATAATATCAGTTTGAACCTTTAACACGTTTTCCATAAAGCTGCATTTCAAATATCTTTAAAAAGTTCGCTAAAATAAAAAAATAGGTTTGTTACCAAAATCTTAATTTCCGATCTGTCCATAAATTGTCGAAACTGTCATAAAAGAAGAAATTATAACCGTCGTGTTGGCCGCTTATAATGGTCATTAAGTTGTATAAGTTGATATGTGTTTGCGACTTGGTTTATTTCGCAAGTACGTGCTGCTCCTGATCCGGAATTAACCAGTCAGTATGTGTCAGATGGCTGGCACACAATCGTCCTACACAACAGCTGAGTTTTGAAGTGAAATAGGAAATTGATATTGATATTTGCATTTAAAATGTGATCAGGCTTTTCTAAACAAATAGAACATTAGGGGTAATTTTAAAGATCCGTGAGAGCTGTACGTACTTTTATAATGCATACACTTTTCGCGACAGTTAAATGTGAAAATGTAAGGTACTGCTGGGTATTTCTACAGGAATTGCCAAACTCGATCTAAAAATATTTTCATCGGCACCAATTAGAATTACTTTTTTCTTTAATTTTGTTAAAGTATGTACATGTACATATTACAATATGTTAAGGCATATGTCCGCGCACAAATGCTTATTTCTGTTTTGTTACGAATGCAGAAAGAGGATTACGTCAAGGTGAACATAATAGCACTAAAACTTCAAACATAAAAAATATTGAATTTCCCATAAGACTTACGCTATTTTTTCTTTTAATTATGAAACACTGTTATTAGTTTAGTATTTTGTAGACATTTGTTATCATTTTAAGCTTTGGAGATATATACGTTGTAACATTTAAGTTGCTCTATAGTTTGATAAAGATTCTATGCATAAACCTTTTATTTTTCTTATAAGATTCACTTTCTGTATACATATTTTTCTGTTAATTGTATGTAAAGAGTATAACTTATGATGACATATACAAGTTTAAACAATTTACTATTGTATGATTAGGTAGCAACAGAAATTCTGGAGCGTTGCGGTAATGACATGGCGTTGCGATAATAACATTCAAGGCTTATTTGTTGGCTTAATTCTACAAGACTAGTTAATATAAGAAGGTTTTACGGTATATATTCAATAATTTAAACACTTTTCCAAAACCATTTGAGAAAAAGCCTTGCATAGCACAATAATGGTCCGAAAAGGCAGAATTTGGACTTTATTTAGCCGTTGACCTCTTAGTATGACATTGAGCTTAAAATATTATTCCGGTTTGAGTGCGCGACATAACCTTATATCAGGGTTTATATTTTGTTAAGTTCATATAAAAATCCAACTTTTCATTACAAAGTTATGGCCAAAACAAGTAATTTTGGACTTTTGGCATTTGGATATTGAACTTTTACCTCCAGGCATAACCTTAATCTTATAACTAGGAAAACAGCTTTTAAGCACGAAACATTTCTTAATCAACTGCAAACGTTATGCTCATTTTTGTTTGAAAATCCAATAAATCTTAGTACAGGTATTGGCTTATTAAGCCAGATCCGGATGCAGTGCCAACGTACGGACGCCTACACACCGAGTCAGAAAAATGTGTCGAGCTCACTACAAGTAGGTTCGGCAAGTGGAACATTAGTTCGGTTATGCATCTATTGGCTCTTTAAGGTAACTTAAGTCATAAGTCATTATGCGTTCGTTGCGGTAATGACAGTTGCGGTAATGACATTTTGTGTTTAATTTTAAATATTCTTTACTTGAAGGACATTTAATACCTTTTTATAAGTCATTTTCAACGTGTACATCAGAGCAATATAACAAGAATACTAAAAAAGTCTGCAAAACATAATTAAAGCAGGTAGACACTGTTCGATAATGACATGATAAAAACAAACGCGATCACATTTCGAACTTTGCTTTCATAGTGTGAACGTATGTAAATAATATCAGAAATATACACCAGGTAAAAACGTTGTTCATTGGCTGGTCTATATACAGTCAATAGACTGTTTGCACTTTTTAATTTTCTTAAACTTTGCATTTTGTGTTGTCGTTGCTGTAATGACGATAAAACGAGGAACATTTGTAAACAAATAAAAACATTATCAAAATGTCTAAATTTAGTTATTATATTGGGCACGTTTAGACATCTGTGCATCATATTATGTCAAACACGAGATCATAGCGATGTAACTTCAATACACGATTGTATGAGGAAAATGCAAAATTGCGTCAGGGACACGTGAAAAAGAGACCCCTTGCCTGAATAAAACCAAAATCGCTTCCTTGCCTTTAATAAAATAATAAGTTTAAAATTGTAAATCTGCACATACAGATTGATCTACATAAACCACAAATAATATTTGAAATATTCTAAATTCGAAACCGGTAGTGAGACATCAAAGTCTGGGGACAGGATTTTGGCAATTCCTGTAGAATTACCCTGCTATAATAAAGGTATAGATCTATATCTACACGTCTATATTCCAGAATATTTGAACATATAATCGTGTTGGTGTCTGTTTGTTGATTCTCAAGCAACTGATTGGAATCATTCGGCTCAATGTCATTTGTACAGTACCCCATCCAGAGATTACGTCATCCTTTCGAAAATGTGCCGAGCAGTGATCGCGTATATTCGATATTGTCCGACATTATAACTACAAATGTAATGTAAATAGAATAAATAGCGGCCGCAGGAAAACACTTAACTCTTTTTGTATCGAGTTAAACCAAATGTACCCAAACCACTTCCAACATTGATTGTTTTACTATAATGTTAGTTTAACACTGTGTCTTGCACTGTAGTGATACACTTTAAGAGATAAACTAGAATGTTTTGTATTTCTGGATTTTTGCAAAATAATATTTTATATTTATTTGTGATAAAAATGAAACAACTCTTCATTTTACAGCATACTTCTTTTAGAGTAAATACTTTCTTCGACGTTACTTTCGTCGGCATCGTTGTTGCATATTTACAACATAAATACGTACCATGCATTAATTTATTGAACTTTTTAACGATATTCACATGATTATGTCACGCAATTATTGATTTTATCACGTGGTCACCCACATGTTATTTGTGCGAGTGCACGTGGAATGCAGATACTTCTTGTAATAAACAAAATGTTTTGCACTAGTGTATCGATATAGGAAACTATTCATATAAAGATAATGTTAAATATGCCCAGAATTGATATTGAAAACAGCGTTCGCGCAAAAAGCAGTATTTACCACAGCGTGAGGTTGCACGTTTTTTGACTTTTTCATACCACAGTATACAGATAATGGCGAAATATCCAAAATCAGAACTGTACGTGTACAATAACAACTTCTACATCATTACATTTTTAGAAATAAGACTTTGTTTTGTGAGAACGTTAACGGCTTATATTATCCGAACAAAAATACGTTGAACGATATTTCATCAGGACAGGAGTTTAAAAAAGTTTAATTCTTATTGTATGACTATGAGAGCTACCAACCAAATCTTTGGCCATTTTGAAAAGCAGGATTTTGAGCTTTTCTGCTGTTAAATTCGTTTCAATTGCTTAGTTGTTCCTACACTCCGAAATCAGTATCCGCTTTTTCCACGATGCAGAACTATCAATACTTGAGGGTGACACCCTCTTGCGTACTGCATACCGCCCTATATTAGCCTAGCGTACTGTGTACATGTACCGCCAGTTCTTGGCCTTGCATACTGCATACTGTTTGACATGAAAAACAACCATTTATGGCGTTTCCATTTACATCAAATTGATAAAATGACAGTTTGTTGCATGCACATGTGCAATCATTCCTGCAAATGTTAGCTTTAATGTGTTTGCTTGTTATATTTCCTAGTTGTCGACCTCCCCAATTCAATGTTAAAGTTTATAATTACTAATATTACCCCCAGAAAGTTTATGGTTATTTTACTGTGTATGTCACGCTTGTTTCGTGATGAAAATTGGCCCTTTTAAAGTAACAATTGATGTCTGCTCACGACATAACATAACACCCGCCTTCCTGAATACTGCGTACCAAAAGGGGGGTGTCACCCTCGTATACCCTCATATATTATTAAGACTAAACTGTTAATTGTAAACAAAATGCTGATGGATGAAATGTGTTATTTATAAGTTCACACTCATTAATAAGTAGGTTCTTCCTAATTAAATAACTGATATTCAACAAAAAAGATTTAAATCAGAACTGACAGAATGACTGTCACAACGAAAAAAAAACTGTCGATCGCATGTTCAGCTTTTTACAATGCAATCGGCGAAATCCACTTAATCTACATTTTTAGGACGTTGGATTTTTCAAGTTTTTCTTCTATTTAAACTCCTGTATAAAACATGTCTAATGAATTCAATGATGGTAAACAATGATTTTAGATTAAGGCTGTTTTGATAGGTGTCATAAAACATGCAGAAGATGGTTAAAGGTGCCCCCATCATTTTGATAAATAGTATTTGAGAGTTACACCCCCTCCTTTGGTTTGCTGTATTTATGGGCGTTATTAAGGGTACTCAGTACTCAAAGGTACGGTACGCAGTGCGCAAAGGGTCGGTATTAAGTACGCAAAAATCCTGTTTTGTGAGAATACCTTTTTACAAAAGATGGACGGGTACTTTTGTTGACTGATGGAACTTAAATGATTACAGTTTATAAATACTATCAAGAGAGATCTGCAGGTGATGGCTGTGGGTGTTCAATGTTTCTTCATTTTTCTCTGTATGCAACCATACATTATAGTATATTACATTTTTGTATTAAAAGGTTTTAATTGATTAGAAATGATATTCGATCTTCCTTATTTAAGTTAAACTGCATTTACGGGTTGTTTACAATCCAATTATAATATAGACAGGGTTAACATATAGTGTCATGGGAGGCTAATGCCATTGTATTTAGGCTCAAAATGAAGTGCCATGGAAGGCTTAGGCTGGTGTATTTAGGCTCAATATGGGAGGCCGAGATCAGTGTGTTTATGCTACAAATGTAGTGTCATGTGAGGCCCAGACCGGAGTGTTTAGGCTCAAAAGGTAGTGCCACGGGAGGCTTAGGCCGGTGTGTTTAACTAGAAATGTAGTGGTGCTATTGTAGGCCTAGGCCAATGAGTTAAGGTCAATATGTTGTGCCATGGGAGGCCCAGATCAGTGTGCTTAAAATGTGCCGTTGGAGGCACAAACCGGTGTCACGGTAGGCTTAGGCAAGTTTGTTATGGACCAAAATGTAGTGCCATGGGAGGTATATACTGTCGTGCCCAAAATTCACATACAGTGCAGTAGTCAGGTGGGTTTATCCAGTCAGTTTACACTCAATGACCCCGGTTATTTTCCTTCTTTATTCTATATAAACCGCCATCTTGGAAAATCAATAAAATGAG
>Ga0224511_10003427_pt1 | contig 11409 bp, 4 predicted proteins | sample SF_May12_sed_USG_2_FD_169988 | JGI IMG/M metagenome (GOLD analysis project Ga0224511, IMG submission 169988) | Sediment microbial communities from San Francisco Bay, California, United States - SF_May12_sed_USGS_8_1 | ecosystem: Environmental > Aquatic > Marine > Sediment | place: USA...
AATCATTAGAGCAAGCTGTTGCTGTTCCTACGCTAGCCCCTTGCGTTACCATCGCGTTCATTGCGTCGGGTAACCGTTGGCCTCCGTTAGACAAGCGTTCGGTTAAGTTAAGTTCACCACCACCAGCGTCTCAGTCGACGTTTGCCAACAGAGTCCTACTTAGGCAAACTCTGTACAACTTAAGCCAGCTTTCAGGAACGTTTACAAACGGAGCACAACTTACACCAAAGTTTATTTCCAAACGTCGGCAAAGCTTTTGCATGTTAAAATGTTTCAACAAACACAACGTTCGTCAGCATTTGCAAGCGAACATCAACTCTTATAAACTTTTAGCAACTTTTACTAGCGGAGCTGGACGTTTGTCCAGACGTCGGTCTAAACGTCGTAGTGTGAACCCAGCTTTACCGATTAAGCTAACGAACCGCACACATTTTAAACTGGTTTAAATTAAGTAGATAAAGGTTATTCTTTGAATACCCATAGCGGAATTTATTGTTCATTTGCATGCGTTAATTGCCGAGATGAAGGTTCGAGACCGTTTTTGGCACCTTGTGTCAATCTTACTTGGTGTTTAAAAATGATTCAGCATTAAATAAAACACAAAAAAATAATAAAGGTAAACAATCAGCCAGTACACCTTTAGCAATCTAAACTTAATTGATTTGTTATAATATCATCGTTAGAAAGTAAACTCTTCATTATAAATAATGTATATGTAGTTGTAATAAGTGGTAGTCTAGCAAAATACATTATAACAGATATAAAATATGAATAAATCCTGTTGTTTTCATATTTCAATTATTCCATTTTAGCGTCATCAAAAATTTGGTTCCCATGTGTGTTATCTAATTGGTTGTATTTGCTTAATGTTAATAAGTTTTGTTACAATTGTATTGGTCAACTATGAAATATTTATTGCAAATAATGTGTTGCCATAGCGCTAGTCACTGCATACCATTTAAATAAAATATGCATTGTTTTGTTGAGTTAATTGAGTTTTCTTACAATCAAGATTCTGTTTTGTCTTAAAGACAGTTTAGTGGCGCATGTTTGAATAATTAAAACTTTTAAACTAATGATGCTATTTTTCAATACAATGTGTTATAAAAGAAATGTTGTTGATTATGCATTTTTTCAGGAGAACATAGAAGGGGTGGACTTTTTTTTATCATTTTCTAAACATTGAATATTTCGCGTGTTGAGGGTGAACATGTTTTATAAAAAAAATAATGTTTTTTTAGTAAGCTATTATATTCAATTTAAGAATCCTATTTAATATTACTAAAAACGAAAATGAAAACAGTACATTTAGAAAAAGGGGCTTGGCGTAGCTAGTACGAGATGTTCAGTAAAAGCATGATTGGTTCGTATATAAATAAGTATTGGTTGATCATTGGTTGATCATCACCATCATCGGCATCAGTATTGAACCCTAAACAATTTAGCCGAGCCCAAGTAGTTATTAAAATTGTTATTTGCTTCGAACATTTTTAACGATGATTTCCTCTAGACTTACCGGTACTAGTACAGTAGTACATATTTCAAAATTTGTACAAATTTGAATATAAGCCATGTTCACGTATACTTTTTCCACATGAACATGTATGCGATTTATATTTTATCCTTACTAACATCACAGTTTGTATTATATAAATGATCAATTCATAAAAGATCAAACAATTCTCTAAAAACTTTTACACAAATTTAACCGAGAGAAAAATGTCTTAAATTGGATATATAACAAAAGAGATATGTTGTAAATGTCAACGGTCTATACTTTACCTATACACAAATTAGAGCCACCAGTATCGCATGCCTCTTCCGATGCACTGCACACAGTGGCGTCTGCGCTGCAATCTGCAGAAGAAACCAAACACACGGTACATACATGTACATACAAGTTCCGGTATAAAAAAAATGTATTGTTGGGCACTTGCGCCTTTAGCTATGACCCCTTTGGAGTTCAGGTAATTGTTTACACAATAAAGGTTGAAAATGTTGTAATGTCCTGGACAACATAACAAATATTAATGAGTTAAAATAATTTGCTTGAGCTTTTTCAAACAAATCGAAGAACATTGTCATGGACGAGATGAACAAGATTATAAGTATCTTTCAAAGCCTTGAGTGAGAGAGCTATTCTCTAAAATAAAAATAAAATGATATTGAAAGTATTCCATTTTTTCTTTTAAAACACGTATAATAATACGAACATAACATGTAACTAGTACCCAGCTTATATTGCATTTTTTGTATTCTTTGTATTAAAATATTAAATTTATTTCTTTCTTCGTACTGAAAATTGCTATAAAAGCGCTCAAATGTAGAGGGACTGAGGGTATTTTTTAGAATACACCATATTTTTTAAAGCAGAATTGTATGCTTATAAAAAGGATCTACATATTTCATAAAAAAGGATTTACTTTATGTATTGACCAGTTACCTTTTATGTAAAGCAAACATCACTACAAAAGATAAAACACAATGTCTTACCATCATCAATAGCTCCACTGACAAGGGAAACATGGACACATAAAATACACATGAACACAAGGCATATTTCTAGAAAACACTTCGAATTCATGGTCTAAAAATATAATGATGTTTTCACAATCGTACGACTTTATCAAAAGACAACCAAAACAACTATAATATTGTTAAACGTTCAGCAAAGTGACTGTAAATTTACATAAATAATAAGAATTAACTTGATATGGTTATTAAACACAGTTTATGAATGTATGAAAGGCATTGAATTGCCATTAAATTGATAGCGTGACCATCTGATAAATTTAAGGCAAAATATTCCTAAAACAATGACATTTAATACCCGTTCCGATAACAAAGCGATCGCTATTTTATCTTATCTCTAAATATATCGTTTATCAAATCATCTGATTTAATTCGCAATGCAATTAATCTTTTAATAGATCTAGCTAGTTTTTGAATATGGAATTCAATTAAATAAACGAGGTATCTGTTCTTGGTGTCTATAAACAAATATTTGGGGTATCAAGTTTAACTCTACAATAACAATAACACATCCGAAATATTGACATTAAAATGTAAATAATTCCCAAATATTTATCTGACAGTGATACCGAGTATATTTGTGTACTATTACAATCACGGGTAATAAAGTGCGTGTGAGTGCTGCGCCTCGGTAAGTTGATTGTTATGGATTTCTTTTGTGTCAAACATTTTGAAATCAGGATTTGACCCAGACCCTGACCTGCAAGAGGACGGTTATCTGGTTTCTTAGAACTACACTCAGTAATGTTCCAAAGAACATTCGGAAGCATTGATTTCTTATCTTTAAAAAATTATGAAACACCAATTTTGTCATTTAGAGCATTTAAAATAATACAAATTTAATATGGTCAAGATCGTTTTACTTGGTAATGCATAAAAGGAAATGGATACTGTGGCCATCTGCTACAGTTGAGACAGAATCTTCCGTAATACATGCCACATTTAACCACCTGGACGGATTTATTATCATGCGATCGTTATTTTATCTAATCTTTCAATATATCATTTACTTGTTTCAAATGAACAATGTTCCATAGGAGTGTTGGTAGGTATTTATAAAACATACTTTTAATACTGAATTTTGTTATTTACCCGTTGTATGTTCTTTGCATGTAAACGACACACACCGGTATCAAAAAGCTACTGAAATGGAATACAGTCATAAATGTTTGAAAAAGAACAACTTAAAACCACTTTTTGCATTTTTATTCGTACCCATGGTGTACATTCTTTTGGATACTGATACAAAAAGAAAATTATATGAGACAAATGAATTAATTTGTGTATAGATACTAGAAATTTGTTGTCGGAAGCGCAACACTATTGAGCACATACAACTAAGATGCTGTGTGTTTCCTCGACTAACACAATGTTGTACCACAAGAAACTGTAAAGTTTACGTGTAATAAAATCTATTCTGTTCTGTTATGTTCTGTTTTGTTGACCGATTTTGAAGTTTGACATCTATGCCAAATGGAATTGCGACACTCCGTATTATCGATGTAACGTTTGTGCCAAGTTATTTTAAATCGATCAATGCGTGCCGAGGTTAGAACATAGACAAACATAATATTGGCCAATTACGACATTTGACCTTAACGTTTTTCCACACCCTTAATGGTTTGAATTGACGACGGATATCCGCGCGACACTCGACCTCATTAAGATTTGTGACAGGTTATTTTAATATCCATCTATTAATGTAAAATTCCACCACATCTGTTAAATTTGACAATACCTGTTGATGTATCAAAATGTATTTTCACCGTCTTATCAAGGTCAACATTTTGCCCGGTAATATTAAAATATGTCCACCCATTGTGAAATTAGAGTCAAAACAAACATATTATTTTACCAAATTTGACCTTTGACCTTTAAGTTTGAACTCACCTTTTGAGGTATCAAATTGATTATTGTGCATGACACTCTGTCTTATCAATGATAACAACTGCACCAAGGATTATTAAAATCTGTCAAGCCAAATCCGGACGCACGCGCGTACGGACGCAAGTACGCACGAACAAGCACCGAACCAATAAATGTGACGTCTATATCGATCTCACTGCAAGCAGGTTGGATAAAAATCACAAATCAAAGAGAATTTGTTAGTGATGCGGCTCGTGTCTTTTTTATTTGCTTGGTGATAATCGCAATCGAATTCATATTAAGAGTCTATTCGTTTGAGAATAACATTGTTATTAAAATATTAGAGTAATGACAGCGCCTTAATAAGCAATCATAATATAATGAAATTTCTTTTCCAAAAATTGTGAGACAACAGCATAAACATGAAATTATAACAATTTATTTACAAACTTGTAAAAAAAATAACAGAACTGCATACCAAAATAATAAAACTTAATGATTAACAAATGAAATCGAAATATTGGTATAAAAAATAAATAGACAGACCTCTTTAAGACATATGTAATATAATATACCAAGAACACATATAATATAGCATTGATCACCGGCACTTTGATTTTATTAAGAGTAGTTTGGAAAAAATACCACAATACTTCACTTCTAATTTTTGAGCGATAACGTTTATTGTAATAAATGTAAGTTAAACATTCTAGATCACAGACATTTAAAATGTTTTGTAAAAATATAATTAACACATTTGTCTACGATTCCATATACAAAATCTTAGATTGTAAAAATGTTCTAAGAAAATATGTAAAATAGATGTTAAATACATGATAGCTGAGAGAAACAGAGTATTGAGTAGTAACGTTCCCGTCATTGTCGACCCAGTCTTTAAACATGTCTCCACATAATCCTTCAACATTAGCAGTTGTAACCTAAAAAAAACTTAATTAAGATGTCGATTTAGTTTTATTGACAAGTACTTCCGTAGGAATCTTTGAACCTCTCTTTTTTATGAAATAGTTGTGTTAATTTTTATTTAAAAGTATTTACTTTGATACATAAAACGACGTGCGTTCTATTTAATATGAAATCAAATATATACTCTTGAAAGCGCATGACCTTAATGTTTGTGATTGATACAATACAATATTATTTTAAAACAAAAGTACAAAAATGAATAAATTGCTTTAAAATGCCTAACTATAGTAAATATTTCTAAGAAAAAAATATATGTGTTACCTGAAGACATTATATCGAGAGTTGTAAACCGATTGTATAAGTTGAGCTTATATTATAAGCAAAATAGTATACATACAATGCATAAACTTATTAACTACATAATATCCTGGAATAATATCATGCTACATTTTTACACTTGGATTGTCAAGGTACGTATTGCATTGAAATCTATTTCTTTTTCAACTGTTCCAAGAGTTCAGTTATTTGTTGCAATTTAGCTGCAGTCGTTTTTTCCAAGTCCGCCATTTTGAAATCAATGCTATCTAGACGTTTGTCAACTTCTTCTGTGTGAGACGTGTATCGTTGATCCATGTCGCGCATTCGCTCTCTGTACTCGGCGTCTTTTATTTCGACATACCATCTCTCTGAGGAAATCCCAGCTACAAGACTGTCTATAAAATATATAATTGTTGACATAATAGTCATTAAGACATAAAACATTTTTCCCTAACACACATTTAAAAAAAAGATTTATAGTTTAATATTTGATTTTTAAGAAACGCATTTTAGCAAGCTTGGGAAATGACAGCCTGTATGGAATATAAAGGAATGTTAATTTACCTATTTCTCCCTGATGTATATTCACATTGGTGAAGTGTCTTGCGATGGGGAAGGACGACTCTATTTCCACACCGAGGCTGACCGACTCTATTCTCCAGGTTACCTGGTTCTCTTTAAGAATCATGGAATAGGAGTCGTTCATCATCGCAATCAGGAGGTTGAGCAGAATGATCGTGGACAGGATAATGTACACCAGGTACAAGAACTTGGCATACGTTGCCGTTCGCCCTACAAGAGCCATGTCAGCTTCGAACGTGCCGTCGAATAATTCTCCCATGCCAATCATCATATTGAAGGTGAGAAACAATGTTTCCCCTGGCGATATGTACTTCTGAACTGTTTCAGCAGATACTTGGAATAGCGCATGGAACGCGAACCCAAATGCGAGAATGACGAACAGGTACACGATGAGGAACTTGACAACATCGCGAAGAATCATACTGAGCAACATTCTGTAGAAGTAGTGGATTGCACGGATTCCACGTGTGAATGATATTGTGAGCAGCCATCCGAGACAGATCGCGGCGGCAAACACGTAGTCGTTGTACGTGTACCTGACTGTAAAGAGCCCTATCCACGCAAACACAAGGCCCGAGAAAATCATGCAGACGAACAGAAACATGTATGAGCTTACAATGGAGACAACTCGAGCAAGACCTGTCTTTCTACTAAGCCTGGATTTTCTGTCCACGTCTCCTGTAACAAGTACGCGAACGGTGCTCCACAGCACGTAGAGAACGATAACAGCCGGTTCTAGGGGAACAAACGCATACAACAATATCGTTTCTGGATCAGACGCGTTGATCGCGGTTTTGTCCACTCGTAGCTTCTCAAGTAAATCAACTCCGACGTAAGTCAACACGCTCATGTAGATAATGTGTATGATCATCATCAATATGAACGTTACAGCAACCATCGACGTGTAGTATTCCTCTATCATTCTAATTGGAGGTAGATCCAATATCTCGGCAGCGCGCGCTTTTGCAGTATGTGTAATCAACCACTCCAGCCCTGACAAGCGTTGCTCAATATCATTGCCGTGATTTAACGCATCTCGGTTCTTTAACGGTTCCACGCTCGATCTTCTGCAACAGCTTCCGCCGCTAAGCGCGTTGTCTGTCCTAGGCGTTAGTCCGGTAATGTCGAACGCATACGACAGTGGGTTGGACAGCTCGTACATCGTGACGTCAGGCATCATTAGTAAACGGGAGATAACTTCTGGAACTCCAGACTTGAACGCTTGATCCATCACGGACAAGCCACTGTTGTTACAAATGTCATTGATCAGAAACAGGGTGGCTTCTCGCTGATGGGACAGGTAGACCTCTTGATTATCTTCTTCTGGGAAAGGAATGTTCTTCTTGATGCACCACCACGTCACCACGTTGTCTAGCACGACGTCGATGACTTCCATGTGTCTATTGGCGTTTTTGCTGTCCTCGACAAAGGCACGAGTGAGTCGATGTAACACCGTGTCCCCATTGGCGTCTTTTATCGCAAGATCTGCTCCAAGTCCTATCAGCCTTTTGACACAACCGGAATGACCTTCATCTGCTGCTAGATGGAGAACCGTCTCACTGCTTTCATACGTTTGTTCATTGATGCGAGCATCTCTTTTCATGCTCTCAAAGATATCGAGCATTTTATTCAGAGCCTCTGGTTGCCCTGGTCGTACGGCCTCGTGCAACGGAATCAAACCATCCTTGTCACGGTCCTTGAATGGCACAAAACGGAACTCCCACAATACATCGGGCTTAGCGTGTTTGCCAGCAATATGTAGCGCGTTATTGCCCTCGAGGTCTTTCGCGTTTAAGCTTTCCCAAGCATGCGTTTTGATTGTGTATTCTACCAGCAAACGAACGGTCTCGGCAGTGATGTGTTTTGAATGGCCAGCAACGTGCAAAGCCGTCTCGCCTTTGTTGTTTTTAATGTCGGCCTTTGCCTTGCATTGCAGCAGTACTTGAACAGACTGGCTCAGTCCTCGGTAACACGCAATATGAAGTGGTGTATTACCCCTTTTGTTCTGTACATTTATGGATATCGTGGTATGAAACTTCTCTAGCACTTCGTGTTTGTTGTTCATGGCGGCGTGATGAAGAAACGTGTTGTCGTCTGCGTCAACGCTCAAGGGATCAATGTGCATTTTCAGCAGAAACTGTACTTTATCAATCTTTCCGAGGGAGGCGGCGATACACAGCGGATGTCGCCAAAGCATTTCTTGTTTTCGTGTTGCAATTACCAGGTTTTCTAGAAGAGAGTTGTCATCCTCGTCCTCAATAGCATAGTACCAGGCATCGTGACCTTCGTAGTTCCTATGGTTGACGTTCGCCCCGTTCCTGATCAGGTTCTGAACGATGTCATAGTGACCACATTTGGCTGCCAGCAGGAGAGGCGTATCACCTGTTTCGTCTTGTTCGTCAAACTTGGCACCTCGTTTTATGAGCATGTCTAGTATTTGGGTCCAGCCTTCCTTTGCTGCATGATGAACGGCCATTTCTCCGCCTCGAATCTTCACGTTTATGTCTATATCTTTGTGTTGTAGTAGAAGCGACATAATCTCTACGTTACCGTATGCGGCCGCGATAACAATCGGTGCCACGAGTCCGAGTTTTCGGGTAGTGTTAGGATTTGCGTTTCCCTTTTGAAGAAGGAGAGCAACCGTTTTCGGAAACTCGTATCGAATTGCCCAATATAGAGCTGTGGAACCCTTGTCATTTTTTACCTCAGTATCTGCACCTCTGTTCAATAAGAGTGTAACGCTTTCGTTATGACCCCATCGAGCGGCCCACAAAAGGGCGGTGTCTTTCTTGCCATTGAGATGATTGACATCCATGCCGGTGTCTAGGTATAATCGTACCAGTTCAGTGTGCCCGTAGTAAGCCGCCAGGTGAAGGCAAGAGAAGAGGCGGGGACGTTGTCCCTGGATGTCAACCGCTGTTTCAACTGATAAGGCCTCGAGTTTACGCTCTTTGGGCTCTAGTTTTGACAAGAAAAACTTCGCCATTTCGATGTCGTTGGCCTCAGTTATGATGTGCATACAGTTGCTCTGACCTGTGATGCCAGATTGGTTTACAGTGTAGACGGCCATTATGAATCCCAGGGGCATGATGTTGATCAGTTTAGTTGCGATATCTTTCTGCTTTGATGACAGGGCGTAGTGAAGCACATTCTGGTCAGTGATTGGGTGTCGCAGCTTGTTCACTTCGTCCTTCTTACCCACTTTCTCCATGACTTGCACCACCTATAATGCAACATTTATATCAAATTAGAGTCCTTCGCATAAAGCCATCGCACAAATAAGCTTAGTAGGTAGAGCTCCAGGCTCGGAATCCAAGGAACTGTTGCATGGTAGGGTACGGACAAATTGTGTTCTCATATTTATATGGTACGGGCATCGATGTCCAGTCGTGCCCCACTGGAAGCAGCACATTTTGTCGTTATTATTGATAATTAATAAGAGACAAAGCTATAGGTTAGGCTCATTTATCTTTCTAATCTGACCCATGTAAGACATATGTCTGCCATTTGCGATACAAGTTTTATTACTGTCGTGACATGACCTACTTAGTTTTGAAAACAGATAACAAATAATACCAACAAATCGCAACCATTCTTTAAATGGAGTCGAAAGTCGAAAGAATTTAACTTTCAGCACGAGTTTAAATCGTCAAATACATTACACTTTACATTTGAAATTGCATAATCCACGGTACGTTAAACTTCGACGCACGCATGATTATATCAGAATATATCATCCATTTGTGTGTATAAAATAGTGAAAAGAAATATAATTAAATGATCTACCCCGTCAAAGTTCCCGCTGTCTACGGCAGCGAAGAGCTGTGCCTGAAGGTCCGCGAGGACGCGTTCGCGAGCAGCCGTGCTCGGCCGCTCCTTCCGCTCTTGGTTGAACACAGGCACGTGCTCGGTGACAGTCGCGCCGTCAACTGGAACATGTGAGGCCGCTGGCGCCTTTCCTGTCTTCTCAAGTTCGGCCGCTCGCCTCTGAAGAGAAACGATTATGGAATCGCGTGAATTTTTACCTGGTAAAGGTTAAGTATACCTGAAAAAAAATCATGATATGGTACAGACGCTTGTGTTCTCAAATTTAAGTGGTACTGCGCTCATTGCCCGATTTAGTACTGATGTAGGTATTTATTAAACATCTTTTAAATTGGAAACATAATAACTTGCGACGTTCTTTCCCGGTTTCTAATTGACAAATATTTTTATTTTTATTTTATTATATGCTTTCAAATGTGTCTTTATGTGTAGTTTTGGATTGTTTTATAGATAGACACACATATGAAGTCGAATGTCGGGGGCTCCGAGATCAAGTCCCACACTGTGTTTTTCTTTAACAACACGTACATGTTAATGTAACCATACTTTCAACTTTCGCAATAACTTAATTATTACTGAAACTGTATGGCCCCTTAAGCTTTGTATCAGTTTAATTAAGGCATTTGTAACAAAATACAGTAACTGTTAGGAAAGAACAAGTGCCAAATACAGGAACGCATATTTGATAGCTTGGTTGAATATAACTACTAGTAAACTATTTGACATCTTGTTTTTGATAGCAGGGAAATATGTGGCTCGACTATTCACACGGAATGAAGCGGAACGAAAAATCAAACCATGTTTAAAAGACTTTATTAATGTTAAAATAACTCAACGCCCAATGTCTGGTATACTCTGGGTATGGATAATTTAGGCAGTTTAAATATTTAATATCTCGAGCATTATAGTAACTCGTATACGCTCTTTTATACTTCTGGAAAAGTATAAGATGTACAAAGTGGACAATTAAGTAACGAAAGCACAAAACGTAAACTCCTTCCGATATGTAATGAATTATATCCTAACAAAAGGCATTTATGCAAATTACAGCTATAAGTATTTGTACTTTAAGAAAACGGCTTCAAAAATAAGGTTAAGTTGAACTGCAACAATGAAATATCCAAGAAATGACAATGTAAATACGCATTTGTACTAGTTTTACAAATTTCTGCGCATATTATACCCACGTAGAGTACTCATTATACCTACGTAGAGTACCCATACACCCACGTAGAGTACCCATACACCCACGTAGAGTACCCATACACCCACGTAGAGTACCCATTATACCCACGTAGAGTACCCATACACCCACGTAGAGTACCCATACACCCACGTAGAGTACCCATACACCCACGGAGA
>Ga0224511_10003428_pt1 | contig 11408 bp, 11 predicted proteins | sample SF_May12_sed_USG_2_FD_169988 | JGI IMG/M metagenome (GOLD analysis project Ga0224511, IMG submission 169988) | Sediment microbial communities from San Francisco Bay, California, United States - SF_May12_sed_USGS_8_1 | ecosystem: Environmental > Aquatic > Marine > Sediment | place: USA...
TTGGTTAATAACGTCTTGATTGCTGGCAGAATATGACACATATAAAGCATCAAAACATTTATGGGCACGTGGTATGATGACTCGTCCGTATTTATCCCCCATTGCCACCAAACCAAGGGTGCTTCTCTGTTTACAGGGGGCGAAATGCAGCTCAGAAACCTCTTTAATATTGATCAACCATCGATTACCTACTGACCTTGACAAGTCCTTGACCCTCTAGAAGCTGCATAACATTGATTGCGTAATCTTGTCGTATTCCTCCATTAAGACTGACCCTCCCTGTTAGGCCTCGGTACTGTACCTGCAATATTTTACTAATTGATGTAAGGCGAGCGACCCTATTTCACAGGCCCCACAAACACACCGAGATTTAGTTGTCCTAATATCCGCCTCGTTATATAGTGTTATATATACACTGATTAACCTACAGCTATGGCCTATATCACCAATGTCCCTTCTGCAACGGGAGTGAAGTTTTGGGTCTAAATGATTGGGATTGGCATTGGCATCAGGTGCATGATGTCACTTGCAAGATCAATGCTATAGTACAGATGGTCTCACCCAGTATCATAGCCCAACATAACTCCAGCGTTACATTAGGTCTATTCGCGTGATTTCGGTCAGAAACAGACAAAAAAGTTCAGACGCGATCGCGTGAACAAATAGGCGCAGTTAAAAGACCCGAAGGTTACGGGCACAGTTTGGGTGCATGAGAGTTGTCCTCTCTCAATGTCTTGCATGTCTAGGGACAGAAAAGTTGTGCGGTCTGTTTCATGGTCTGTTAGCGATCAATAGCTAGCCTTGACATTTTGATCATCTTGACACTGTATAAACTAGCACGCCTACTTTTCAGGCACAGGTCATTATGTTTGCATGATCGAATTCACTTTGAGATGAAGTCGAGGTACATGGTTTGTAAAAATGTACTTTTAAGCGCACTTTTGAGCAGGGAAAATGAAAATGCGTCCGAAACGCAGTTTCAGATGCCAAAACCTAATCACGCGAATTAACCCAATGACCATAAATTTACATTACAAATCTCATCATGCAGGAGCTAGCAACCTGAATTGATGAGAAGTGGAAGCTATCCTATAAAATACATGCTTAATCTGGTTCATGTGTGTGATGTGGGAATGAATTGAAAGATGAACATGTCTGGCTGATGTCCTACATGTATATCATAGAAGCCATCAACGTAACACAGCCACGTGCTTTTAGTCACTGGTTATCCAACACATCCCTGCATCCAGCTTTTTTTATTGGAACTTACAGAATTAATGTAGTTATAAACTGTTTGACCGATCTCCAGGTTAGCATCTTTTTCACAAGATAGTTGTGCATTGGTCATTATAGCAGCCCCATTACTCAGAGAATGTAGTGCAATGAGTAAAGTCTGAATGGCATCATGGAGGACCATCGATGACACCTGGAGAAAACTGACATAATACAATAATAAATAAAATACATGTACACAGTAGTGAAAACGTAATACAATAATAAATAAAACACATGTACATAGTAATATATACATAATACAATAATGAATCAAATACATGTACATAGTAATATATACATAATACAATACTAAATGAAATACATGTACATAGTAATAGAAACACTACAATTTATAATTTACATTTGTTTGTAATCCTACTAATAAACCAAAAAATTTCGGCGGCTCGTAGTTCGCGGATAAAGTACAACACAAGTTTCTACCTCCACGACCAAAACGTTGCTTTAAATGGCACGAACCAGTGCAAACCAGGTATACTTGGTGCGCACCGCCACTGAGTGCGAACCACTGGGTGTGCACCGAGTGAGTTCGAATGACTGCGAACCCGTTTTGATCCCATGGTTGAACCGAGTGTTCACTCAGGCCAGTGTGAACCATGGAAAGCCAGTGAATGTAATGTCAGACTGTCAGACTGCCACTCAGTCACTGCTAGTCACTGCCGATCAAATAAATAGTCAACAGATTGACTGCATGGGTGGTTTCTTTGCAATGATGATGGCAGAACTGGGTGAAAACAATGCATTATAGGCCATGCAGTCTGGTTATTAGACAATAATTCTGCCAATCAGCAACAACCCGGCAGTGAATTCGCTCAACATACTGACCAACTGCTGCTGGTGGTGTGGGACGCCAGAGTTGTTTGCTCAACGGATTAGCAATTTTTCAGATCTTGCCGCAAATGCCAGACATTTTGTAGTCCGCCGCTGGCGCACCAGGCCAGTTTAGCCAGGGTATAAAAGGGTTTGCAAGGAATGAGCAAATGCAATGGTGGATGGAGCTTAGCGATTCCAGCCAGATTTATCTCTTTTGCCGTGACAGATTTGGTCAGATTGCCAAATTTATAATTTCAATATTATAAAGTGACGCATTAAATAAAAATAAATTACCATTTGCATAGATTTTGATCATCCATTCATGAATGACCCATAAGTGAAGGTCGGGCGCAAAGCATCAAAGGATATCCCGATTGTACCATCAAAGATGCGAGCCAGCTTGACCCCGGCCATCCTTATGCCGGAGAGCCAGATCACCTGGCTACAGCGCTAGCTATCCGCTTGTTTGACAACTTGATAATGCATGACTACAGATCAAAGCTGTCCACGACTATTTGCTGCTAAGTGTTTACCGCGCGTATATACCTTTCTCCAATTATTTTGATCTTTTCAAATCACGATTTCTGTGTTATGCTTTTAGTTTGGTGCTATTGGTGAGATCACGTATCAAGCAGCACATATATCCATTGGTGGTCTAAGAGCTTTCATGAGCCAAGTCTTCAACCTCACTGCATGTATGCACTCAGCGTTCATATCGGGAGATCTGACAATGCCAAGCCTAGCTGCTATGTGTATAATAAAGTATCTTTGACATACCCGTAGTCTGTTTGAAGTCTCAAACAAACGTTTCTTGCTTCGAGCAGCGTATTTGGCCATGTTCCCCAGAATGGCCTTTGTGGAGTTCCATGACTGCTCAAAGCTGACAGTTGTGATGTTAGCTTCATTATATTGATATGGGCTTAGATCCAGTAAACTTACATCCTGTATAAGTAATAGAGAGCACTGGACTTGAGGGTTGGGGTTAGATGGTGCCATAATTCGGGATTTGTTATGACCTCAAAGAGCTATTTTACCTGCATAAACAGTATTACGGAAGGGCATTGTGGCCGAGTGGCCAGAGCGCTCGTCACTGGTGCTGAAGGTCCTGGGTCCTGGGCACAGGATTTTTCAAAAACTCTCTCTGTTCACCAAGCAGTAAATGGGTACCTGGCTCTCTTCGGTGTTGGGGAAGGCGAAGGCGGTGAGACAGAGGAGTGGCGCCCCGCCTCAGTTATAATCAATTATAATGTGCTGGGAACGCAGTACTAATCGCTACTTAAACCTACAGCTGTCTCACATGCTTCTACAATTGTAACTCACTGGATTGCCGATAATAAAGCTATGATTCTTTGTGATGAATCCTTCTTGGAGGGCCTACAAAGCATAAAGTTTGCAAATGTAGAGATATGCAGGCTTACTAATCTTCGGTGTGAGACAAGGGTTGTTTGCTGGTCTGCAATAACTTTAGATGGGTAATCCGGTGCACACGCTTTTATGATAATAGGGCTATAGAGAAACACAAGATTAGCGGAGAAGGGCCTGGAAATAAAACTAACGCCTAAAACAATGTAACTTCCAACATTGACGGCTCAGCCAATGAGTGAGCCTTAAAGGGGTCTGTATTCTATAAAAGCATTCGGAGTCTGTGACCCGATCAAACAGATGAACTGTAATGATCTTTTACATTTGAAATAAAAAACACCCGCAATATGAGTGAATATAGTTGTGACTCACCACATTGAGTATATCCTGTACCTCGCTGAGGCCTAGTTCAAAGTAGAAGTTGCCAAACCCAGTCGTTTTACTGTCCTTAAACATTTTGTGCATGGATTGGGGGTTATTAACCTCGGCCAATCGTACTTGAATTAGGTGCGCTGTAAGCTTATTGGAGAGTGCGACCACCTTCACAAAACCTTGAAACAATAAAAGTTAGTGTTACATAAAGGACTGCTGCATATCGATGGTGACAACGTGTGGTCTAGTAGGTAGCTTTATGTAGGTAGCTTTATGTAGGTAGCTTTATGTATGAAAGCACTATGCAGTATGATATGGAGGTGATATCTAATGAGGGTTGTGCTTCTAAAGGGCCGCAACTTCGCGTTTACTGTAGTGATAACGAATCTGGCTTTTTAAGACAACTCCATATCTGTGGCAAAACATGAAAAGAAATGGGGTCGAACTTTGATAAACTAGTAACCTGAGAATCTTTGCTACCTTGTAAGACGGTTTAGTTTTACGGATCAGTGTCGATACCCCCACCTCATAGCGAGGCTCCGGACCACATCGTGAATGGGGTTTAAAGTGCTAGGGACATTTCAAACCTGCTCTCACAGAACTGCCCTTATCTCCTTTGTTCTAAGAGCTTGCTCAGGCCCTGCTGCCTCAATTGCTTGGCAAGAAATGTCCCAATGCGATGGTGGGCGGAGCTTAGCTTTTCTTGTTGGATTCGTCCCTATCTCAGAATGAATCCGGTAGTCAGGCTGATCACTCACTCTATAGGCTTATATGCCTTAACAGAAAATGAAGCTGTTTTTGCTGTTCGACCAATTTGTTCAAAAATTCACTCGATGTGCAGTGTATTCATGATATAAGCCATCTTCTGTGAATTTTTGATGAGAATACAAAATATGAAAAATAATTTGAAGACAGCATGGTCACCGTTTAATCTCACTCAGCAAGGCACCGGTTACAACGATGGTCCACAGTTAGCGAGGGCTATTGCAACTGTCATCCATATGAATGAGCAATAAACTGACTAATAGGTAGCCACAGGAATCTTATTGCCCTAGCCATCAGGCATTATAAATGCCTGCCTGTAAGTGGTAGCAAAAACATCGCTAGTCTGCTAAGTCAACAACCTTTCACCGGAGAGTACAAAGAGTTTGACTCTCGCCTGCCGTGTTTTTACTGACTGTCTCAGGTGAAACCGACACTTCAAATCCAGGGTTTTTCATTGCGAGCCCGGCACTATACCACTGAGCTTTCCCCATAGCCCTTCTAGCCAAGCTATCATCTAAACATAATGATTACTCACTAGTGATGTCAGAATAGATCAAGACAGCTGTTCTCCACCGAAATCCTACTATCATAGTCACTATAGAGTCATCTATGTTTGGGTGGAAGTTCAAGGTGAAATCGGGATCATATCCTGCGAGCTCATCATGCTGAATCTATTGGTCATACACATGGGTCCAGTAAGAAGCAGATATATGTAGTATTTGAAAAGGATCACTGCAGAAATGGGAGCTATGGTGAGTGTCTGGGGCAGTTTGCTCACATGCGCACAGATTGGGGCGTTAACATGATGCATTTTCCCTTCATACTGGGGAGAGAATCACTGTAAGCAAAATATAAAACTGTGCATTCAAAACATTCTTTGGACTGGGTTATACCTTGATGTAAGGGAGTGAGAGAGTAAAGCTGAGTGACTTAAGGTGGTTGTCGGTAATGTCACCATGAGCATTTACCAATGCTATCATCTGCACATTCTCCAGAGCCTCGCACACTGAAATGAAAAAAAACACCAACATGATGAAGTTGCGGGAGCCGGGAGGTATGAGACGAGTTAACACAATTACGGCCTGAAAGGTGTTGGAAAAGGTATGAGCATTCCTATCAGTTATGCCTAACACCTTGAAATTATGGCACATATTCATTTTCTTCAAAGCAGTCAATATTGGGAATTAAAAATAAGTTATGATGACAACATCTTGAAGACTAATTAGGAGTAGTTAGTTTACAAGCAAACACAGTTTCCACTAGTCGTCAGCTGACCTAAATACGCACTTCATCAGAAAAGCTATTCAAGATTGGTGTAGCGAGAAACTATGTACCCCATACCCTGTACCCCTGAAACTATGTACCTCGTACTCTCGAAACCATGTATCAAGTACCCCGGCCCCGAAACCATGTACCCAGTATCTTAGATATCATGTACTTCCATCAACAATTTGACAAAAAAGTGGAATAAACCCAACAATGTCTTCAGTATAACGCAACTAGAAAGAGAGACAAATGGAGCCATTTTTGTGTTTTCCTTTTCAATACTCAATTTATTTTAAGACACAGTGTGGGTGTACCGTGTATCGGATAAATGTCACCACTTTCACCATGATATTGCTATTGACATTGAACAATAGCTTTGTTTGGTTTCGCGCACGTGAGATAGATGGTCCTAATGACCAATAGTAATAGTGCTTTGTCAATGTCCGGTAGGAAATTTTTATCCATACATTGCGTATTATTTGAACGGAACAGTCATTGATATAAATATAAATGGAGACAGTCGTAGGGATTTCAAACCTTCGGTTGGTCCGATAGGCTGACTAATCATGCGCTTATTGGGCAGTTCTATCGCTGTACAATCAGTACATAAGAAAATACAGATTCATTCGGGCGTAGTTTGTGGGGAAAATGAACAGTCGGTCTACAGTTTAGAATTTCATAAAACATCCTAATTGATGTATCAAATACATAATGATCATTTACCAAATATGGGGCCGGATGGCAACTGGGTGATAATTCAGAGGTGAAAATACCATAATCTGGAAAGTTGAAAACGACCGTGGCTTTTTTGCTGCTGGTGGTCAAACCAACGAGCCTCTGCAGTTCAGATCTGACTTAACCCGTTTGCCAATGTTTTAGAATTGTGGCAGATTATGTAATACCGCTACCATATGGCAAACTCGGTGGTACTAACCCAGGGATAGGCACTGGCTGTGTAAACTTTTCACTCAACAAACTACTTTGAAAGCTCCTTTCAACTGGGCCTCTAACTGGCAGCCATGGATATCATTGACTAAATTCCGGTTGCCTACCTGATTCTGACTCATATTCAACAAGCAACTGCTTGCAATGTGACGCAATTGTACCTCATGAACTTACCTTTTCTGTCCACTTTAAATGCATTATCATCTTTTCGAATTGGAATGTAAACTGGATCATATTTCTCTGTGACCTCTGCGGTACTGACGATTCTGTACAATTAAAAGAATTAGATTTAAACCATTTTTTAGGCCACTTTAAGCCTGCCCACACCATTTTTTTGGACTGAAAGGCCTCTCACTGATAGTTGATAATCTCTCTGACTAAAGTTCCGAACACTATAGGTTTATTCGCAAACTTTCAGTGAGTCGCAATAGAAAATTCTCAGTCACGTGAACACACAGTCGCATTCAGAAACCACGAGGTTCAGTTGTCGGAGTTGCCCTCTCTCAACTTAAACTCCGAGTCGAATGATCGTTCGCGACTCGTTATTGCAACGCAGTAATCAAATCTCTTTGCGGTAACCATAGCATTTTCTAAGCTACCACACTAGCGCCCAGTCATGAAATTCTGTTTGTGTGATTACAGTCACAGCCTTCGGAGATGCTTTCTGAAATCGCGTTTTTCGGTCACAATTTTGAGCAGGTAAGCTGATCACGCGAATGCACCTAATATTTTCAGACAGCTACAGGCAAATATATATCGGGCACAGACCAGAAAATGATTCTCGGAGCAGCTACAGCTAATAAGCAACGCTAATACAAAGTTTCATTGTAGTTGGTACACCCCAACACATTATAGTTGCCGCTGGTGAGTTAGAGATAGGCAGTTCACATTGAGAAAAGTCTCACTTCTGCTAACAGCAGATAGACAGAAAATGGGGGGGAGACAATGGCTAATCAGTGAAATTTATGTCACTGGGGTAATCAAGTAAAGCTAGGTCGCCTGCACAGAAGATGTTGATAACGATCAAGGCTTCCGTGCCAAAGTTCACAGGAGCTTCCGGCCTAGTTGCCAATAGCAGAAGTGAAACTTTTCTCGATGTGAATTGCATGCCTATCTCTAACTTGCCGAACGCAATTATTGTGTGTGACAGTGTATCAATCGCTATGAAATTAGCATTGCTCATCCACTTTAGATACTGCGGAAGACGTTGTGTGGTCTGCACACAACATAATTTGCCTGTAGCTGCCTGAATCAGTAGCAGTAGCAGTAGCAGTAGCAGTAGCAGTAGCAGTAGCAGTAGCAGTAGCAGTAGCAGTAGCAGTAGCAGTAGCAGTAGCAGTAGCAGTAGCAGTAGCAGTAGCAGGTCAGTCGTTATTCTGACTATACCATAGCAACGAAGTTGCAGGGTGAACAGGGTTGGCATAGTAGAAGCTGACTATGCCCAGGGCCAGCTCCACTCTTCCAGAGCACAAGCTGATTCAGTGTGGAGCACCAGCTACAACACTGAAGGGATAGTCCTGGGATGTTGGGATTAGTCGACCTGAGCTATTAGTTTACACGTCGCCTGCCGAAATTCAGCTGCTCTTAACAAGGAGGGAGACATGGATCAGGGAGTGAGAGTTGGTGAAATTGAGTTAATTTACATCATTTATAGGCCGAGCTTAGAAGTTTGCTGCAGTGTTATAACCCACCTTTGATGAGACTGCGAGGCCAAATTTTGCATTGGAATGCTATTATCGCTATGGGATGCAGTCTCCAATACATACTCAATCATATGACGGATAGGACAGTTCTCATCCTCATCTACCAAGAAACCTGCACCACATGGAAAATATGGGCATAAATGCACAAAAGATTAGCTTTGTTGATAAAAGGATGAACAAAACTATACACTCAGACTTTTGACACATCAGGAATTGGATAAGTGTTATGCACTTTTTCTTCATACCCTACCAATCTTTGTGGTGTTTCTCGCAATAGCAGGAAGTAGAATGAACAGCAGTGAAAGGTACTGGAGTAATCTCATCTGCAACATTAAAAGAGTGAATCATTGTATGTTATGCTCATCTTAAAGAGTGAATCATTGTATGTTATGCTCATCTTAAAGAGTGAATCATTGTATGTTATGCTCATCCTAAAGAGTGAATCATTGTATGTTATGCTCATCTTAAAGAGTGAATCATTGTATGTTATGCTCATCTTAAAGAGTGAATCATTGTATGTTATACTCATCTTAAAGAGTGAATCATTGTATGTTATGCTCATCTTAAAGAGTGAATCAGTGTATGTTATACTCATCTTAAAGAGTGAATCATTGTATGTTATGCTCATCTTAAAGAGTGAATCATTGTATGTTATGCTCATCTTAAAGAGTGAATCATTGTATGTTATGCTCATCTTAAAGAGTGAATCATTGTGTTCATGCTATGTTCATGTTATGCTCATCTTAAAGTATAACCTTTATCGCATTTCTTAAAATATCTTGGTCTAAACCTGTTGCTTCAAAGGCCAGACAAGGAGTGAGCCAATGCGATGGCGATTTGTTCATATCCCAAGACGGAGCCGGTACCCAAACTGCTGTCTCACTATATAGACTTATATAGCAGCCAGCATCGCCTATAGCCTCAGGGGGGTAACACCGGTCTATGAAGGGCAGGAGGACACCTCTATAGAAGTTAACTAACCAGTCACATGGGCAATCCGGCGCAAACATCTTTAGATAACAACAGGCTTAGAGAAAAACGCGAAGACCTGACAGGCAGATACTTAAAAGGAACAGAAAAAGTGGAGTTGTGGAATAAAGAGGTACAATTATGTGATTTGTATTTATTATGGAATCTTAGTAATGGTCTAATGCACCAAATTGGCTGTTCTACTGCTCACCCGCCCGACATGCCAAAAAGCCAGATCACATCCATGTTTTGGGATTGTTTTGACAATCGCATGTGTTTGCATGTGTTACCTCAAACTTCGTTTTCGTTTAGGGATGATAAACACTGCTTTATCAAGTTCCCATATAACAATACCTAGCACATCATAGAACCAAAATCGGGCCAAAATCTGGCTGATTTACTGCTTTACATGCATTAGATATAGACATAACATGCACACTGTTCACAATTATGTTCAAGATTGTTTCATTAATCCCACTAAAGAGTGTGCATATATGTTTTGCCCTAGATCCGATGATTTTTATGCAGCATAGTATTAAATGTGAAAAATGTGGCCTGGAGGTGCGGCAAGCCAGCGGCATCGACAGCCGCGCCCAAGCCCGGAGAAACGCAGAGGGTGGGCGTCAGGAAGAGCATCCGACCCTTAATACAATATGCCTCAGACAATCAATGCCAGTGACAATCAAGAGTGGTAGACCAAAGCACAGATGGCTGGACACAATCCGGAAGGACATGAAGGAGTGCGGACTCTGCAAGGAGGATGCACTAGACCGAGAGAAGTGGAGAAGCGTGGTTACCTACTGGCAGACACCCGCCACCCGAGAAGGACAAGGCGGCGAAAGGTGAGAAAGGTGAGAAAGTACTAAATGTAAAACGCATTTTCGGTTGCTCGTGTCTACAATGAAGAAATTACAAAAATTTACAACAGGCATTTTTGGGAAGATGATAATGCAGTGTATAAAGGCAAAGTTTCACCGTGGACTGGGGTTTCCTCAGTTAGGTCACAGTTTATAGGGATACTCACAAACTTTCACCGATTGAAGGGGTGTCGTTCTATAACGTGAAAAAATGGGAGGAGAGCCACTGATGCAAATTACTCGGTGGTGTCCGTAACTTCCCGTTTTTGGCAAGGCCAGTTTTATTGGCTTTTGCTGTAGATGTACTTTCATTGAACAATTCCTCCTAATGGAAGACACAAAACCAGGAAATAGCACCATGCTGCTGCAGCTGCACCAGTAATTGATAAAATGGAGGACCCATTCAAAACAGAGATCATGCAAGATACATTAGGCACCCTGAATAAGAGTCCTTTTCTGTGCAGATGAACTCGAAATGACAGTCAACCATAAACTTACCATGTGTTACAGCCGTTTCATAGCACTATTGCGATTGGTACTACGTCCTATTACCTATATACCAGGCAATGATCATCAATGATAATTATGTGATTAACTTAAAAACGAAGAGGTAATCCAAGGCTTATTTAAATAATTGCCTGATGAGATCAATAAATTGTAGCATCCTTCGAAGTCTGCATGGCCATTTGATTTGGGATGTAGCAAATGAAATTACCAGTCTAAAATGTGTACATTATATGAAAAGACCTCTTGTCGCAGCCACAAATATCACCTTCTCATATAACTGTCTCTTTTCTCCAGAAGTTCACCCCACCCTTCAACTGAACCCTTTCAGTCAGCGAACATTCTCACTGTTCACAAATACATGCCCATCCTAGGTTCAATGTTTTTGGTTTTGCAAAAGAATTATTCTCAATCATTCTAATGGGCCTCACATAAGATTTGATGCTTTGACAAAAAGTCTGAACATTTCTCGCAGTCAAAACTCACGCCATGCAGATTCAGTCAACCATTTGATACTAACTTAAAAACCTGCTAAATCACAGCTAGATAAATGGAATAG
>Ga0224511_10003429_pt1 | contig 11407 bp, 2 predicted proteins | sample SF_May12_sed_USG_2_FD_169988 | JGI IMG/M metagenome (GOLD analysis project Ga0224511, IMG submission 169988) | Sediment microbial communities from San Francisco Bay, California, United States - SF_May12_sed_USGS_8_1 | ecosystem: Environmental > Aquatic > Marine > Sediment | place: USA...
TTTCTCTCGAAAATAGATCAATGTTTTATTGTAGACAGGATCATGTGATCTTATAAATGTTCGTAAATAATAATTATTTGCAAATAATGCAGATATTTGTAATAATTCCTGGAATTTATCGACGGAGTGTTCTATGTATTGTGCCATCAAAGTATGATCCTTATAAATAGTTTGTCTTTTGATTGACGTGTCTTCCTGAGACAACAAATAGTTAGAATGTATCGTTTTAAGGTATATAACAGAGTAAGATAAACGTGTGTGAACATAGAGGTTTACAGGTATTCGCATGTTAGGAATACTTGGGAATTTCGTAAACGATTCTTAAATGTAAAGTTATCAAAACTTGTTTTGCACCTGCATAACAACAGCTTTTTGTTTTTATGTAACTGAAACATATTAAACTGATGAAAGGGAAAGCCCTCAGGAAGCATAGCCTGCGTGGGGAAAAAGCAGCTTCGGTTTTATTGAAACTGTTCACCAGTAGAAATGAAAGATGCCACACCACTGACGCCTCCTAGCGCATGAGCAGAACTCTATTTTCAAATGTAAACAGCATACAATCCATGATCACTGAGGACCAGAAAAATATGTTTATATGATAAAAGTCATTTGGGGCCATAATGTCATCGGCCCATTTTGCAAGATAATGCATCACAGGAGAAATGTTATATGTTTAAAACAAATATTATAATAAAACGAAATTTTACCAACTCGACTTGTTCAGAATTGTGACTAGAACATTATGTATTTTAAAGAATACCGTAATGTTGAACAAAGGATTTCGCACAGACAAATGATCAAAGAGAAATAAACTGATTACCTCCGATTGAAGCTTAGGAGAGTTTGACATTTGTAAAAGATTTTTGAGGCAGCGTACAAGTGGTCTATTTGGGTAACAGGGAAATGTATAATGTAAAGGTATGCGAAGTTTCATCTATATTTACTAATAAATATTTATCTTTATTCAGTACGATTGTATTAGACGTTTTTCTATTTACAGGAATAATAACGCAAATAACAGTATACATAACGTTATCAACAAATCCCCAAACAAGAAGTTTTACGAAAGATGCCACACAGAAGTATAGATAAATTTGCCAATAGAACGATTATCATCGGTTACTGAACTCTAATTGAGCATTCGCCATGTAATGTCAATATACCTTTAGAATCAACCAGTGTTAATGCCAAAAGATGTGACTTATCTAACAGCATGCTTCGTTAGACAATATTTAAGTGTGTTTGATATGTTACTAAAACATTATGTTTCCCATTGCATTAAGAAAACTATTTAAATATTAACCATTTAACCTCTTAACCTAAATTGATAACATTCTTGCAACCTTACATACCAACAAAGTACTTTCTGTTAGATACGTCGAATAGCCAGAATGTACTTTTCTGTGATATGCGTACCGCTCACAGAAACCATGAATTCTGTTTTGATTTACAAATATTAATATTAGATTGTATTTCTTTAACTAATGTAATACATGCTGTGTAAAAGCACTCTCACAATATAACGTTGCGGTTTCACACAATACAAGTTTTTAAATAGCAGTTTTGAAACCATTTTTCTTACCACTTAACCTACTTGTGCAACAATCTGCAACCATTTTAACAAATTTGCCCATTTGATTATTTCTACAAGTCCAAGAGAAATATAGGTCGTTTGGAGATTTTCCCATATAATTCAATATAAAATAGTGACCCCTAGGAAGGGGCCATTTTCCCCATTGGAATATATTTGTAGAACTGGTGACACCATGTGTATATAGAAAACTTCTAGATGATGCTACCCAATGTGACAAGTTTTGGCCTTGTGGATTTAGACAAGTAGATTTTGAAACATGCAATTTGAAAAATATCTCTTTACCCTGTGTACCCTTTGAAACCAACCGGAACTGTTTTAACAACTTTGGTAGCTTAAATTCCAAGAATCATTCCTGTAAAGTTTAGTCGAAATCCATCGATAGCTTTCTGAGGAAATGATGTTTATTGAAAATGTAAGCATACGACGGACAAGGCCTGTCTGAAAAGCTTCCCCCGGGCACTGTGTGCTCATGTGACCTAAAACGATAAACGATCCTTATACACGTACCGTTACAAAACTAAAACTATGTTATGATATTTCAAAAGGCGCTGCATTGTTACTGTATTGGTGGTTGTAAATACCGTTGTTGTTCTTGTGCAAAGATCTGATGTCATTGTGCTTACAATGCACTAACAAGTACTAACAAGTTTTGACTAGAATATTGCCATTATGTAATTAAATGTTTAGTCTGGTGATATTTACGTCATATTACGAATTTCTTATTACTAATTACCAATGCATTTACTAGTGACACCCATAATTGAAGGAACAGGGAAACAAAAGAATTCTATAGCATAACATTTTCACTAAATAATTACCCTTATAATTACCTTTTATAAAACTAAGGACGTTTTGACATTTGTAAAAGGTCATAGGATTTTAAAATGGCATGTGTTCTAGTAATCTGCAGCTACATGTGTTATGTAAGTCATACCAGTTGTATATTGGTTTGTACCAAGAACAATCGAACAGAAATATTGGTGATATTTGGTTAAGTGTTTTCTCGAAAATGTAACAATATATCTAGCTCTAGTTGTAGCCCTAACAAGCAGTTTTTGTTTAATCAATGCCTAGCGTTGTACCAAAACATTTCTTTAAGAATAACGCCTATACCATTATACCTTTTGAAACCAACAATCCGGCAAACAAGATTGTTTACGAAGAATACAACACAGTCGTTACTGCCAGCAGAGTAATTATCATAGATTATCATAGATTATCATGGATAACTGATTTCTAATTGAGCATTCTTTAGTTCTTTATCGAAGGTTTCATTTGTTTATATTAGTAATTGTAACGATTCGTTATCACAGAGTTAACCTTTTTAATGTCAAAAAACAGTAGGAAAAAATATATAATCCGCGAATATGTATTAACATTCTTCGAATTTTCTAAAGAATACATCTTTGTGTACGTCAAATGGCTTTATGTCATTAACTTTCATTCTGAACGTTTGTATTTCTATTAACATGTTTGCTTAGACATGTATGGATTCTGATGAACATGTTTTAATTGGTGCACAATTAGATATATATTTAATCAAATAAGAGTATGTTAATATAACCAAGTGAAGAATACCATAATACACTAGTAAAAGATACTAGTACTTAAAAGCTAATTTATCCGAATTGCTTTCGCACCTGTATGCCATTAGCGGTTTATATACAATGTACTTGGATATCATTTGCAATTTAAAATAGAAACCATTACTACGGTCAGTAGTAATGTTCAGTAGTTCTATTCACATAATAGATCTAAATGTTTAAACTCGTATAGATTGCATTGATATCAAGGAAACATTATATGTATTATTAACGTTTCACTGAATGAGTGTAGGATCTTTAATATTTCCTATGTTGATATGAAAACTAAATTATGTATAATATCAAAGAGTGAAACACTTTAAATAAAGTATATTTTTTCAGGTTATGTTGGCACTGTTTAAAATAGTTGTATTATACTTCATTTGTTATTGTGGAAAGGTTTGTCGGGTTTGTTTGGAAGTGTTCTCTTCCATTACAACTCCACAACACTAACAAGTTTTGACTGGAAACGAATACCATTTCGCTGGCAACATTTGCTGTATAACTATAATGCTATTAACAGTGACAGAAGTCGACATATACTGCATATAAAACGATTCAACGACAGACACCTATAAGTGTATAACTAACACAAATAACCATTACGTCTGTAAGTGCTAAATAGCTACGGCAATGGATTCATTGGGGATAAACAAAGAAATCGTCACAGATTGTTAATGATCAAATGAAAAGAAACCAGATGCGATTTGTTTACTCCAAACTGATATCCTCAGATGTATCTGGTTGGCTTAGATATTCGTACAAAAAGTTACACTGAGAAGTATAATGATTATTATATCAATAGGTTAATCAATGTTTGGTGTATAATGACTAATGTAATTTCGATTTACCTAGTAAAGTTGTCTGATAAAACTTTCGTTGTATTTCATATTTATTTTCTAATATTACACACACAAAAACTATTTATCTACCGGTAGTCTTATATTGTAATGATATTGCTTTATTCACGATTGTTCGCATTAAAAATAACTTGAAGAAAAACAGTAACAGTTGTATACTCCATGAAGCCAACACTTCAGAAAACAATATTTTTGACATAGGCTGCCCAAGGACCGACGTATTTGCCAGCAGAACAATTAACGTCGGTTGCCGAACTCTAATTGAGCATTCTTTTTTTTATTGTCAATATGCTTTCGAAATACTCAAGATTAGAAGCTTAAAGCTGTGGTTTTGCGATTGTAGTGCTTCGTTAGATCAGTTTTATTGTTTGGAAGTGTTATAAAAGCATTTGTACCAATGCATCAACTTGAACACTTGAACTCGTAAACCTGATTGATATGATGAAACTGTACAGCCTAACGTTCTAGTTAACAATTCCAGATTGCAAGGTTTTGTCCAAATACCTCCTTTCTGGTATTTTTATATGTATTGAGAATGTCGGTACGCTTTGATTTTCTAATACATTCTTTGACCATGTTCTTTATGCAAACTCGTATTACCATAATCAATTGATGGTATGCAGAAAAGTACATTGTATTAGAATAACGTTTTGATCAAATATTTAATCGGCTCTTATCACGATCTGAGTACATGTTGCTATTTATTTATTTTATATATTTGTGTTTACAGGGCCATATAATCTGACGGCGGTCGGGGTGGGTGAAACAGTCGTCAACGTCACGTGGTCTCCTGTCGACACTGATGATTACGTCATACTGTATTCCACGTCATTTCATGAAAACGCTTCCCTATGGAACACTCACTCGGTAACGTTTTACTCCTTGTTGTGTGATACATGTTGGTACATGTCAACAGCGTGTAAGTAAAGATGTATTACTTGACAAATACAATAAGACTCGGTACAAACAAAATATTTAAAATATGTAATATACAAGCGCGTAAACAAATTTATTTCAGAAAACATTCACAAATTGCAGAGATCAAGGTTTTTAAGCTGCTCAAAGTCATTTAACATCAAGTACAAAGCTAAGACCGAGAGATCAAGATAAAACAACTGGAACTTGGCAAGTTTAAATCATGATCCGACTTGAAGCTCATTAGTTAAGACATAAAGAAGAAGTTTAAGATGAAAAACCGAACATGTAAGAGAAAACGCGTTAACTTGTCACGGTAATGAAGCCATTTTCACATGAAATCTTTCAATTTGTGTCTGTAATCATTGGTTTGTTATGCGTTTGTCGGTTTACACCACACATGTTTTGTTCTATGTTTGGACATTTATCTTGATGAAGAACGTTTGCACTTTAACAATTAATTACATTAGACTTTTCACTTATTGTAATACACAGATAACCGTCACTCCTGAATATCAATCATTTGTTTAGGTGAATGCACACTTTATGTTCATCCTAAACTAAGTCAGCCAATCTGAATCAAATGTTCGTTGACAACAAACATTTAACTAGCCAACATTTTACGTATACACTAGGTAATTTGATAATTTGGTCAATTGCACTTAGTTTTATTTAGATGTATTTAGATTAATAATACTAAGCGCGTTTGTTTCAAATAAAGTATACGTCTTTAGTTACTATTCTGGATTCTGGGACTGTGTTCTCTGTTTAATTACATATTTTCTTGGAGAAATCATTTAAGAAATCATAAATAAATAAAAAGTAAAAATTCTGAATGTCTGTTGCGTCTTGGTGTTCTGTGTGTGTGTGCTGTTCTGCGTGTTTGTTTTTGTACGGGTCATTTTGTCATGGTGCCCTTAAACTTGACATGTCTACATTGTTTACAACATTTTTTCTTTAAACATTTCTTCAATTTATATTATAGTTGTTTGAAATATGTTTTCATGGTATTTATTGCGTCTGACAAACCACGTTTGCATCTCGTTCGTTTTCTTCGTCGAAAGCCCCGTCTGAACATTCGTTCTACAATCAATTATCCTGATTGACAGTTGCTAAGTGCATTCTTCATTTGAAATGGAAATCGAACTTCTTAAAGTTAGAAGCCTGCACATGTGATTGCAATTCCAATTTATAGGCCTTTTTGCAACTGTATGTATTCTATTAATATTTACTGCTTTTAAAATTAAAATAATTTTTAACCACGCGATCTTTTTAATTTGAACTTTAACGGACATATACAAGCACAAGCAACAGTTCACATACTACGAGCGAGGTTCATGTTGAAAACGAGAGCTATATGAGTAGATATTTTCCCTGATTTTTAACAAAATACAGCCATTTAATTGGCTTTCATTGTTGCATCTACAGTACTTATCCTTTTTAATAAATCATACATCCATTAGGTTTGCATGCATGGTTTTGTTTCCCTTAACCTAGTTTTAATCTGTATTTAATAATGCGTAATGGAAACTACTTTTTAAAGTAACAACGTCTAAAACGAATCAAGTTTACTAATGAAAGTTTTAGACTAATCATAAGATACCTACCGCACACACCCACGAGGTTTTGTGTTACTGAACGTAAAATTGGCTTTCTGCGGATTTAGAATCAAAGTGGTAAAATAGAAAAGAGAAACGGGAGATAAATGGACATACAAACGGCATCAATATGACATTTGATATGTACTCTTTAAATTACTTCTAATAGATTTATTTCGTCTTAAACCAAGGTATGTTGCGACTTTTGTAAGCTCGGGATATAGTAAGTTATTATATAAACATACAAAAAGGATGTCAAACAGTATAAAATGGACATTTAATTTAAATTTTATGATAGTATGTATTACCTGTATAGTTTGAAGTTATAAAAATAGTTTATAAGTTGACGTTTCACCTGTAATTGTAACTAAATAATATACATGTATAGTTATTTCCGTTATTCCATTTCATTGTTGATTGTAGTGTCTGTGCAATCTCAAGAAGGATCCGACTTATTTCCCTGAGTGCGAATTTGATTTGCATTCTGATACATAAAACGTGTTCAACAGGGATGTAATTTCCTTTTATTGTCCCTTCAAGACTGTTTATACGATTGCAGAACATCTTAATCCATGTTGTTGTTGTTTTCGTTCACAGAACAGACATTGGTACCGAACAGGGACATTGTCGAGAAACAAGTATTGTTTCACTTAAAGGGGATCTGTCCGATCTTTTTATCATTTATTTATCAGCTGTTTATTAAATCTTTTCGAGTTTCGATTGGTCGGAGACTAAATTTGAATTGTTACACTCAACAGGCAAATTGTAAGTCTGGATTACCTGCCCCTTACTACTATTAAAACGCTGAGAATGATTTGAATATTTCAGATAGAAATATCTCGCTTGATGTGCATTTGTTGGCATTAGTTTTTTTTAATCGATACACTTACTTTTGTGTCTCCTACATAATTGTAATTAGTGACAGAATCGGACATACACTCTTTAACACAGAATGGCGACTACATCAAACATCTTGTAATGAACATAAACGATGTACAACATTATAAAGACGTACATGTATAAAATGATTTGTAAATTGTTGTGTTCTTGTAATAAATTAGTACTACCTTCTGTTACGTTAAGAAAGTACCTCACTTGACAATTACTCAGTGAAACAGTAAAATCATAGTTAAAAACACTATTTAAATCTTATACGCATTTTAAATCGCAAACAAGTTTATTGAAGAACACAATTGTTTACCTGTGTACAGATAAAGTTTTTACTGTCCGATATATCAAGATAAATTTACTCGAACTTGCCAAGTTCAAATCATGATCCGACTTAAAGCTCATTAGGTAAGACATAAAGAAAAAGTTTAGGATGTAAAACCGACACTGTAAAAGAAAACGTGTTTACTTGTAAATGTAATGAAGCCATTGTCACATGTGTGTCAATTGTTTCCTTTAATCAGTGTTTGGTTATTCGTTTAATAGTGAACCCAACATGTTTGTTGTTAGGTGTTTGCCTATTTACTTTTATAAAGAACATTTATTACATTATAAATTTAAAAAAACTAGTATAGCCTAGTAACCGCAACTCATGAATATCATTAATGCATAAGTAATTCACACTGGATGTGCAACTTAAGTCATTTAGCGAGGCGATTTTTTTCCGAACTCTAACTCTACTAACAGTTCAAATGCCGATGTCATGTACCACATGTGAGCATCATATTATGAACAAGGGCTATGTAAGACATTAATTGCCCGAGTTTAAACGAAATACCACTAAATCATTAGTAGTGTAACGTAGGACATACCAAAAGTTATACTAAAAACTCACTACATTTTTGTTTGCGTACATGCATTAGGTTTCTTTAATCAAACTTAAATCTGATTGCATATAATGATGCGTGAAAGAAGCTACATTTTTTGTATTTTCTTATGTAGAACTGTCTAAAACTAACAGAGTGTTCACGTGTATGAACGTTTTATTCTGGCCATAATGAGATACCGCCCGCACATACCCAAGGGAGTTGTGTTTCTAAAAACCAAATTGGTTTTCTCCGAAATTAGAATCAAAATGGTAGATCTACATGAGATATTAAAATGAAAAATAAAAGAGAAATGAAGATTAATGGACATTAACATTGCATCAAAAAGGTCATATTATATGTAATTTATTAACATTGATTATTTTAGTATTCAATAAACCCAAGATGGTTTGCGAATTTATTAATATTAAAACCTATTCTTTGAAAAGGTCATTATTGATATTATAAAATTGTTAGATGTTCGTACAATCATTTGCAATTTGTGTTTAAATTCGTAGTTGCTAAACAGTGTCTGTACTGAAATATTGTCCTTGTTTTGGGAAGAACAGACTAGTAGGAGAAAATACTGGTATTTGAACAATAAATATTAATTATGTTATTTCCCCAAGTCCGACATTGAGAAGTAGTCATTTTGCATTGATTTGATTTTCAAATTATACTAGATCACGAAACAGCAAAAAAACTCTTAATGATTTATTAACATACAAACATGGAAATGACATGTGCAAATAAATTTTATTTGCACATGCCATTTACATGTTTGTATCGGTATAGCTGTAGATAGGGTGTAAACGTCACACTTGTATAATACAATACGCATGTCTACACAGTGCAAGTTTTGTATCTGAGTACAGTTTTGCATTACGTATTGTTCATGAAACGAACCGTAAATTATTATGTTTTATTGGATGCCATTATAGTGAATTGCGGTTAGTTTTTTTTAAAATTGAAATGTATCTTTTAGTTTAAGTTAATTATTTATCAAGGTGTATTATAGAACTACAATTTAGTGTGTGTAGAAATTGTTTTCAACGGAATATAGATCTACTAAAAATTCAACATTTTGCTTTTGTCCTTTTACAATATTTTATCACACACCGTTATTAGGAGAATATATATTTGACATTTGGTTTCATACGTTTTGTACTACATAATGGCAGCGTCGTTACTGTGGTGACAGTCATTAAACTGTTGGCATTGTATCTATTGTCTGCATTCAAGTGGCATTTATATAATTTATTGTTTTGCCAGTGCAATCTCTTAAAAACCTAAGAACAATCAGACTTATTTCCCTGGGTGCGCTTTTGATTTGCATTTTGATACATAAAATGTGTTCAACATGGATGTAAATGTTTTATTGTCCTTTCTAGGCTGTAATCCAATAGCAGAACAACATGCTTTATGTAATTCGTTTATGTGTTCACAGAACAGGCATAGGTACACCAAAAGGAAGAATTTTGAAAAGCAAATATAAGTTAACCGAGCTATAACATAGATGACATCAAGTGTCTTTTAATGCGTAGGAACGACTTTACACAGTTTAAAGACATGCGTGTTTCAAATGATTTGTCATCTGTTATATTTCTTGTAATAAGGCCTGAAAATAAAATACGTGTATTTCGGATAACCGTTTGAACAAAAAAGATATGTAAGATGGGGATTTCTTTTTTTAATACTTTTTTTGGCTTGAAATATAAGAAACAAATCATCCAAAAGCTCATAAGAAAAACTGCAGTGTCGCTGTCATTTTTAACTAGGTTTTCAACGAAAATCCTGGTTATTAAATTGGTCAATGGCGGGCGGGCGGGTGGTTGGGCGGGCGTATCCTAAATGGCGTCAAACTGAGGATTCCGCTCAATAACTTCAGTTTATTTTAACCGATCTAAATTAAACTTTGTATCTAGACAGCCTATATGAAGACCTAGCTTGGGATTGTGTTTGGGGTCGGTCGCGTTAAGGTCAAGGTCGCTGTTACTAAAAATAGAAACAATAATTCCGCTGAATAACTTGAGTGTATTTCGGATAACCGTTTGAACAAAATAGATATGTAAGATGTGGATTTCTTTTTTAATCTTTTCGGCTTGAAATATAAGAAACAAATCATCAAAAAGCTCATAAGAAAAACTGCAGGGTCGCTGTCATTTTTAACTAGGTTTTCAACGAAAATCCTGGTTATTAAATTGGTCAATGGCGGGCGGGCGGGTGGTTGAGTGGGCGTATCCTAAATGGCGTCAAACTGAGGATTCCGCTCAATAACTTCAGTTAATGTTAAACGAGCTTAATGAAACTTTGTATCTAGACAGCCTATATGAAGACCTAGTTTGGGATTGTGTTTGGGGTCGGTCGCGTTAAGGTCAAAATCGCTGTTACTAAAAATAGAAAAAATAATTCCGCTGAAACTGAGTGAATTTCAACCAATCTTGATAAAACTTTGTCTATAGACAGCTGTTATAAAGACCTAGATTGGGATTGCATTTGGAGTTGGTTGGGTCAAGGTCAAGGTCGCTGTTACTAGAAATAGAAAAAAATGTTTTTGCTGAGGTTTCCGCTCAATAACTTCAGTTAATTTTAACCGATCTTAATGAAACTTTGTATATATACAGCTTTCATGAAGACCTAGCTTGGGATTGTGTTTTGGGTTGGTCGCTTCAAGGTCAAGATCGCTGTTACTAAATATAGAAAAATTGTTTCCGCTCAAAAACTTGTGTGAATTTCAACCAATCTTGATGAAACTTTGTCTATAGACAGCTGTCATGAGGACCTATCTTTGGATTGCATTTTGGGTTGGTCGGCTCAAGGTCACTATGCCAAGGTCAAGGTCATTGTTATTAAAAATAGAGAAAAACATTTCCACTTATAACAACTTTGTGTTATGATGATGTTTATTAGGGAAATAATGGTAGGTATAATATCTACTAGTTTTCTTGCGGTGCCCTTGCTGTGTCGACATACACGTGTTTTTGGCTTGCCGTTCACGGCAAGCCAGTATTGTTTTGGAATGGTACTTCCGGTTTGAAGTTTCCCTGCTTTCTTTTTATGCATGCGAACGGGACGGGCCCATTCGAGTTTCGGGCGGTTCCGA
>Ga0224511_10003430_pt1 | contig 11406 bp, 7 predicted proteins | sample SF_May12_sed_USG_2_FD_169988 | JGI IMG/M metagenome (GOLD analysis project Ga0224511, IMG submission 169988) | Sediment microbial communities from San Francisco Bay, California, United States - SF_May12_sed_USGS_8_1 | ecosystem: Environmental > Aquatic > Marine > Sediment | place: USA...
CAATTAAAATTTTACCGACAAACTGTGAAGAAGAACTGTTTTACTCAAGACAGCATAGTGAACGAACCCTTGTCGCCCGAACAGATTTTCGCAAGTTCAAAAAGTTTTCTCTTCAAATTTGTTATCTCAAGATTCTTATATTGCAAAAAGTTTAGTTGTGATGAAAAGAAAAATGTTTCAGTTTGCGATAGGCGAAAACCGAATAGTTGTAACCCCAAAAATGACTTTGATAGAGACTTTTTAGCGCGGGCACTATGTACAATGGTAATTATGAAGTTGCATCCCTTGTTTATATATATATGTATAATGTATGTTCAAAAACGATATTTTCCCCTGTGCAAAACAGCAGAATAATGAAACGATAATAATTGACAAATGATGTAACATACGAGGTATAATGATAACCCGGTAGTTTTAAAAACATGACTTAATTCATGTAAAGAAATCAGTTATCTAACTATAAAGGATGCCGGACTATGAATGAAACACACATTTGCAGATATACAGAATACCCGTTAACTTAAGAACGTCAAATAGTTTGACATTTTTAATAGATCATGATTGTGCTGAGCCGCTTGAAACCATTTTTATTAGTTCAGGTTTGAAACAGTGGTCTATAACTAATAAATCTGCATAAGTAGGCCTATGGTGTTGACACAAACCTTAATACTTAACATAGTTTCATCTTAAAGGGATTACTCATGGGGGTGTTCTATATATCTATATAAATTAGGAATCCATCCAATATGCACTGAGCCGTGAAATGACATAAGATGCATGAGCATTTCATGGTAATTGTTTCAAGTATCGAAGGCCCTTTGATGGATAAATGATGTATACAGATATTGATTGTAAATGCCAATCACCACTCACACCTTTCAACTACATTTAATTTATTAACTTTAAATTGTCCACTAATCCTTACACATGCTATGAGAATGGATCAGTATTGAAAGGTCTAACCATATATAATGCAGTGACACTTAGAATCTTATGGAAAAGTTCAACTAGTGTTTACCATTGAGTCATCCCTTTTACCTGATGCTGTTGAATAAAAATAGACTGCCGCAGTGGTGATGGTACTGCGTTTACTCCGTCGGGAGAATTGGTATTTGCAATGTTTGCATTTTAATAAACACAGTCAAACAACCTTTCTTGATCAGAGTTGCTATTCCTGAATACGTAGACACATAATATTGAAGCCTTGACGATAATTGAAGTATAATGTAAATACATGTATCATCAATATGATTATGTTCATATAAAAACAAAATGAAGCTCACCTAAAATTCGTAACCAGAATTTGTAAAGTGGTGAACCAGTTATAGAAAACACCTAACGGTATATCACACTACAGAGTATGTATTGCGTTTACACATGCAAATTTCAGAAAGCGTAATTTGCAAATTTCATAAAAAATACTTTTACACACACCTTTCGAGGTGCGTATGGTTAGCGTATACTTAACGTACATATATATGCTTTACGCTCGCATACGCTGATAAATTTTGAACATGTCCAAAACGTAATTTGGCCTCTGTGTATATACATTTTTTTGTATAACACAACGTACACCGACATATGTCAGCGTACACAATGAGCATGAGAGTTGAAGCGTTTAGTACCACGTATAGGCTCACGAAGTGGCTAGAACGTAGATACATCTCCCGGTTCATGGGAACAACTCCATGTCTAACCCTTTTACATCTTGACTTACACTTTTGTCCTTTTCAGATCGTACACAGACTTTTATTTGTCACGTACACACGTAGTTACGATGACACTGACGGGCCTAACAATCCCGTTATATTATATATTAGAGAGTTGAATATAAATCGCATGGTCTCCTAGTCAATGGTTAGAGATGCAGGGTAAAGCATGATCACTGTTAGCTCATGTTTTACTACGTTAAGACTCACTGTGGCAAGTAAAGGTCACTGGTTCTTAGATCAATCTATTTCAAGAATTCATTGACCATAATCATTGTACTTATAATTACATTGTACCTGTATGCATTTTATGTAGTCTTAATCACAACCCTTTGATTCTGGCGGTCGAGTCTGTCACCAAAAGATGAATTTGGTCATTTTCTCTGTCCTTGAATGCCTCTGCGATCGTTTTAGCAGCAGCGATGTGTTCCAGCCCGCGCATGCGCTGTCCGTTAACTTCCAATATCACGTGACCGACCTTCAACCCTCCGGATTCGTACGCCGATCCGCCAGGCTTGAACACAGAAACAATGGTTAAATTGTGTACACTTTAATTTATGTAAAGAAACCATAGATTGTGTTTGTTTGTTATAGGTTAATATTAACATATAGCTTGAAAAGAGTACGTTTTAACACTGAATTTATGTAAAATCAGGTGAGCCAGTCAAACTACACACAATTTAGATCTATCTGGAACAGGAAGCCGAACTAAGCGTAACCAGTACCCAATGTATTCCACTAGCGGATCCAGGGGGGTGCACCCGGCGCGCGCCCACCCTTACGGCCGCGGACCTATGATTTTTTATGCCCAAGACGCTCAATTTTGTCTTTTTTTTCCTACGCTCGCTTCGCTCGCGATTAATTTTAAGCATAATTTTAATAGAAATATGGCAAGAACACGCTAAAAATGACGTTTTAATTCAACCGTTAACACTTTCAATGATTTTCTACCCCCCCCCCCCCCCATTAAACAAAAAACTCCTCACTAAATGTGTTTTCTCCCCCCCCCCCCCTCAGTAACTGACAACTGCGCGACTAAAGTTCAGAGGATTGGGTGATTGGCCACAAACACAATTTTCTTTCCAAATTACCACACCAGTTATTTAACCGAGCAAGGCATTGAAAGCAAGATGGGTAGATGTACCGAACTGGCCATGTAAAAGGCTAGTGTGGGTCTGCAGTCCTTTCGCGGAAGGAGTAAATACAAAAGTAGGCGTCACAGGCTGCTCATTGGCCGCGTAGCTGATACGGGAAGGACATCGTGCGCATTGATTTTGGCCTTTCTTGCTATTCATAACTATGGTGGGCCTCACGTGTACACAATATCGTTAACATAACAATAAAGTGTGATGACGTCATACCATTGGTGACTTCATCGCTCACCTGCAGGTTGATGACGCGAGGAAGTGGCTGGCGTGTGTTGGCCCCACCCTCGATGGCCATTCCAAGCGTGGGCTTGCTTTTGTACACAGTGACAAGTTTGAGCGGCACGTGACCATACCGTCTGCGGGCCGCCTCCAGCTGAGTATGTTCCTGTAGAAAGAAAAACAGAAAACTGATTCAGACATTGTTTCAATAGTATTTTGTTTTCATCGAGTATTAGTATTTGTCTATGACACATTCTTACACCATTATTTGTCTCCATTTATCTTATTTTTGATGTGAACACATAAAAATAAGTGTTTAAACAGACAGCATCTATGAATGTATGTATGTATGAGAGTTGAAAACCGCGACCAGTATATATATATATATATCGTATATAATGTAGATTCCATTGTGTAAAAATGTGTGAAGCAAATAGAAAAATCCGTACACTTTACGATTTGTTTCGGTCAAGTATGTACGCTAAATAAAAGCTATTAATGTTAGACAATGAATAACGAATATTAATTTGTAAGAAGCCAAAGATACGCGTAAATGCGTTTTTAAACAAAAACAATTAAAGCTAATTAAAATTTATAACATGTTAAAAACGACATACCAATGAAAGGTGCCAATAATACTTTATTCTATATTTGTTAGCGTACACTAATGGGGGTTTAACTTGTATTATTTAACTAATAGGCAAATTCAGTATTTAAAACAAACAGGGTTGTCGAAGAACTTAACACACACACACCTCATGTGAAATTAAAGTGATAAATTAATTTTTGAGGTTTCTTATACATCCATACATGTATTGTGATCTAAAAGTTAGTAAAACAACATCTTTATTGTGCGCCTATATATATCGTATTACGTCCGTGTATGGACGATTGTTCATGACATTGTCAGACATTTAATTATCAATGACAACACTTCAAAGCAAACCTTTTCATGACGACACATCACAGCCAGATCTATTTCCGAATAAACTTTGGGTCGCGGAATTTTCAATCCCTCCAAGTCGAGACAGCCATCCATTATCATGATGACGCCACCTTATTCAGATTCTTATTTTATGTTTTATACACAGTTTCACTGCAGAACACGCCAAGCATTCATCATTTAAATCTCATCTTGCGTTTAAAGTTGCACGAGATTGAACTAAAATTGCAATTTCGTTGTCTATTTCGCAGTGAGCGCGGGCTTCCGATGTCCACAAGAAAACGCTATACATCTACTATGAATATTCACTTTCCCTTTCTGTCGATTGAGCTTCTAGAAATCACTGATGTTTCTAATTTTAAGTACACTCGTGACTCTACTATTGTTAACATTGAATTACAAAGTCCTCTATTTTACTCACTAACAGCCTTCATAGTGGTTTCATGCAATTATTGGAAATAACTATTACTATGGTGACACTTGGAAGAACGTGATGCTATTCCGTTGGAACTATCGGAGAAACGATCGTTCAAGTAAAGGTAAACAATAGAAATTGGATACCAGTACTTGTTAGTCGGCACACAAATATATTTTATCAATACAGTTTTTTGTATAGCTTGCACATATACAGTGCAATCGTGTTAAAGTTGGCGACAGTTTAACGATCATGGTCATGCCTTTATATCCGTTTTGTCAATGTATATCATAACATGACATGTTGGGGGAATGATTTTATTCGTTAATAACAAGAGCGATGACATTGTATAGTGTTATAAATCAAATATGTCGACGTACATGACTTGTCCGATATTAAGCACCTGCCTTTAACGTTTTCTTAATGAAATCTTAGTGTTATTTTATTGAGCTGTGAATAGTTAATTTCAGATGCGTGAACATTTGAAAAGCTTATTTTTCTACTCAAACAATATACTATGTGTACCGAGAGTATTTCTCATCAAGATTGAAATAAAATAACATAACATAATAAAAGCAGTTTTATCAATAGTATTGTTTAATTAAATTTATTAAATATTAAAAGCACATGGGGCAAAACCTCGTGTTTGGGGACATTAATTTTTTTCGCGTCAAAAATCGTACCGGTAAATTCCGATTTGACATAAATCTTACTGTTGTCCTCAAAATTACCATATATTTTTTATACCGAATAGCAACTTCTTTGACAAGATTCGGAAAATAATGACAAAAATAAACGAAAAATACAGTTTTTTTTATTTCTCATGATTTTTTTTTAAAAATGTGAAATTACGAGGATTTGTAACGGCAACGACACAATGTTATATCTCGTTTCTACGCACTAGTATCCGTGCGAATGACTTACTATCTTGTGTTACTCGTTTGCAAGACTGAGTAAATTGTGTGTACGATATAGTTAGCGTGTTATACAAATGTGTGTACAAAATGGCTGGTCGAAACAATTGCATTATGTCATATTTAAACACAGGGTTGACATGTAGATTAAGAGTGTATGTTACGAGCATTATGATTGGTCAATTTATCATGCGCACGACTAAAAACTTGTTTGTAAAACAAGTATTTAGTTCGCACGATAATTTTAGTCACGCGCACGACTAAGTATCCCGTGAAAACGAGATAAATTCATCCCAGTAAAGGAAAAGTCCTTAGGAAGCATAGTCTGCATAAAAATAGCAGCCTGGGTTTTATTGAAGATGTTTATCATAAAATGAATGATGCCACACCACTGACTCCCCTAGAGCATGAGCAGAACTCTATTTTTAAATATATACAACATACAATCCATGTCCCCAGATGACCAAAAACAAAAAACAACTACACAATATAATGTTAATGCCTTTATCGCACGAGATAGCAAATAGGGAGGTAAACGACGAGATGAAATTTGTCCGGGGTGGCAAAACGGCGGGATTAAAAATCATACACCCAAACAAACTAATTCATATTTTTTTCCATTGCAATTGCCTTTTAAAACAAATCACAATGGCAAAAACATTATTTTAATTTCCTAATGTTGCCAACGTCATGTGTTTGGCATCTTCGGACTTTACCGATCAATAAAAAACGTGTAACATACGTTTACAGTTACAATTGTCGGTCAAGTTTGGAGTAATTCTATTAGGGGGCGTCAGTGCTGTGGTATCTTTCATTACCACTGATATAAACAGCTTCAATAAAACCAAGGCTGCTGTTTTCCCATTCATCAGTTTAAATTATTCTAATTATTCGATCAGCAAAAAAAATATTATTTTTAAGTGATCGAATATATAGAAAAAATACGGTAGACTCAAACCATCATTGCTTTACATTCTTCCCAAATCCCCAATATATCAGTGACAAGGACACCATTAACACCCTCATGAACCTTCTTCGAATCTCAACAAACAACGTGCTGAAACTGACAATCCCTAAGCTCCCCACCTTTCAGGCGACGAAGATAAACAACATCCCCCATCTAACACCCGATCAGCCTGCCCCACCCCATCAATGATGAAAAATACCATCCATACCTCTTCAACTATTGTTACTAGGAAGAGGATGATGCCCTGGACCTTACACTGAAATCCACTCCTGTCTCCACTCCAATATAAACTCCTGCAACCCACCATCTGAAGTCCGTCTCACCTCCAGTCCCACTTACCAAGACCACAACAGCCCCTGCCAAAACTACAACAGCCAAGACATATCAGAAAAGAACCCCCGACGCCCCCATGCACCCACCATTTTGTCCAGCCCCAATCAAAAAGAAGACTGAAGTCATTCCCAGTCAGCATCTTGATCATCATGCAGCCATTCATCCCCTTCCTTCTCAAGCCACCCTAGCAAAGCAGTTGAGAAAAGGATGCATGCCTCCCCCCTGCACGTCGGCCTGGGACCAGGACGAATCTGCCCTCATCACTGTCAAAGACCTTTCCATCAAGTGGCCCCCAGTTGGTTAGAAAAAGATGTCACCCCCAGAACGAAATCTTCCAGGCCCAGTTTGCTGCAATGTCAATACACCAACAACCAGTTCAACAAACGTCGACAGAGACATTCTAATGAACAATTCCGCCATTCAAATTTAGCGTCATCTCTCTCCTGCCATGCTACCTACAAACGCTTGGTTGAAATCACCAAAGGAGATGAAGAATATACCAGTTCTTTTGTAAATTCTTTAATTTCCCTTAGTTTTTATTTTTAAAAGCAACTACTTACACCTTTAGTAAGACTTTATTATTGTTTTATGTAAGTATAAGGACGGCCATCTTGTTTGCTGTTGTTTTAATACTGTCAGTGGTCCCTGAGGGCCTTCCCTTTTCCGGTTGAATTTAATAGCGATAGATCACGTCATTTAAATTTTCTGCGTTCTGCCTTTTTGTTATTATCACGTGGTGAGTTTTGGAAAGCAGCGTAAGCAGTTATTTATTAGTTTTATTCTTTGTATATATTTTTGTCTAGAGTTGCATGACTGTTACTATTTTGCTGTATAATGGATTTCCATCTCGAAACCTAACCAGAAGGGAAGAGAATGACGCTATGGTTTAAATAATAACTTTACCACTCATTTGTTTTTCTAGCCTTGGTCATTCTGCCACGGACCTGTGATGAATTTCACAGGCAGAAGACGTTTGTACTTAGAATTCTCTCTTTTTCACACTTTTCTTTTTAATTTTACTTTTCACTTTCATATCGTTCTGTTCAACTTCTAGGTGGCCTGGTTGGAGAGAGTACATGCATATTTCTTTCTTTTTCCTCTCCAAAAAATGTTAAGAAAGTGTGGGGTTTCTATTGCTTAAAACTGGTTTAACCCCCAATGAAAGTCATTGACCGTACCAAGGCGTTAACTCAACATTTATTGGAGAAATCATTTAAGAAATTATAACAAAAAATAATAAAAAATAAATAAAAATCCGAAAAACACAAAAAAAATTTTCCCTCTAAATGACTGTTGCGTCTTGGTGTTCTATGTGTTTTTGTGTTGTTCTGTGTGTTTGTTTTTGTACGGGCCATTGTGTCATGGTGCCCTTAAACATGATATAACATATCTACATTGATTTACAACATTCTTTTTTAACATCTCTTTATTTTTTATTATATAATCATGGCCGACTTTAATAGAATGCTCAGCATACATAAGAGACACTTCATTGGACAAAGTGATTGGCCAGATTAAGCCTGTTGGCCTTCCTTTGTTGAAGTACCAAACATTGGTCTGAAGCCCAATCAATAATATTTTTTTAAAAATAATTTTAAGTTAAAATGTGATATTTTATTACACGAGAATGTAATATGTTTATAAATAATGTATATGTTATAAAATGCATAATTAATATTTATACAATGATCTCACCTTCATATCTGTGTATTGTTGAATTAAACTGACGAACGGGGAAGCCACCAGGGAGCATAACCTGCATGTAAAATAAGCAGGCTCGGTTTTACTGAAGCTGTTCATCAGTGGTAATGCAAGATACCACTCCACTGATGCCCATAGCGCAACAGCGGAACTCTATTTTCAAATGTAAACAAATACAACCCATGATCCCCGAGGACCAGAAAAATATATGTGTTCTACTAAGTGATGAAGTACGGGTCGACATTTTACAGCCGCCAAACAGGCATTTAACACCAGCTGCAGTAAGTTACATTTAATTGATAAAAGAGAAAGCCCCTAGGAAGCATAGCCTGCATGGATAAATAGCAGCCTCGATTTTATTGAAGCTGTTCATCAGTGGTTATGAAAGATGCCACACCACTGACGCCTCCCATAGCGCATGGGCGGGACTCTATTTTCAAATGTAAACAAGTACAATCCATGATCCATGAGAACCAGCAAAAATATATCTACAGTCGAACCTGTGGTCACCTCTGTCCAGCGGCCATTTTGTGACGCCCCCAACAAATTCCCTTCTATTTTATCCACCACACATGACAAACAAGGTTCTTTATGTAAGCATATACAATCCATGATCCATATATAAATAAATCTCAAAGATAGACAGTGATACCTGGAAAAGACTGAAAGAAAAGTTATAGAGACATCCTAGTCGCATTGTCATACATGTAACAGTGTATCTTATAGTTCAAGACACAGTGATCTATCTGATAGAGACTGTATGAAATATTAGGGACAACTTATGTACTATTGCGATAGCTGGATATTTTAAATGTGTATCTGAAAAGAAAAAGCAGTTATAGTTTTTAACACAGTGATACTTTCATAAACAATTATAAGTTTAAAGGGCTTGAGACATGACATTTTATTGACCAATACATGGCAATATAGCAGCGGCGGATCCAGAATTTGACCTTAGGGGGAGGGGCGTGGAAAGTTCACTTGTTATTGTTTCCAATTTTAGGAGAAATTAATTGTTGAAAGATGGGGCGATTGTAAGGGATACATATTTTAGCACCTTGACATACTTTCATCATCACATTTTTATCATTATACTTACTTTTACCATTGCTTATTTCTAATAACAAGTAGTTTTACTCTACTACTTTGTAAACAAAAAAGAAATGCAGTCCATGCTGTACTATTTACTTACATTTCCTGTCCGATTAAAATATTGGCGCGCCAGTAGTCATAGTACTGATACACAATTAAGTTTTTACATTGCATATATTACTCCATTGGGTATCAGTTTTTCTCCCTTCCTTCCTTCCTCAACAATTTGCGTTTCTATTTTTAGAAACGATCTGTCTCGGACGTAAATAATATAAATTAAAAAGATATTCAAAGAAAAAAAATGTTATAAACAATCTAGACAGGTCGAGTTTAAGGGCACCATGACAAAATGGTCTGTACATAGAACAGCACAAAACACGCAGAACAACAGGACGTTTACAACAGATATTCAGAAAAAACTTTTTTATGTGGTTTGGATTTTTCAATTTTTATTTTAGATTTCCTAAAATGAATTCTCCAAGAAATGATAAGTTACCGCCGTACGGTCAATGACTTTCATGTGGGCAGTCCATGCGAAAGACAAAAATTAATTGCAAGACATGAGGTCCTGCAATCATTGCCGTCCCGGACCGATTATGACGGGTCAAAATACAAAAAAGTGTAATAAGACATAACAACACATGTTTTAACCTTAGTATAGTAAATTTTACTTTACTAACAAAGAAATATGAAATTAACAAAATATATGGCCGTATAATTAATTTTTTTAAGTCAATACAATGTAAAAAGTATGCATGATGGTAAGATTTGTTATGCGAATGATTATGCGAAACAAAAATTTGCACAATGTTTTAACATTTTTTGAGTTAGATATAAATAGTGTCTGTGTAAGGGTCAGAATCAGAATACTGGGATGAATCAGAATCAGACGGAGAGTTGAGGTCATCACAAGGGGAATAACAGTCGAAGAGGGAGGACATTCTTTCGAAGAGCTGTTGTTGGGTTGCACGGAAGAAGTGTTGGGCTGAACTAATGAGGGGTTCACAGGTCGTCGCTTGTAGCTAAGGCTCCATAGCCCGCGCTGGTCTCCACTGCCATAGCTCCGGAACAAGCAAATACTAATTTGTAAAATAATGTATCTAAATAAGAAAGTATATTTCAGCAGCATCATAACTTATCTCAATTAATACTCATTTTACAAGCCATTTGTCGACAGCTGGTTTGGGGTCAAATGTGCTTCACTGCATATTTATTATGTCCAGTGTCTCTTGGTTCATACTCAAGCGCCTGTTAGTTTTAACCAGCATCATGTGTGAAAATCGGTTTCAAAGGGCACACCGGTAGGTGGAAGAAACCGGAGCACATCAATGACTGCAAACAGGCAGGCGAAGTCTTGCGAATACAGGTCGGCCCATGTGATAACATAGATGTGCTTTTGGTGGCTTGTAAACAAATAGTTGTAATAATTGTAAATAAAATATAAAGTATTAGGTTTCAACATTTTTTTCAACAGCATTTTTAGTTTGGGTTTTGCCCAATGACTGGAAAACTTATTTTCAACAGGTACATACACAAATACATGTTGATTTATAGCAGTTAAAATAAAACTGATGAAAGGAAAAGCCCCCAGGAAGCATAGCCTGCACGAGAAAGGCTACATGAATTACCACTTGACAACTGTCTTTTAAGGTGTTCCACTGTAGCAACACCTTGGATGGGCTGAAGTCTTAATCACTCTTGTACAGCATTTTTTGGTAGAAGCCAGCTGCAAACTCAAGCTCATCATGACCAAAAGCTGAAATGTTTTAACATGTATAAAATGCAAATCAAAATAACATCATTCACATTTGTCAATCAAATCAGAACAGCCATAAATAAATATTTACACCTCTATTTCCATTGCTTCAATATCCTTTACCGGACGAATGAAGTTCATTCCTCGATGAACACCGTTAGCCTTATCACCGCGCAAATGTACGGAAAACACTTATGACGTCAGGAATT
>Ga0224511_10003431_pt1 | contig 11406 bp, 3 predicted proteins | sample SF_May12_sed_USG_2_FD_169988 | JGI IMG/M metagenome (GOLD analysis project Ga0224511, IMG submission 169988) | Sediment microbial communities from San Francisco Bay, California, United States - SF_May12_sed_USGS_8_1 | ecosystem: Environmental > Aquatic > Marine > Sediment | place: USA...
GTCGAATCCACAGTGAGGGGTGTCAGGTGGCGCGTGATCGTAGTTCCCCGCCCAGCGAATGGACTTGCCCTTCACCTCTTCGTACTTCTTGGTATTACCGAAGTAGTTGGCCACCACCTGGATAAAAACATGATTGTATTCTATTTATCATCTCAGAAATAGTAGTCACGTGATCAACAACAATGACATGAACGTCACACATAATTGTGACGTAATAATTCGTTCTCGACTTATTTAGGTGTTTTGTATAATTTGTAGAATATATTGGTGCCATATTGATATGGAATGACATGTGTATGGCATATGTTTATTATTAAATGTTTATAAATAAAACATTGTACATGATTATGTTGTGTTCATGGTGACGTATATTTACCAATAGCCACATTAAATTCGCTCAAGATGACAAAAGACTATAGGGGTGTACATATTTCACTGTAAGCGTTTCAATAAATCTAATTAACAAAGGTTCAGATATAATTTGGAAACATTGTTCTATCGTTTAAAAATATAATATAATGTTCTTTTCATTACATGCCAATTGTTTTATCTATTCATTTTCTTATATTACATTATATGATATTGAACAGTTTACACTTATATTATACCTATTATACCTGTACTTTTCTTTCACTAACAAAAGAACAAAAATGGTACACGTTCGACAGGCTATTAATACTTTTCTTAGAACTAACGCTCGATATTTTGCGTTCGCATCAATGGAAGGCGTGAACAATAAATTAAAAAACAACAAAAACGTCGTGAAAATGTGTGCTACAGTCAGGCAATTTGAAACAAATATTTAATGAAACAGTTAAAAAAGCGACAAAGACACTGTCTTCAGTCCTATCCCTGAAAGCTGTCATCTACAAGGCTTCTTTAGTTGAAATATTTGGAGAAAGAATCCGTAGGAAATCTCGCCTCATAAACAAAATTGAACATTGGAATCTTCTTAAAAGGCAATTGTTTGCATTTGAGTGGATTCATAATATTTTTTTTCTGTAACCGCTTATGAACTCATTAAACCTTTGCATTGAAATGACATTGTAATAGCATTATATTGGCTTCGTCTGACAGACAAATCTGTTTTTTCTGCAGTTAACAAAGTGTGGATGGCTTTTAAAGCAAGGTTTTTTTCATCTATTTTCATTTCAAAATTCAATTCTATACCTTTAAACGATATAAAGGAGTCGCTAATAGAATTTAATACTGACTAACTTGTTTTTGAATGTCGTTGGTAAATATTTAACTGTTATTTGTTGCATATGTACTAAAATCGCGTTTGCGATAATGCCAATTTAGTCGTTATTTTTAATCTCAAACTCGCGATGTCAGTTACTTCCCCTTATAACTAAATCGCCATGCCAGTTACTTCCCCTTACCTCAAAATCGCCATTCTCATTCATGTCTAGAAGAGAGTAGTCGGCGTTCCTGTCCCCATTGCTGTCGATTGAAACATCACCAGTGATACCTGAAACAGTTATACATTTTAATCAAATTAGAACATTTCGCGCGGTATAACTGTTGCAAAACTGCAATGTTCTGAGCATTTGCACATTTACGAGGCGTGTATGAAACATTCATGTAGCCTACTTTTGTTGCTATTTTTGTTATTTGCTTACTGATTTTCATGAAATTTGAAATTTAATCGTATTGTTGAAGTACTTAAAAAATTGTTTTAGATATACATTTGTATATTTGTTATCTAAGTGGAATTAAAGCGGTTGTTTTGAATTCGCACAGTCACCAGTGCGCCAACATCTCGGTGAACTGTTCAACATCGCGGAAAGTAAAAAAAAGACTACCGCGTAAATTATGTCTGTTTTAAAAGTCATTCTGATACACTGACCTAAAAACAAGTCATGCCGAGTGTGTGCTTTTTATTATCGAATTTTCATAATGGACCATTTGGCCGTAGGCCTTAGACGGAGCAAATTATATCAAAAAGCCAAAATGCCAATTTGCTTGCAGCATTGGTAGATACTTAAGTCGCTGTCTTTGAAACCATATAAAAAAGGAGAAAACACCGATCTTTTTACAAGGTTAGGTACCTGTCATTTGACATTTAGGAAAAGTATAATTTCCGCATACAGTGCATTTATAAGTACATTTGTACTTCGTATTGTTATGTAGTAAGATAATGTATAGTTCTCACTATTATTATAGTCGAACATTTAATAACTTGTCCAACATAAATTAATTTATCAACAGAAAAATAATACAAAATGCTACCAGTAAAGCAAAACTGCATGTCTAAAATATTGCCTTAGCTTATTCCTACGTAAAATTCATCTAAGATGCTTTGTATAATTTCTAAAATGTCACCGGGTACGATCAACATGCGCAAATCTCAATACGCATAATAAATCGATGTCTCGTATTGCCCGGAACTGTGAAAAGTCGAGCCATGGTCGAGCCATGGAAACGCCGAGCCATTGAATCTTCGAGCCAATCGAAGGACGAAAAAATATGTTAATGACAATTTTGGCCAGAATTCCAGAACGCTTCTTACTTAAAAGACCTAGAAATACCAGTATGTCATTAGCAACATTCTACAGTAGGCTTACACGTTTCATAGCGCATTCTGAGCATAGGTGATGTACAAAGTTTTTCCAGGATGTTAAATACAACTTTTCCGGCCATACGCTTTAACTGGATACGCTTATCCACATGTTTTAAATACAATATTGAAGCGTATAGATTGGGAAATTCAAATCTGTTCCATTTAACCGGATGCTCCTTATAAGCGGGTTTCTTATTATCAGATTTACTGCAACTACTATATACTTTTGATAGCATATGCTAGTTTTGGAAAAATCATGTGCACAAACCCAGAAAAAGTGTAACACAGCATACACATTCTCGTCCATGGCACAAAAACTTACTTCACATCATTATTCTCGCGTATTGTTTATCTATTTTGGTTTGAAATTTACAGCATGAAATTGACACTGCACAGCATGAAATTGACACTGCATAATCTATTAATAGAAGATGTCTATTCTCACACTGCATCATGGAACACTAGTGTCGATTTCATGTCTTTGGGTTCGGTGCGCGTGACACCTAATATAATTTGAATCACATCACGAAATTATTAAATCTTAAGGGGAATAAACATGCATGAACATCTTCAGAAATTTCATTAAGTTCTGGTAAAATGATTTATCCGTTCTGACAGGACTCACCTAAATAAAATAGACTTGAATTTTGCGCTTATTGAAAATAACAAATGTGTGACATTATTGTGTAAGAAAATACTTCACACCATTATTCTCGCGTATTATTTATCTATTTGGGATTGAAATTTACAGCATGAAATTGACACTGCATAATCTATTAATAGAAGATGTCTATTATCACACTGCATCATGGAACATTGGTGTCGATTTCATGTCTTTTGGTTCGGTGCGCGTGACACCTAATATAATTTAAAGCACATCACGAAATTATTAAATCTTAAGGGGAATAAAAATGCATGAACATCTTCAGAAATTTTATTAAGTTCTGCTAAAATGATTTATCCGTCCTGACAGGCCTCACTTAAATAAAATAGACTTGAATTTTGCGCTGATTGAAAATAACAAATGTGTAACATTGTTTTGTAAGAAAATACTTTTGTCAGTTTGTGCATGCCTGTCTGTGAAATAGATCTTTGTTTAGAGTGTCTTATTGATGTTACCTAAAATTAACTATAATTTTCTTTTTCTTTTATAAGATGGATTGCCACATAGATTTACATATATAGGGTTGACATGTTTGATGTGAATATTAATATAAAATGTCAGTTGAATCAATCAATCAATCAATCAATCAATCAATCAATCAATCAATCAATCAATCAATCAATCAATCAAAAAGTCAATAAATCAATCAAAAAGTCAATCGATTAAGTATTCATTTAAAAGAGAAGTAATTGAGATATTTCCAAATTGAATGTAAGAGCACACCTAGTTTGCAAAATCGAATTAAAGCTGCTTTCCTTTTAGTGCGCAGATTGGTCAAAGATGAAGTATTGTAAGTGAATGTTCGAATTTACGTAATGGACATTTTGGCCTTTGGAGACAGACGGAACTGCCACTTTAACCTTTGGCTATACTTACTGTAAAAGCCTAATATTTGCAACATGTTCTTTCCTTGAATATCTCTTTAATTTATATTACAGTGTTGTTTAGTTAATAATGTATAAGGCCTTAGGTAAAGGTAGCCAAATTTGGAGTTATTATATAAATTAGCAATACTTTTATAACATTTATTATAGGAACGTACTTCGTAGATGTATACATATGGTCACGAATTATTTATCTAATGTGCGATTTACAATGTAAGATCTCATCCGTTTTTAAATGTTATAAATATTTTATCAGCACAATTCACCATTTAAAGTTTTAAGTTACGTATTACAGTTAAACCTGAGTTAGCGGTCACCTTTATTAAGCAGCCAACCTGTCTTAAGCACCAATACAGAACGTTCCCAAACTTTGATTTTGTACTGATACTCACCTCCGCTAAGCAGCCACCTGCCCTAAGCAGCCACTTTCTGTGCTTCCCTTGGGTGGCTGCCCAACACAGGTTTGACTGTACATAATGAAATAAACGTACCACTGAAGGTTCGGTTCCACATCCGGCGCGTGATCTCGGTGCCGTTGGTGATAGACATGTTGGCTGCAAGCGTCTCGTTGAGCGCGATGGCGTACAGGATCACCGCGTCGTGGAAAGCGCCCACGAAACTGTTCACCTGAAGAAAAAATATTCAATATTTTGAAGTAATACAACAAAATATATTACTAGAGTTTTGAAAGCATCATGGGGATTTGTGGAATAACTTTTAATGCTTTGTATTAATACAAAACATTTGTTTATTATTATTTTATATAAGTTGAGTTTTGTCACGGAATGCGCCCACGAAACTGTTCACATGAAGAATAAGTATTAATTATGTGTATTAGCATACACACTAATATTATTAGAGTTTTGACAGCATCGTTGATGCGCCCACAAAACTGTTCACCTAAAGTATACACATCAAGTACTGAGTATTAAAACAAAACATTTGTTTCATTGTGCTATTTTATATTATGTCAGCCTTGTCACGGAAAGCCCATATGAATCTATTTACATGAAGAATACACATAAATGTTAAGTATTAAAACAAAACGTTATATTATTTGAGTTTTGTCACGAAAAGCGCCCACGGAAGTATTCACTAAGAGAATAACATATTAATAGTTTGCATTTATACAAACAATATATATCATTTTATCTAGCCTTTTTCTGTGCTATTCGATTTGCCCGTGTCCGTACAATTCTGTGACATAGGACACTGATTACTTGGTGTAACATACATATGTGTCTTGCATATCTACACATTGTTTTGAAATTAATTTTTAATTCCGATTGCCTTAACATGTGGGAGAAGAACTCTGATTTATTTTATTGTTTTTCTTTTCAATGTCATAGAAAGTTTTAGCTGTCGAGTGGTAAATTTTATGTCATTGATCAATTGCATCGCTTTTGATCTTAAATGAAGTATAAACTTAATTGATATGCATGTTTGGCAAAGACAATTATGATACCTATTTTTACATTTTTTGCAATCTTTATTAATGTAAAACATTAATTTTATAAAAAGTATACAATTTTAAATGATTATTCAATTTCTGATTAAACGGTCATTTGTTATTGTATCGGTTGTCTTTTGAAAGTAACAACTGCAAAACTGTTTTACAAAAATGCCTGAAACACCAGTAAAAACCTTGAGAGCATCTAGTGTTGAAAAGTACAACATATAATTAACAAGAGAAAACGTGCCTCATCAACCTAAACCGCTGACTAGGGATTTATAACAATCAAATTAGCAGACTTTTTTTATCAGACTCAAAATCCCACGTGTATTTGTCAACGTGTCGCCAGGTAGTAAGAACAATCTTATAGACGTTTGTTTCGTCTTAGATAATTGATGTTAATTCGGATAGGATGACAGTTTCGGACACGTTTTAAATGCCATTACAGACTATCTCAAGGGACAATGTATCGTAGCCTTTCTTACTAGATTTTCTATCTCATTATGGAACGATCTTTATGCGAAATAAATTTGATTTCCAAAGTAAATTGTCACGTAACATAAATCAAGTATATATAAGGAGAGGTAGCATTTACATTCTGCTCTATAGCATCATTTACTAATTAACGTATCGACAGAACGCTTGAAACGACGTACGATGCTTCGACAAATGCGGGAAAGCGCGTGACATCTAACAATGCATGTGCGCGGAGCCAGCGAAACACAAACTATTCTCTATAATTCAGTCTTCTGATAAGCCCAAATGAAGTTGTGAGGTTGTCGATGCGTCAATTACGGCGAATCAGTAGAAATGCAAATTAAAACAACTGCAAAATAGTGCATTTAAAAAAAAACTAAAAAATTAACTATCTTTGTATAAAATGCATTTCATACAAAAATATTTATCCTTATGCAACTCGCAGCTTGATCGTGAATAAAGATTGCCGGAGGTACATCTCGTATAAATAAATAATGCGCAACTTTATTTCTTCACTTTCTTGAGGTGCAGAACTCAGTAGACCGATTAATTCCAAGCGAACGCTGTACGACTTATATTTATTCTTGCAATGACCCCGAGAAAATAACGAGATTTCAAACCACACAAGTCTCAAATAAGACGCATTACCTAATAAATCAAGTTGCAACAGGGAAGGTTTCTTAACACGTGGCCCTCCGAGATGACAGGTAATTGTTTTAAGGCGGGAAAAGACGCGCTGCTGTGGCAGGTTGCACTTAGTTAACTTAATAAAATTCGGATATCACAAAATTCGGACAACCGATTATTATGTTACGACCGGCTTGTGATAAATGTTTCTGTGAACATGTTGGACGGTTTAAATGATCGACTGTAGCGCTGTAGATGGGATTTTTTTAAAGCGTTGAAAGACACCAAAAACAAAAAGTATCAATGATTTGACACATATTTCTACAACTAACCTAATACGGGTTTTCTTCCTAGATCTATATTCTATACATGTATGCACACACGACCAGAAGCTTTATTCCCAGAAGGGCAAAACATACTTGGTAGACTAGATTTATTCTCAAGGAAAGTTGCACTAAATATTATCGCAGTGACCCTTACAATAAAGGCCACTTCTAACCTCAAGTTTAAAATAAGACGCATTACCTAATTAATCAAGTTGCCACAGGAAATGTTTCTTAACACTTGGTCCTCTGAGATGACATATTATTAGATTGAGGCTTACGACGCATAACTTAAACACACATTTGCAGCAATACAGAAGAAACACAAACCTAGTAACATTTAAGACTATGACAATATAAGAAAACTCACCAGGTCACTTTTAACCATTTTTGATTGTTTTAATTTTTGAACAAGGTTTAACAGTTTACACTCTTCTTTTATTACTTCCATTTACATTTTAATAAGGCATACATAATTACTGTTACAGTGTTTTAAAAACTACACGGTTAAAAAGTTCAATTAAATATTAAGCATTTTTTTTGTTATTTTCATAAATTTATATAACAAACTTAGGCATTTTTCATTTCAAGACGCCAATCTGAAGTCGTAAACCTTAACACGTGGTCTTCAGAGAGGACATATAATTGGTTTAAGGCGGTAAAAGACGCGCCGTTGCGACAGGCTGCACTGTGATGATTTAATAATATTCGGATATCACCTAATTCGGACAACCGATTATCATGTTCGTATTGGGTTGTGAGAAATGATTCTATTGAGTCTGTTGGGAACTCTTCAAAATGATGTATGGCAACTGCGGCCACGTTGTAGAATGTTATACACTGCACTGCAAAAGTTCCTTCACACTTACAATTGATGTTTAACTTTTGCATTATTGTTCATGTCACAAGAATGTCATTGGTTTTGCCTTATTAGAATCTACTACCTCCTACTGTTTTTACAATGTTTATGTTCTAGATGATTCTTGTGGTATGATGTTTTTAATTAAAATCTGTAAAATCAGTAGTATAAAATTGAAATGTGAAGGAATATTTGGAGGGCAGTGTATATCAATTTTGATGTAATATAAAATATCCAAGGAACGCTGTGCGTGTAAGTATCTCATTACTATAGCTACAACGTCCCGTTTGAACAATGAATTAAAAACAATCACCACTAGTTATAACTTTATTAATTCAGAAAATTTGCTTGTTGATTAAATAGTTGATATAACAATAGCTTTGTGCCTCAGAATTTATTTCAATCTCTCATGTCTCAATAGTATTATGTTCTAGAAAAAGGCACTCATCGCATTCGTCTCAAATAACTTAATGCACTGTGGTGCCCAAATGTCGTTTTTTAAGATGACTATAAAGGGAAACTTTAATTAACAATTCATATTTTAGTTTTGTTGGATTTCGAAAATAACTCTTTAATTTCAAGTAAAACGATGATTCAATCAAATTATATTTAATTTTGAAAGTTGAATTATGCGATTCTTATTTTGACTTCAAACAGAGGCACATGGTTGTTAATTATCTTATGTTTCCATTTTGTAATTGGAAAACTCATTTTAACATAATGAGCATAGATGCAATGTGGTTAAATATCAAACGAAAACATTAATGCTTTTGATTCGAGTAGTTTATCTTAATTGATTAAATGCCGGTTCAATAGCTCAGTCATAGGCAGGGCCTTTTTGGATACCAGAATAATAAGTTCGATCCCCGGTACGATTATAATTAACCTATCGACAACCCGTTCGTCGGAATTGACCTATTGACAGCCCGCCCTCCTGTCCTGGTCTTCATGATTTACGCATTGCTTGCCTGAATACTTATTATAATATGAAAGCCATATCGTTCCATTATAATACTACTGACCATCCTGTGTATCGAAACGTTTTGCCGCATTTGTTGGAGCATTGGCCGTTATTTCAACCGTTCTGTCGATACGTTAATTACAATAAACATGTATCGTGTGCGTTAATATGGCCATGTAATGATTAATACTGCCTCACCTCTGCAACAAATTCAGAAAACAAACTCACACTACAAATATATCAACTTTCGCTCACTTCCGCAAAATGTCTGCCCGTTCATCCCACTAAGTCTGTTAACAGTCTTTTAGGCCAAAAAAAATGATCTTCTGTTTCTCAGGCACTTTATTTAAAAACCGAATGCGAGGGGCGCAATTTTTTTTGCGTCAGATTTAAAAAAAATATCTAGTTTGGCGAAAATATGGGCACAATTTTTTGAATATTTTTTTGAAGCGGTGGTGAAAATAACGAATGCGCCGGTGCCTGAGAAACAGAAGATCAAGTTTTTGGGGCCTTACCAGCCTAAATCAATTACTTGCATCCGTCACCTTTAGGGTAATAGAAGTTAAGAATCCATACTTCTCAAGCGTAATCAATTAAGAATCGCATCTTATTATCCTAGACACACAGAGGCTACGATTCCAAAATTGAGACAGAAATAAGATTAACTGTTCACTTGAAATTAATGTATATTTTTTTATTATGTCGGACGTTCCTCTTACCCAAAATCAGTTTTTAAAGCTGCTGGATATATATTATTTAGTAATAAAATAAAATAAAAATCTTAAAGTAATAAAGAGTAATAAATGATTTAACTCATGAATAAAGTGCACATTTTTACAATGTCAACAAATGCATTTTTGTGCAAGAAAAGAAGGCAAGAAGAAATCGCGTTGGAATGGCCTATACACATGTATTGTTTCGGACTTCATTCACAAAAATGTGTAAGCATAATTAACGGGATAGAGTGTTCAGAGAAAAAATGACTAAACAACTGCAAATTATTAACATAAAAATCGTTTGGCTGTTTTAATTTCTTCAAGTACAAATCATTGAAATATATAGGAGATAATTTGGTATCTCTTAAAAATCCTGTTTCAAGATACACAAAACACAATTACAAAAATGTCTGAATTGAAAAACTATTCGAATTAATTTCAATTTCATTTATACCGTAGTATACGATATAACAAACCATTCCCTAGGAAGTTTCTTATTACAAAAATAACAAGTTGCCGTTCACACACGGGGTATCAAATTGGAATGAATGTCGCTAACTTGATTATTGTGAATCCCTAGACCTCAGTATGGTAGATATTTTTCTTTTCAATTATTTATAGCTTTCTATTTGTTACATTAAAGAAGACTTGTAAGCCCCCGATGTAAGTCATTGACAGTAACAATGCGGTTACTCAAGACTTCTTCAAGGACTTATTTTGACAAATAAAAAATGTAACATTTAAAAAAAAATGTCTGTTACGTCTTTTGTTATGCGTGTTTCGTGTTTTGCTAAATGTGTGTTCTTGTACGGGTTATATTGTCATGGTGTCCTTAAACTTGACAGTATTAACTTTGTTAGCGACATTTTTTCCTTTAAGCATCTTTCCAATTTGTATGGTATATTCATTGCCTAAATACTTTGGTTCTGACTAAGCGACACTTTCCCCCACCGTTAAACTAAAACAATATTTTTGTATAATTTAGTTTTGTGTTTGTGTGTGTGTGTGTTTCGAACTTTATTTACTAAATCCAACTATGGTTATGTTTATAGAATATCAATTTAGTACGGTTTATGGTTTTTGCAGACGAACTGCTAGATCGACAAACGGGAAAAACATTATTTAATCGATTTACTTATCTTAACAGAAACCGGTTTGAAATGTGCAAGCAATAGCAATTAAAATCAATCAACTTAGATAAAGGTTCTTTAAAATAAGTGCAGATGTCTTTTGTCACGCGGACTCGCTCGTAACAGCAGTAAAACCCATATGTGTCATCAGATAAGATCTTAAAGTGATCACAATAGGCACCCTTTTATTCGTAGGCATTTTATCCTGGGCATTTGGAAATTCCAAAGGGAACATCATTGCAAAGCGGCAACACGTCAAAAATGGCATTTTAGCTTTAAAAAGATGCAGGGTGGCAAGAAAAAAGGAAAAGGGCAGCCCGAAAGAAAAAAGTAAGACTGGTCGCCCTTCTTAACCTGTTTAGCTAAGTCCCTATGTTATTTAACAGAATATAAACTTCTATTAAGATTTAAAGTTATAGTTTATTTAATAGATTATAATACACTTCTCACTATTTTCGTTCGGTAAATATCTACTGATCTCCAAGTTATATAGATTACGAAAATATCTTATAAAGACAAAGATAGGATAGCAAACGTCTAGAAAAGACAGACGACGATAACAAAACAAACGTCTAGGATACACATTACGTACAATGCAATCCCCTTAAACTAGACAATCAAGTTAGATCACTTAAGTGAAAATAAACAAGATTACAAGGTTTAGACGACAGGCGAGAGGCTTTTGAACTTTCTCAATTTAAAGCCTCCAGACTTCATTTGAAGGATAGAAAATTGAAGAAAAAAACAAC
>Ga0224511_10003432_pt1 | contig 11405 bp, 5 predicted proteins | sample SF_May12_sed_USG_2_FD_169988 | JGI IMG/M metagenome (GOLD analysis project Ga0224511, IMG submission 169988) | Sediment microbial communities from San Francisco Bay, California, United States - SF_May12_sed_USGS_8_1 | ecosystem: Environmental > Aquatic > Marine > Sediment | place: USA...
AACTCTCTGTTTTATCTTCCCTTTCTCTATGGATACTTCTTCTTGGTCATTCTGACCCAGTGAATCTCTATGCACTATTTATTTGCGATCATCCTACAGTACTTTGCAAACATTTCCAATTTCTCCTTTTTTATTCTATTGCTCCACTTGGGCACTTGGACCTTCTATTTAATGGATTTTCTAAGCCTAAGGCTTGTTGGAGCGGTAGGAGCTAAAAATTAGGTAAGCAGTTCATTCTCACAGTGGGTGGTTAGGACTTGAACTCAGCATCTTTTGATCTTGAGTCAAGCGCACTAGCCATTGAGCTATGTAATTTTGACTCAGCATTTTCTGGGGTGTTTCTTTAGGAGGCTTCCCACTTGCACCCCATGCTCGATAGAGAATGGAACATTATGAGAAAAGTTCCGACATCGCGATCCCAAACCGATGAGCGTATTACGAAAGACAAAGTCTTGCCCGAAACAGGCATCTATTATCTAACTCGGGATCCCTGAATTAAACCCGAGCACATTATCCACTATGCCATCACATTACCCTCATCTTCATCGGAGGTAAGACCTACCTCTTGGTCATACTCTTTAGCTCGCTGCGTGTAACTGTTGGATTGGGAGCGTAGAGGAAACCTTCCTTCTTTAGTGGCAGAATATAAGTATTACCCTCAGTTCTCGATTGGAGAGATATTGATACCTCGGCTACTCCTATCGAAGAAGGAGTCAGGAATCGTAGACTTTCACTGCCAGCATCATGTTGGCTGTAAATATATACGGATATTACCACCAAGACAGGTAAAGAGAACTGGGCATACCGTTATATGCAGTTTCAGTCTGTGTAGGTGCATGGCACACGGCTAAGGTTGAATGACCTCCCAACCTCTCAGGACCATCTATTCAGTCTTGTAGCTCATGCTTCACGCTGAATTGGAGGGCGCTCTGGTAAAGTGAAGCTGGTCATGGCCCAAGTCAACATCTACTGTGCTAACCCTGCACAGGCAGGCAGCGCTAACCCTGCACAGGCAGGCAGCGCTAACCCTGCACAGGCAGGCAGCAACTTCGTTACATGGTATAGTCGTAATAAATGACTAACACCAGACCCTTATCTAACCCTAACCTAAGTGCATGCTTCTGATGACTATGGTTCATCTCTTAGTAGGAAATACGAAACCAGACTTTATGTTGCTGAAATTTTATTGAAGCGTCTAAGTCATACAACAAGCAGGTTTCTAAAAGCCCCGAAGTATAGCCCCTTGTCCCACTGCCCCACCAAAAACCAACACTGAGAAGAATAGAATGTATATTATTGCGAACGAAAATGTTGACTCAAGATCGATAGACCCTTTGTTGAAGTCCTAGTCATCTTCTGCGCTCACTGTGAGAATGAGCTCCTCACATAATTCCCAGCTCATAAGTACTGCTCCAGCGATCCTCAGGCTTAAAAGATCCGCTAACTCCGATGGCCAAGAGTTCGAGTAGAAAAATAAATAAATATAATAAAGAACTCTAGTTATTTAGTATAACAGGATTCTCACCTCACCGAAGCTTGTCTAATGACTCTTTCACCATCCTGGTTCTCTATCACAACGCTGTCATAGCCAGCTATATAGCTGCCAGTAATCGTTACCATAGTACCGCCAGCGATGGGACCGTGAGTTGGTGCCATATTGTGCACACTCGGCACCTGCAATAAAATAGATGGCAGCGCCGATTCAAATGATGTACTGGGATCTGGAATCTATATTTGATGTGGAATGCTTGTTTGGCTAACAGGATGGAACCTTGGTTTGGCTTGAAAAAGTGAAATTTTTCAAGTGACCAATAATCCTTGTACAATCTCTTATTCGTATCCCGATCAGTGTCAGGGGTTTGAAAAAATTGACCCACTGAGTATTTTCTCAGGGTTTCCCGGAGTGCTTCAATAGGAGACTTCCTGCTCACAACCACATGCCCATAGAGAAGGTAACTCTAGCCCAAACTGGGAATTGAACCAGGGACCCCGGGTCCGAGGCCCAGTATGCTATCGTTTCACCCCTGATTTGAAGTTAATTGAAAGTAACAGTGCTCTACCACTGAGCTGTCCTACTTGCACTCATCTGTAGATATTGAGTACCACTTACGCAGTGTTGATTGGTTTGATTCATCAGGAAAGCATTTCCTGCTCGGCAGGAGCAGTAACCGTCCTTGTCACATGATTTCTGCTCGGAAACGCATCCCTCGGAGAGCAGACTGCAAGTCCCAAGGGCATTGCATCGACATTCCTGGCAAGTGTCTACAGAGAATAACAAACTATTGCTACAATCCTACCCCGACACAAAACTGGATATACGGAAGCTGTGATAGTAAATACATATATATAGTGGCTGGAATGGTGGACACCACGGTTGACAACAATTGCTACAGAAGCCAAAATAATACAGTTACAGTGACGAATAAGAATTGTTTGAGTACAACTCCAAACTGTGTGCCATACTCATGGCGAATGCCAATAGTGTAAATCATATGGAGAAAGCTATGATTGAAAAGCCAGGTTGTCTTACAGGTTATCTTACTTATCTGAAGAACTTCATCAGCTCAAAGTCAACGACCAGTGGATTGGGTATACAATGCTCAATAGGTGTGCACCATCATAGTTAAAAATTTATACAAAAAGTAAATCTGATACGCAACGATGGTTGCAATAAAAAATAAATTAATAAATAAATAAATATATAATGTAAGGCTATGATCCTAATTAAAATGAAAATCATAAAAGCCTTAACACTTATAGCTCAGTAATCCTTACTGAGTCTCCAGTTCAGAACCATTTCCTGGCTTATCCAGATACTGCAGCGACGTATATGTTACTGGTTACCGATAGCTTGTTTTTACCTACCGTTGTATTTGTAGAATCCATCTTCACACTGATCGCATTGAGGCCCCGAATAAGGTGTGGTGCACCCACACTGGTGACTATTCTCAGTGTAATTCCTATTTACTAAGCACTGCCCCTGTCCACTGCATACACATCTGCAATATGGTGAAGCTACAGGTTGGAAACTTGTTTTTTCACTGGTTATGACTCAGCGTGGAGCACCTCATATGGGTAAGTATAGATGCTCCATCTAATAACAATAATGTTTGCTTTTTTGAGCTGGGTTTGATGACTGAGATGACCAAGGTTTTAACCCAGTTGTGATCCCAGCTATGTGTATAAGCGGGACCATTTGTATTCACCATACATAGTGGACTATTTTGGACAACAGACGTTTAAGCTGCAGGTATGGAAATTTTAAGGACAGACTGTACATTATGCATTGAGTGATAATTACTCTAGTGGTCAGAGATTTGTTTTGTGTCTGGAATTATGTGAGGAGCTCTTACTCATGACCAGGGCTTGAACCAAAGCTACCTCCATTTTGAGTCAGCGGTGTAACCACTGAGATATCCAGTTATCTATCATGTTGGGGATAGCAGGATAGTTTAATGGTAGAGCATTGAGCCACAAAAGCATGCATGGTCAAGGTTGATGCCCTTCGTTAGTGTGAGCTCCTCGTATTACTCCCAGTTTCTACCCCTCCAACAAGCCTCATGCTTAAGAGAATCATTAAAAACAGGCCCAAATAACCAAATAGGACAATAAGTAAAGTTCGACTGTCCATCCACCTCATATTTAGATATAAAATATGGAGAATGCAGGCTTTACTTACGTAGCAACCACAATGATCTCGCTGATGACTTGGAACTGTCCATCACCTAAGTTTCCAGAGAAAATGAAGGTGACAGCAGAGCTAGTGTCAGCGCTTGGTAGTTTCCATGACAGGAGAGGAGGGCTGCAAAGTGTAGGATTTTTTAGTGGGGTATAACTCTTGTGGTACTAATATAGCAAATTTTGACACTGATTTAATCTGCCTCGCTTTTTAGCAATTGCAGGTCATTATCTCCATTTCATTTTACTATTTAGCTATATCAAACCCACTCGAGACAATTTAAACTAAATAATTTTCTCCATTTAAAAGATGTTCCATAATGAACTTACTAGAATAACTAGATGATCATTCAGTTCAATGAAAGGACGACTCTAAACACAGTCTGAAGTTTAATCAAGCCAGGTGAACTGGGTCTTTGGTATGTAGCGGGTGGTGGGGAAAGTGAATCTGTATGAGTTCTACTCGGCTCATCACATCGCCAGATGAGGGAGAGCCAGATCACCTGAGTAAGTTAAATCTATCAAAATTCTCTAGAAATAGACTGCTAACCTGGACCCTGAAGTATTGCTGAGTATGAACTGATCCCATGTCTCGCAGTTCGCATTAGATCCGCAATCAGACTCAAACCTGAATTCCCTGTCTTTAATTGCTATTGTCATGGAGATGGGCAAGGTAATGAGAGCCAGAGAGAAGCCAACAACCTACCATAATAAAACCAAAAATGATGTTTTTCTTGTAAGATGTGTTCACAGTGTTACAACTGCTGGACTAGATAATTGCCTCTTCACCAGTTGTGGGGTTAGCATGGAGCACCACAAGTGGATCAGTATCAATGCTCCACCCCATGGTGGGGGTTGTTTGCATTTCGAGCTAGAATAAATTTGAAAAGGTCATACCCACAACAAAACCCCACCATGACTGGGACTTTGTCCCAGTCCTTTGATCATGGTTGCGAGGGGACATTTGTGTCCACCACGCATGTAGAAGGTATAAGGGTTATAGTTGTGATTTTAGATGAGCGATGAGATCAGTCATCTCCAGTCTGACAACTTTTAGGACAAATTGCGCATGTACATATGGAATAATATCTTGTCGCGCTCTTCCACTGTATCTCTGCACTATGAGACTGTTTGATATGACAGGTTTGAACCTACAGAGACAGCGGTTGGAAACTGTATGATGATAGTAGTCTGTGAGGCCGAACTTGTCATCCATTCAGTTAGCAAGTTTCCATCAAACGCTGCTGTGAAGGGGTGAGCATCAACATTATACCGTGGCTGTGCTGCTCCTTCATTAGCTGAAAATCACACGGCATAAGGTGAGCCAAAAGCCGAGAATATGTTCGTTGATCGATATAATGTACAATTTTTAATTTAAATTAGAGGAAGTCTGATATGTGCAAGGAAATGGTTCAAGGTGGGAAAAAAGTTGCACAAACACCAGCCTCTCACTATAGCTCATCGGTGGTGTAGCCCCATCCAAAACATGGGGGGGAGGTTAGGAGGTCAGTTAACTTAGGCCTTTTTACACATCACCCGCCGACAATTCGTCCACTTATGAAAAGCAGAGCGGTGGAATGATCTTGACCATTTATTCACTAGTTCTGACCTCCATATTCTTACCATGGTGATCCAAAAACCACGCTAGCAACTCGAAGAAGCTTGCTAAAGATCCAGCTGTATCAAGGGAAAACTCCAAAGAAGCGAGAAACAAACGAGAAATTTTTAGATTGCAAATCCGTACTTTTGCTTACTGAGCTATTTTGTATACGTTATGCTTACCTTGGTAGCATGACTGTCCTGGCATTCCCCCAGGTCCAAATGCAGGCCAGTCACTTCTGCTGTTCAGAGGGTAACGATCAGAGGAGCACACACAGCTCGGTTCTGGTGTAAGAGGGGAGGGGAGCTGAGCTAGCCTCATCACATCCCTACAGAATTAATACAGTGCATGCATGTACATGTATGCTCATGTAGGAGTATGTACATGTACGTAACTATTGTGTCAAGGTTGATAAGTGGAATGACATCAAGCAGAAATACATCTGATCTAATGAGTTTTGCGAAATAATGCACTGAGACTGTAGTATGAAAGCGATTTATATCAGGGTAGCTCAATGGGTAGCGCGTTTGATTCAAGATAAAAATATTCTAGTGCAATTCATAGTCTTGCTGAGCACTCGCTGTGGGAATGAGCTCCTCACATAATTTCTAGCTCCTACTGCCCCAACAAGCCTCAGGCTTAGGAAGTTTGTAAAATAAAACGGCTGAGTGCCCTGATGGTGTAAATATACATCTGATTGACCTACATAATGAGCTTGGTGATCATTATAAAACTGCACATATTGGTAGCATTTCTTACCGATTGCACAAATGCAAGGAATTCATGCCGCTCAGCAAAGGCGTCTTCAGTGACAAAATCAATGGACGGATGGATGGGTGAACTTCTCATCCTATAGCTATAGTTATTGGGGTCTCACAGGCACAAAATAGCAGGCACAGGGTGAAGTGATGGCTTAATGGATACTGGACAGCGTACTGGACCTTGGACAATGGACCTTGGGTTGCTTGCTCGATTGGGCGACACCCTTCTCTATAGGTTCAGCGGGTGCAAGAAGAAAGTCTCCTCATGGCGTCCCCTGGGAAATGCTAAATCAAAGACTCAGTTGGCCCCTGCAAACTCCAAACACTTGTCGGGATACGAAAGAAAGGGGAGAAAAGGTATAAAATTTCAGCAGGAAGCCAGTGACATAAAGAAAGTGTTTTAGATAGAAAGGCGGTTTGCTCAGATCCTTTGTCATTGAGTAAGCCTTCTTTCTCTCCAAAAGATTTCGGGGTAGCTATTTATTATCTCAGAGCTATTAGTCTCGTTGATACAATAGGGAATTAAAAGTTTATGCTAATTTTGCCAAGTACTTAACATAGCAAAGGAATTTAGAAGATTTGTTCCACCCAAAACTCATTGTCCTCAGGATGGGTGCGGTTAGAGTAATAAGCCATCTAACCACCCTGACCTTCAAACTTTGCGGTAAATTGGGGGATAAAGGTGGCAGTCGATATGAGAATGTTATCAATGGTGGTTACATATGGTACAAATCAGCAAATGTTTTGCAAGCTACATGTAAATATTAAAACTTTTATTTTAGTATATAATTTATAGAAATCGCATAAGGAGATTTACCATGCAGATCAATTGATTTTTCTTGTATTTATTGAATAGCAGCTTTATAACCACAGAGAAAATGTGATGCCATTGACCCTGACCTTTGCTGAGGTAGAAACTTCTTCCTTCATTCTCACCACAAATTATTGGAATAATGGAATAGTCAGAGGGGCAATCAGAAGAACCCGGTTTCGAACTGTGATCCTGAAGTGTTTCCATTAATTGTGAGTGCCAAGCATTATATTTTCACCCAAAACACACGAAGTGGAGCATTCATACTGGCCCGCTAGTGGTGCTCCATGCTAAGCCAAACTGATGAATAAGCAATAGGTATCTAATCCAGTAGGTTCACCATAAAATTTAGGAGGTTTCTACAGAAACAAACCTTCATGATTTTATCCCATCTATTCATTGTCCCACAGTGCAGTAATAGCAGCCAGTTCATGTCTGGACATTGAGTTTTACCTTTCAGTGAGAGTGTGGGTTGGTGAGGCCTCATACATCTCCATAAGGGTTATAGCACCAGTGAAGAGTGGTATGTTGGGATTGTTGACGCCCATCACACTGAGGAAGCCTATGGACAGGGCTACATCACTTGTGAGACAGTGCCAGCGGACACCAGTCAGATAGAAACATGTTGAAGTGCCCTCGGCACTAGGTATGTGCTGTAATGGAAGAAAGAGGGTTCGAAGCCATAGAGTGAAGATCAGGGGTGGACTAGGTTTAAGATAAGATCATCTTGTTTTACATGGATGGCATCAGTAATGGCTTGTTTTGGTTGGTATTCTATGGGTGGAACCGCTTTATTTAATGTCGCGATCCGAATCCGACGAGGAAAAAGCACAATATGATACACAAACGTGGAATCGCACCCGGGTCATAAGGCCCAAAGCCAGTTGTTGTCTAATGATTCAAAACAATTAATATCAAGAACTCCGAAACAGTTGACGACTATCAATCAATTCGCATTCATATAAAATGGGAATACCCTTTCCATTTTTTGGAGGTAGGTATTATGTACATATCGATGATAACTAATAAAAACATTAAAACTTGCAGGAAAATGAGATAAAAACCAGGAACTAAACCCCCTCACTCATAGCAATGATATATAGCTATGACTTTTTCAGTTGCATTCTAATGATTGAAGGGTACTGTTATAAGTCAGACAGTCAAAACAGACGGTGGCGCGTCAAGACCTGGCTCACCAACTAGGTGTGGGTAGGGGGAATTTAATAATGAAATAGAACCACGTTTGCTTTGAGGAAGAAGTGTTATAAAATGGGCCATCAAAAGCTCACTGAGGAGGTGCTGTGGGGGAAGGCATTGATCACACAGTATCCTTCTGCCTAAACATACTGGAGAACCACTGTGCGTGTTTCCCAGATTTTAAACGCTGATTACACGTTGAATAGTTGGGTTGGGTGAGCGGCAGGTAGTGGATGCCAACTGCAGACTTACTGCATAATAGAGTTATCAATCATACTGTCATCGTATACCAAGGTTTGATGCTAACATTTCTGCATACCATTTAAATTCCGACTGAATTGAGTCCCAATAGCCCAACCGGGTGGAGACCGAGTAAATTTTCGGTAGGGTATTAGGAGTGACAAATGCTATGTACATGTAAGGCTTTCTCTTCGGATTTGGACTGAGATAATGAATTGAGGAGGCTCACCCATGGTCTCATCACACATGCAGTGACTACAAGGAGTGTATTGTTGTTGACTTTGATCACAATGACATAACTAGATGGATAAAACTGCCAAAGAATATATCTGCTTCCATACATTCGTAAATAGCTCCATGGGTAGAGCGCTTTGTTCAATATTGAAAGATCATGAGTTCAAGTCCTAATCATGTTGTGCGGGATTCTCGTTGTTTACTCTTGGTGCAATACTCACCCTTATGACAAGTTTAGCATAATTTGTCTTCAGTTCTGAGCTCACTGCCTCTGTGTAAATGACAGCTGGTGACATCATCAAACTCAGTTTCAGATGATACGTAGTCCTAACCTTCTGTACAGTCACATAGAATGGTGTATTGGCTCGTGATGCGCCATCACCCGCCATTAGTTTCCCTTCCAGCAGCATGAACCTGCTGAACTGGGAATCCCTGAAGATAACACAGTCTCAATTCAAAAACAAGATGGCATTTATCGGTCTTGTGCCCCATAGAGAAAGTTACTCTACGGGACGGCCTCCTTTATTTAAAACAGGGATTCGAAATCGATTGAGATTAAACCAAGTCCAGTCGCTTCATCAATTCGCTTGCACAGCGAGGAAGTCATGAGCAAAGTAAAGCTACAAGGCTGGGCAGTGCTGATATAGTTGGAATTGACTTTGAGGGCCAACCCCATTCTACCAAACCGCCCATGGCATGGGTTCAGTATGAAACAGTGGACTACAAGACTGAATGGGTGGTGCTGGGAGGTTGGGGGTTAGTCAGCGTCACTCATTGGCTTACACATCACCCCCCCCTCGAGAACTAGGCTACAGGATCTTTTACAACCATAAAATTACCTTAATTAACCCTTATCACTGGTTGCGACTTTTTGTATACAGCGCTGATCCTAACAATACTTTAATTGAACTTCCTCTGAACAACTGTCAATTTAAAACTTCTGTTGATATGAAAAACCTGACCTAAGCAATTTTTTAGAGGGACTGAAAGGGTACCTATATTTTTCAGAGGAATGAGTCGAATGACAAAATAAACTGTTATTGGCAGTCCTGAGATTTTGGGTGGAATATAATCCTGAAATACTGGAACATAGCTTGGCGGCTGAGGATCTTTGTATGATAAATTACAACTTATTTCCAGGATTGTTCAGACTAATGTTACATAGCAAGCTAAAACACTATCTATTGCCAAGTGGTTACTATAGCAACCATCATATTATTATGGCTACTAAAAGCGCGTGCCTCACACCAGCCTCTTGCATACAGCTACCTGAGTTTCGCTTTGTCTATGAAGTAGTCCAAGCGTACAGCCACTTTGCCATTGTAATTCGCTAGCAGGGTAAGATCAACACACTCTTGATCCTCTGAGTAACCAATGGAATTTATCTCAAACTGCCCATCACCTTTATAGCTACTGCCGCAGTTGTCTATAAAAGCCGAAGTTACACGACTGAGTAATTCAGTTCTTCAGATCTCCATGACAGCACGGCTGTTAGGAGTGGAGCGGTGTAGAAATATTTGGCCTACTGAGTCTTTGACTCAGTGTTTCCCAAGATTATACCAAGATAGGACACTCAAACTGTGAATCGAACCACGAGGCCCCTGGGTCCATGGGCCGGCATGCTATCTAGTAAGTCATCGCTTCACCCGTTCAGGTGATCCAATCCAATTACAGTTGGACAGAAAGTCTCTATAATAAAACTATCAGCAGAGTTGAACTGTGTAACTAACGCGAATCACTGAAACTGTACCTTGATCTTTGAACTTAGCATTCCTCTGAAAACAAAGGGGTGAGGTTGAATTCATGCCTGAACTGTTCAAAAAGAATGCATTATTGATATTTTTGTTGTGAAATGATTACGCTTTAACCTGGAAAAGGAGGTGTTAAATTTCCATGAGTAATCTAAACATGATCACGCAGAGAAAATAATTTCTCAAAGATTTGAACACTCACCACCGCTTAGAGGCAAAGGCTTCCTTTCTGGCTTCTGTCTTGGCTCTTCTGGACAGGTATGATTACAGCTGATACTCTTGTATTCACAGTTCTACAATAAAATGACCATGACTTGATTTGTCTCTTAATACTATCGCATTGGTAGCAGATTTGCAGAAAGATGGTCTATATAACATCTGGGCTGCCCATGCGCCACGTCTATAGACAGTCGTGGGGGGGATCAGTCGCTACAAGTAGCAATCCAAGACATGTTTCAGTGTTTATGTATACACATTGTATTACCAAATCAGTGATAAAAGATTTACAACAGTTTGTACCCCATTGCAGTGGGTCACGAGGTTTTAAAGTGTGGCGAGATATGGCTTTAGGTTAGTGCTGGGGCCATATGTGGCCCCGGGCCACAAGTTGGACATTTTTGACTTGTTTCTTGCACGCTGTCCATGACTAAAGTCAAGGCTATACTGATCGACTACCATGTGCTTGCCACCCTAGAATATGTCTATCTACAGAAGCGGTTTATAACGTAGGACTATGGTGTAGGTTTACCTATAGACCTATACTATAGACCTGTGTTATAGATTATACAGTCTACGGTATACATACAGTCTCTATTATAAGTTTAAAACCTCTCTAATAGTAAAAATAGAGCAAAATCTGATGTAGGTCTAAGTATAACAGTTTTTCAGAGCTTTGTTGTTGCTGCCTATGGCGCACTTATATCCATCACAGTATTGCTATACTGGCAAGTACGTCTGAATTCATCCCATAGGTAAACTGTGTAGGAAGTCATCTGCCAATAACATATCAGATCGATTTCACGGGAGATTGGGGCCATTTTATGTTGGGACATACATTACATACGCGCGTACAATACAATAATGGTCAATGAGCTGTTACCAATCACTAGGATGCTATTTGTCTACCGAGCCTT
>Ga0224511_10003433_pt1 | contig 11404 bp, 1 predicted proteins | sample SF_May12_sed_USG_2_FD_169988 | JGI IMG/M metagenome (GOLD analysis project Ga0224511, IMG submission 169988) | Sediment microbial communities from San Francisco Bay, California, United States - SF_May12_sed_USGS_8_1 | ecosystem: Environmental > Aquatic > Marine > Sediment | place: USA...
TAGAGGACCTCTAGATGATGCTATATACCAAATATGAAAGCTCTGGGCCTTGTAGTTTTGGACAAGAAGATTTTTGAAAATTGCATTTTGAAAACCTATTTTTTGACCCCGTGACCTACTTATGCATTCAACTTGAACCGTATGAACAACTTTGATAGTGAACCACCCAGGAGTCATTCCTGTGAAGTTTGATCAAAATCCAATAAGCGGTTTCAGAGGAGATGTTGTTTAAAGAAATTGTTGACACACGCACGGACGCACGGACGACGGACATTGAAGGATCACAAAAGCTCACTGAGCACTTCGTGCTCAGATGAGCTAAAAATTGGCATGTCTCAAAAAGACTCCTCTGAGGTCTGGTCGTGTAACACACTTAACAATATTTTTTACAAAACCTCTATTTTCTGTTACCAAAGTATTTAGTGTTTGGAATCTATCTGTTGGACAGGGAAAAGGGTCACTTACGCATTTCCGAGATCAACATAAATAATACAAGTTTTAAATGAATTTCCATCATAAAAAAGAACCACAATACTGCTATGCCATACACATATCTACAACAAGAAACAACAGGTTTTCGAAAAGAAAATTAAGTGTGTTAAACGACCAGTGGAGTCCTTTTTAAACTATGCGTACACTTGTGACATTTCTACCAAATAATTCAATATTATTTTAGAGTGTTTTTTTTTCTTTCAAAATGGAAATCCCTTGCGCATCAGCTTTAGGGAAAGCATGAAACAAGATGCCATTGAAACCGCGCTGCTTATTGTTTTCAAGTATGTTTTGACGAAGTCCTGTTGGTGTGAACAAGAATGTACAATTAACGCCCGTTGTCCAGTCCAGTAACTACATTGTCCGGTTTTAGATTGCTTGATTACCCACAGTACCTCATTATACGCATATCACCCGATCCAAGAATACCTTGAAAGAAAAAATTGGCATTATTAGGCTAAGGGCTATGTATAAACATACGAACAATACCGTAATGTAGGAAACAGAAACGGCCTATTCTGCATTTACTTTCATATTGTCGTAAGAAGGTTCGTACTTTTGCGTTAATTAAAAATGCTATTCTTGTATTGTGTTTAACGCCTCGCATAATCGCATTAATGTGTTAGCCTCTTATTAACATTAATCAAAATGCATGGTTTTCCTAGCATAGCATTTTAATTGTCTTACAAAATAAGAACGCATCAACACTCAACAGTGACACGTTCCTTTGCTAACATGCTGTTTGTAGGATTGAAGGCGCTTACATGCATAAAGTGTTTCACGTACATAGTTTTCATTTTCGGGACGGTTACCAAAACGTTTTATTACGTCAACACGTGTGTTCGCTCTACATCAAAATAAGAAGGAAAACGAGTACAAAGCATAAAGATAAACACGCTGTCCGAAATCGTTATACTCGTATAGAGTCTGCTTGGCGTCCCCTACATGTTACATTAGTGTATGTGTTTTACCAATATATACCGCATCTTGTTTGCAATGTGTTGTTGTCACAGTTTAATTTAACCCCATACGTATGTTTTACTTACCATATTCCTTTTTAGTCGTTTTTCTCTATGTGTTTGTTTTGTTTGATGAGCTTATTTCACATTTCAATCGTTACTTCTAGGCATCTCTGGAAAGTTGACTTTGTGGTACAAAAGTTGTAGAAAGTGTTCGTTTTTCGCATTGTTGAATGCATAATAACTATTATTAATACCACATGAAGGATAAGATTAAAAGGTTTAAAGGAATCCAGTTGTAAAATACATAACAACGATCATAAAACTACACAATGAATGATATTTGGCGCGCTTTCAGATAATTAGGTTTGGAAAAAGTGCATCCCCAAAAAGTAAAAACGAAACACAAAGAAAACAACTAAATTAGCTAAATAAAGGACTGCATTCCCCTTGTTTTAAGTGAATAAATAACCTTGTCAGTGGTAGTAAAATGGCTATTCCTCCTTTCGCACAACGCTGTCACTCTTATTTTTATTACGCCATATAAATAGTTCTTCCTATTTAAAATAAATTGATTTTTAAAAGTCACGTGTTTCTATTTGAGTCTGTAATTGTAATAATAATTTTAACAGGATAAACTCACCGCTCAAAGGGGCGCAACCTATAATCCATGTCGTATACGTATTTTATATTTATTGTGCGGTGGTTTCTTTTATAAACAGAGCTAATTGGGACAATCTCAATGCATGTTTATGACATAATGTATAAATCATTTTTACCTTCGGCGGTTTTCTTCATAAAAATAGTTCAAAGCAACAACAGGACTTAATCTTACGGCATAAAACACATATTCGTAGGTATTCGAGCTATTTTAGTCTGAAATAAAATTAGTCTAACACAATATTTCTATTGCTGTTTTTAAGTTGTTACCAGGAGTAAAACATATAACAAATAGTATAGGCACTGCGCCATAGAACTGACTTAGTTTACCTTTTGATAACCACGGTACTGAAATCTAAAATTGGTCCCTTCTTAAAGGTGCAGCGTCGTTAAAATGGACATGGAAATGTAAATTATGCTACATACAATTGAATTCAAGAAACGTGTTATTAAGTGAATGCTATAGTCCAACGTTTCAGTTATAAAATGTTAAGTGTAAACATTATTTTAATGACTTGTTTGTGAGACATAATACGGCGTTTTTCCAAGGAATGGATTAAATTGCTATTAAACGCTTATTGTACTAGATTTATCGAAACCAATGATAGACATTATAGAAGAAAAGTTTCTTTAAACAAGGAAGTACAATAGCGTTTCGACTTAAAAGTATTGAACAAAACTAATAAATAAGTTTGGAGATAGATATGTATTGGCAATTGTCACTACGTTACAACTATGATGTCCTTAAACTGCTCTCACCACTTGGAATAACAATTAATCTCCTGTGAATGATTGACACTCGCATTCCTAGCCTGATCATTTAACATAAATCTCATTGACAGTTAGGAAACAACGAAGATAACATTAACGTCGAAAAGGGCATTTTTAAGGCATTAAGTGTTGTTAAAATATGTAGGTAAAAATCAACGCTTGTTTCGATGATCATCTATATATAAACTACAATGTACCAAAGTGAGTAGATCTATATTGAAAAGCAGTTCAAAGAACATGTGTTGCAAGGTAAGTTGCAATGCGTAGCCCACACTTGTCACAGTGCGATCAACGTCAAACAGTGTAATGAAGTAATGAAATAGTAGGTCATCATTTACAGCGTTTTAGTGCCTTTCGCACGAGTTCTCATGATTTTATCGCTGGTGATACTAAAATACATAATTTCAAGCAAAAACATCTTCACTGCTTCCGATAATGCGCATTAATGAAGAAAATCACTCTGTCCAACACAGATCCTAGAAAATATCCCTGACATTTAGAAGATGCCTGATCAAAGAAGTATGTTGATTGCTTAGTTGACTGAAAAATGCCATTTACTATACAGATATCAATCACAACACTTGCTGGAACGTTTAAGATGAAGATCCAGTATTGAAAACATGTTGCTTGGTGTTGGTATTAGTGTTTTTGGACTAATGTGATTATTTCAGGTCGCCAAAAGCCAAAGACGTCAGCAACACTACTGCTGTTATGAAACTCACGGGTCTATAGTAACACGAAGTGAAGAAAGTACGTAGCTGGTCCGAGTTAAAGATACGTTCTTCTTTCATTGATCTATCTTTACCGAGTCGCTACTTCTTTTCCAAGGAAATATCGTTGTATGCGACTCGACGTTTGGCAAATGCTGATGTAGTAAAGAAATAACTAGTAACATTATATCGAAGAAGAGTTATACTTCTCAGTGGATACGTTACGGCTATTTCGCACGTTAAGGGCCGATTTTGGCCTCAAAATTCTGCAAAAATATAAGTAAAATATATGGTCTGATATGTCTATCACCTAAATATACAAAGCTTCGCATTCAAAGTAATGTACGGAAAACCCCAACGCGGTAAACGGATGACGTCATATGCGCGCGCGCAGCACGCGCTCTCACTCAAAATAGCAGATTTATCGCAATTTTGACACATTTAACGTTAAAGTAAACATTGATCACAACCGAGTGTCATTACCATATTTACACCGTCGATGTATCACGGATCGCTTTAGCGATACTGAAAGTTTCGTAGTGACACTCGACTGTGATCTATGTTAATTTTTAAAAAAATCTTTAACCAATATCACATAATTTTACCACAATTATCTGGAAAAACATTGACGATGTCCATTTCCTAGTTTGTTAACCTATTTTTTTTGCAAGACGAAACGTTTAAGTAATTATTTCCTAAAAAAGTTCATTGCTTAATAATCATAATGTTTTGCACTGATATAAAGTTTCCGCAAATAATACCGATTTTGCGTATATATGCCTTACCCCACCCGCCGCAATGTGTATAGCGTCCGAAAAGAGAAACATTATAATTAAATGCTCTGCAGCAGACAACATTTTACTACGTTATAACATATTATTCTTATACCGTTTTTAATGTTATTTAAATTATTTTATGTTAATATATTTAATTATCCATTATCATAGTTTATGTTTACGCAGCCGGCGTACATACATTCGTTATTTACATTAAGTTCAGTAGGCCTATCCGGCAAACATAAACTTAACGGTATTGCATTTCCGCTAACATACTTGTAATTTTTACTTTAATAAATATGTTGGTAATTCATTACACTACATTTTCCGTTTTCCAATCGTTTACAAAGGTCTGTTAAAATGACAATTATACATCTGGGGCTGGACATAATCTAGACAATCAACTCATCATTGTAAATCTGGTGCCCGTTGTCTTCTTTTAATTTTGCATTTTTCCCTTTTATAAATTGTAAAGCCAAACGAATATCATGTTCTTTACTAAGCGCAACATTTAACAAGAACAATAAAAACAAGTTACACATATTTATGCTAATTTAAACACTATTTGCATTACAGATCAACGACAGATGAAAATGGTTGAGACTGTTTATAATTTGTTTTTGAATATACAAATAAAGTGTCAGTACGGATACACCGGGGTTTTTTTTTTCAAATAAAAAACGTGTAAAATGAAACATCGCCTGACGCAGTAGAATAAATGTGTAGCGTCTGGTCGCAGAAATGTTTATGCATGTATAAACTTTATATTACGAAAGTATATGTTATTGTGTGTAATATGACATTTTTTGGTCAATATTACCATTGGTTATTATAGCACGGAAAATATTTGGTAGATGAAACATGACCGGTCGAGAACTCGATGTTAAAGTAGATTTTTCTGTAATTGTTTAACGTGAGGAGGATCTCACTAAAAGGCGCCACGAAGCGTCGAGAAGCGTAATGAAGCCTTTTTATGATTTAATTTAACGATTTTGCAAAACAATTATGTTTTGTTTAAAATATAACCTTTTAATGAGATAAAAATGAGTATAAGAAATGTTCTGTGATATTTTGGACTCCAGCTGAAGATTACCTCGCACAGAAGCGTCGCGAAATCATAGAGTTTTAAACTAAGTATTTAGTCTGACATCAGTATACTCCATTTTAATTTCAATTTAAATAAACTTAAGAAATGCCATTCTGACATTGTTTAACTGAAAGCTATGCATTTATTTTAAAATACACAAATAGTTGTGACGATTCTAGTTGCACGCTCAACAAGCGTCAAGAAAAGGCATGACGAAGACATGATTAGTTGAATTCAAAATACTCAAATAAATAATGGGCAAAGTAGATAGCACATTAATACAAAATAGTTAATACACATTTTTAAGTGTTGATCATGCTTATTTTTTCCTTTTTGTTAATATACTTGCACTTTATATGCACATTACGCTTCGTGGTCAGAGATATAGCGGCGAGAGCAATAGCGTCGAAAGGGATGGGATGGGTTAAAATCAAATAATTAAAATAAATGGTTAACAAATAGGAAGCACTATATGAAATAATAAAATATACATATACAAGCGTTAATCGTGGTTAATTTCACTTTTTGTTAATATTTTAGCATTTTATTAGCTCGTGCCTCTTCGCGACGCTTAACTATTTCGCGACGTATTTAGTGATACCGACGTGAGGACAAAGTCGACCTTTATTGTACTTTGTACGGTGTGATTTTCAGCATTTCTTTTTCATAATTATTTATTAAATGTGTTCATTTATTTGAATAAAATAACAATCTATTAACGTTGTTGTACTCAAAAAAGGCGCTTTGTTAACGCGCCGCTATAAAACGCGACGTTACGTAACGTTATTTCGCGAGTGATTTCGGCAAAAATAAGTTATACACTTGTGTTGTTAGAAGCTTCACCATTTTGTAATTACTAGACCTACAGCGCTAGAATTTTGGAATTATTGCCTACAATTATTAAGGTAAACGATGGTATAAGTTTTATAAGTAAGATCTGTGAGGCCAAAATCGGCCCTTAACGTACGTTGTCCTTTCCAGAAAGAAAACGGTACAGTCCGGCCAGCCACCACAAGGACTTAGAAAACGAATCATTCAAAGTGCATAATGCACTAGGTAATGTCCGTGTGTTTTTTTCTCAATCAAATTATTAATATATATTGAAATTACAGGAAACGAGCTTTGCGTCTGCTGCTTCAATACATCTAACTTGAGAAAAAATAAACGAATTGACATTATTTGTTCATTCACCTTGGTGGACTTGGTAGGATTCACTGTTTAAGTTTCGTTAAGAAGTAAGACGTAAACAATTCTAGTAAAAAGATACAGGCATAGCAACTTTAAACCATTTAAAGTGTTTACGTTTGTGTGTCACTTGACATCTGTCCTGACAGGCAGAGGTTGTTTGTATGAGAATGTAACCAGTGCACCAGTTTAATTCATTGTTGTTATAAGTATAAAAGCGTTTATCAGCCCCCAAACAAAATATTCAAAATATCAGAATAACAATGACAAGGTTTAGCGTACTAATGGATCTTAAAACAGAACATTCTACCTAAACTCACGTCTGTTAATAGACAGCTCAATGGGCAACAACAACTATACATATCTCATATAAATAATATATGTGCAGGCGAATGAGGACAGACTTTAGATTTTGTCACCGAGAAAACTTAAGGTAGAATACTTGCAAAGGACTTCGAGGGTTACATATTTGTATTTTTTTATAAAAATATAAACAAGATTTTTCTCATTAAAATGTGATATATATTATGATTTTACTTTTCAACCATAGAAAATTATTTTTAAAATGCAAGTTACTTTTATATGGCTTAAATTAAATTAAAGGGAATCAATTTTACACCTTATTACCTCTCTTTAATATGAATAGAATGAATTTTTTTCAATCTTGTTTATAAAATCAAATAAGCAAAAACTGTGAAAAGCGTCACTTTGGTGGATCGTCTCTAAATGGCAGATAATTAAAAAAAAGTTTTTTAAACTTCTACCTAGCTGCAAATCTGTGCATCCATTACAAATAAACTACCTTAATGTAACTATCCCATTCAAGCTATTAATTTAACTTTTTAAACGTTATGCATTGGAACATAGCAAAGCCGTATTTACAATTGATGACTAGTTTCAATAAACTAGAAGCTGTTACTTTCCCCATGTAGGCTATGGTTTCTGATGACTTCATGTTTTGTCAGATTTGTGTATGCTTAATGCCAAACATGCTACGGTGATTGACCAAGTTTCCAGCTCACGCATAACGTGCACGCCGCGGTCAAGTATGAATGGAATACTGACCTAAAAAAGAATTGTATTTTTGAATCCGGGAACGCTGGTTAGTGGAATGTTCGTCGTGATAATGTATAACTTAGTGTTGACATCATCATCTCGGTTACCTTTACGATATTTTAATAGAATTATAAAGGTAACACGCTGACCGGGTTCGTGTTTTAATTCACAATCAGGAGAAGCAGTGCCTATTTCTATAACATCGCCGTTTTTCCGTTTTGTTTAGGTCGACTTAGGTTCCAGAAAAATGTGTGGAAAGATTAAATGACGACCGGGCTCTGACCTTACCATAGTTGAACTCGGGACCGTAGAAAATTCATACTTATGATCAAGTTGAAGATGTTTGATACAAGAATTGTTGATATTAATTCACTTTTTCTCTTTTCCCGCGTAATGTTCATTAGATAAGACATTGTTGAAAACACAATACATTTGTAAAGCCTTTATCAAGGAATTCTTTCAGTTGAATAACCTCGGGACATAGAAAGATGATACTATCTATGTGAAGACAAAATAAGTTATTTGATACAATCCGTCATGTCAAATGTTTTATGAACTGTCTCTTTTTTATTTTTTACAAAAATCATCAATGTTATCACATTGTTTTGTATGACAAATACAAAATGACTAGAACCAATCTATATGCTTCAAATAAAGTTACATGTATAATGATTTCCACTCGTATACAGGATTCATATTTAAAGCTGTTTGCCTGAGTGATATGAACTAAAATAACCTCATTTGGAATTATGTTTTGTTGATTTGAATGAGCATTATATTTTTTTACTTTTGAATTATTATAATATAAAAATGCAAGAAAAATGGAGGATAGGAAAACAGGCTTAGATTTGGGCTCAACTCCTCGCGCCGAGGCAAAATGCGTCCTGATCCCCTGCTTTAAATGAACAGTCAATAATGTAAAGTGGAAAAAACATTTTACACTATATATACGTTGAAATACGTATAAAACAGCCTATTACAACGGGTCGCTTAGCATATTATCCATTAAAACGCGATAAATTGGCTTTGCAACGGGATAGACTTTTCAATGAAATAAGAATTAAAAATATATCGTCAGGTCTTAAAAATATGCTTACGATTACGGCATTTTTTCTAATTAAATTAATATATTTTTTAGTTTCTCCAAAATGGAAATCCCTTGCGCAGCAGCTTTAGGGAAAGCATGAAACAAGACGACATTGAAACCGCGCTTCTTTTTGTTTTCAAGTATGTTTTGACGATGTCCTGTTGATGTGAACAAGAATGTACAATTAACGCCTGTTGTCCAGTCCAGTAACTACATTGTCCGGTTTTAGATTGCTTGATTACACATAATACCTCATTATACACATATCACCCGATCCACGAATACCTGGAGGGAGACAATGGCATTATTAAGCTAAGGGCTACACATGAACATACGTACAATAACGTAATGTAGGAAACATAAATGGTCTATTCTGCATTTTTGAAGATGGTAGTAAGCATGTTCATACTATGCGTAAAGATGTTTTTCCTGTATTTATTTAATGTTTCGCATTAATGCCTAATATCTCTAAGCAATATTAATCCAAATGCATGGTTTCCTAGCATAACATTTTAATTATCCAACAAAAGATGAAGTCATAAACAGCGCCATGTGACTTTGTCAAGATGTTGTTTGTAGCATTGTAGGCGCTTAAATGCATGCAGTGTTTTCACTTACATAATGTTTATTTTCGATACTGTTACCAGACACATTTTATTACTATAACACATGTGAACTTCCATTACAACAAAAGGAAGATAATGAGTTTTTGGGTGAAAACATGAGAATAAAGATCCTCGCCAAAATCATTATATAGAACCTGCTTGGCATCCGGCACGTGTAACATTAGTATTTGTGCATTACAAATATTTACCGCATTTTAATTAAAGTTTGTTCTCTTTACACTAAGTTGTCAGCACAGTTTAAGTATGCTTCATAAGTGTTTTGTTTTTGCTTACCATATTCCTTTTAGTCGTTTTTCTTTATATTTTTGCTTTGTTTGAGGAGTTTATTTCACATTTCAATCGTTACCTTCTAGGCAATTCTGGGAAGTGGACTGTGGTGCAAAAGTGTCGGTAAATTTAACTCGAAGTCAAAAGCGAGCCTAAACAGCCTCGCCGAAAAAAAGGCCAGCAGTCAAACGGAAGCCAACGTGCGTAGTTAAAATCACTGCCTATAAAGAGATTTTTTTCGCTTTGTTGAATGCACAATAACTGTAACATACTACTAAATGAAGGATAAGATTAACATGATTGAAGGAATCCAGTTGTAGTATAAAAAACAACGCCTAGACACGCTTCCAGCTGATCAGGTTTGAAAAAGTGTATCCCCAAATTGTGAAAACACACACAAAAACAACCACATTCCTAAAAGATTTAAATTTAGGACTGCATTTCCGTTTCGTGAAATTAACCTGTTGTTTAAAAAACATAAATCACCTTTTCTTGCTTTAAGTGAATAAATATCCTCGTCAGTGGAATTAAAAAAGATATTCCGCTTTTTATAACAGTTTTTACACTCTATAAATAGTTATTTCTTTTTTATAAGATTTTTTTGGTTAAAAATAACGTGTTAATATTTTAGTCTGTAACTGTAATAATTGTATACAGGATAAACTCGCAGCTCAAAGGGGCGCAACTTATAACCATTTTGTTTACGAGTTTTTATTTTATTGTGCGGTGGTTTCTTTTTTAAGCAGAGCTTTTTGGAACACTTACAATGCGTGCTTATGACACTGGCAAATAATATATAATGTATGTTTCACTTGTAATTATTTTTACTGGACTCAAGTATTGTGCATCGCATCGGCATTTTTATGGTTTTGTAATAAACTTCTGCAAGTGCGCTTATTTGTTTATGATATGTGCATATGATACATACGATAAAATATCCAAACTGTTTATATCGAAAAACATACAACCCATCTTTAACACAGAAATCTGTGACAGTATGTTAAATTACTTAATTATACTAAATTGCATGCGGTAGGAATCGTTTCAAATAATTTGGTTTTAATATATATGTTTGGAAGACGTTATGTATTACACATGTCTTAGCAGTGCGATGAATAAGACATTTTTTGCAATTAATGGTGATGAAACAAATGTAAAGCATGCTTCTTTTGAACCAGACGCGATGACTATAAAGTTCGCATAAATTTTGAACTTTACGAGGAGACAAAAGTTTGTTTGTGGCTTTTGTGACATTTTAGCGAATATATGCGTCAATTAAATCACATGCTGGTATTTCGAAGCTCACGTAAGAGCTGAACTATATTTGAAAACCAAAAAACTTAACACATTTCTAAGCGCTTTGCCATAAGGATCACGTATAGTTAAACGTAAGGAAACAAGTCAACAATGTAGTTTAGGTGGGCTGTATATTTATAGCAAAATGAACCTATAAGATCAAACAGTCATGTCAAAGTCGCACTATCCAGACTTTCTTACATTGTGTGCTAAACTGTTCAACGACTTATGCTAAAGCTTATTAAACACTCATGTATTATACGACAAATGAAGAACACATGTAAATACTTTATTTGATGCTTGTAACAAATGTAAATCAAAACAAAAAAGATTGTTTCATTTTCGTTTTCGTCGAAACATCATTTAATTGTTATTTGGAATAACCGCTGTCTGTTTGAAAAGATCCTATTGCAATGATGTTATCTCGATTTG